>RRZU010473434.1_pt1 | contig 10841 bp, 3 predicted proteins | sample 2165561 | NCBI WGS metagenome assembly RRZU01 (sample SAMN10456909, study PRJNA506462) | wastewater metagenome | isolation source: wastewater sludge | place: USA: Moscow, Idaho | reverse complement strand
ATGATGAAAAAGGATTTTAAAACTACACTGAATTTATACAGTAATGACAGAGTTCTGAAAGAAATAAACGAACCGCCTGTTTTTTCACTAAATTCTTTTGAATTTTATAAATACCTGAAAGATAATTCAAAAAAATTATCAGTATTAAATATAGATGATGATAATTTTTATTCAAGTATCTCAAAAAAAATTACTCTTGAAAGTGATAATAACAGTCCGAATGTGAAAATTCAGTTTAATACTGAAGTTAAAAATGATGGTAAAGAATTCGCAAGAGAATTTACAGATCTGGCAAATAAATATCTTTATGATAAAAAAAATATATATCTTTCAAGCCAGATCAAGGCACTTGACGAACAGTTTTTATATTTGAAGCAAAATATTGATCTTTCTCAAACAAAGGATCCACTTATTGATTCTACAATATCAAAACTGTCATATTACAGACTTCTTGACAAGGACAAGACTCCTCTGCTAAAATTGATTGATTACCAAACAAAAGCTTCAAAAAATAAAAAGTTAATTTTAGTTTTGTCATTATTTTTAGGTTTTGCTATAGGTATTTTAGCTGCCTTTATCAAAGAATTCCTGAAAACAATAAACTGGAAAGACATTAAAGAAAATCAATAATTAAAATTAAATAATTAATAAAGATGTTTGGGATACCCCATCTATAAAAAAAACCTAGGCATAAGGTTTTTCTTATGCTTTTTATTTTACAGGAGGAAAAAATGCACATTTTATTTTACAATGAAACACTTTGGCTTTTATCAATGCTTATTAATTTTTTACTAATTCTGCTTGCATACAGATTATGGGGGAAAACAGGATTATTCATTTTCATTCCTATATCTACTATACTGGCAAATGTACAGGTAATAAAACAGGTTGATTTATTTGGATTTCACGGAACAATGGGTGATATATTATATTGCGGAATTTTTCTTGTTTCTGATATTCTTTCAGAAAATTATGGAAAAAAAATGGCTCGAAATACAATATATATAGGATTTTTTTCATTGATTTCCACTACGGTAATAATGTTATTATCCTTAAAAATACACCCAAATTCTTATGATACATCACAGTCAAGCCTTGAATTTATATTTGGCTTCCTGCCGCGAATCACTGTAGCCAGCCTTACAGCTTTCCTGATATCACAAACTTATGATGTCTGGGCATATCAGTTTTGGAGGGAAAAATTTCCTGAATTCAAGCATATTTGGATCAGAAATAATTTCAGTACTCTTGCCAGTCAGTTTATTGACGGCATAATATTCACAGTTATTGCATTTTACGGAGTTTTCGAAGTTTCATATATGATAAAAATTTTTATAACCTCATATATTCTCAAAACTATTGTTTCGATATTTGATACTCCGTTTGTATATGCTGCAGCCTTATTAAAAACTAAAAATAAAGTCAAAGAAATTTAGGTGTTATTATGGAAAGATATAATAAAATAACTGATAAAAACCAAAGAGAAATATTATTACTAAAATCATTTGCATGCAGCTACGGAAAATGCGCATTTTGTAATTATATTTTAGATAACTCATATGATGAAAATGAAATAAACCAAATAAACATTGATCTTTTAAATAAAATAACAGGTGAATTCGGATGTCTTGAAATAATAAATTCAGCTTCTGTTTTTGAACTCCCTTTAAGAACCCTTGAATATATTAGAAAAACTGCTGATGAAAAAAATATAAAAATAATATACTTTGAAGTATATTTCTCATATATTAAAAGACTGAATGAAATAATAAATTTCTTTCCAAATCAGGAAATTCGATTTAAAGTAGGGATTGAAACATTTGATAATAACTACCGTACTAAAATTCTAAAGAAAAATTTTCTTTTAAACGATTACACTCAATTATCAAATTTTTACAGCTGCTGTCTCTTAATTTGTACTGAAGGCCAGACAAAAGAACAGATTTCCAATGATATTGAAACAGCTTTAAAATATTTTAAAGAGATTACTATTAACGTATTTATCAACAATAATACTGAAATAACAAGGAACGAGGAACTTGTGAAGTGGTTTTTAACTGAAAAATATCCTCTGCTTCTCAACAAAAAAAATATTGAAATTTTAATTGACAATAAGGATTTAGGAGTATATGTACAGTAAAGTGCTCTTCATAAGAAATAAAAGACTTTTTATGATATTAATCAATAAAAAGCCTTTTTAATATTTACTATATTTTAAAATACTGCTTTTAATGTCACTCCAGCTCTGTATTCATCCTGATTATGTTCTCCGAAAGTATATTCTCCGTTTATGAATATTCCGTATCTCTCATTTACTTCTAATCCCAAAGCTGCTCTTGTCTTAAACTGACCATTTTCTTCTTCCGGCTTTGCCAAATCATGATACCCGTCTTCAATAGCAATTAATCTTGCTTTCTCTTTTTCATTCAAATTCGCAAGTTCATATTCATATGCAAAATCAAGCTTTCCTTTTAACTGCCATCCGTTTTTACTACCTAAAGGAATAGCTGTCTGCAGCTCCAAACCGACTCTTGGTTTAACGCTCCATGCATCATTTCCTTCTACCTCTAATCCTTCAAGCCCGCTCTCACTGAACGTCGGTCTTGTTACATACATAGCTCTTAATCCGCCATAAGGAGTTAAGCTGCTGCTTTTCCCCAGACTTATTTCTTTACCTAATATATTATCGCTGGTTATACTGTAAGTTTCATAAGTGCCATTCATTTCAGATCTGCTGTTAGGTGAAGGCCAGTCCAGATTTCTGTCTATATTATGAAAACTTATTCTTCCTGTCAGGTCATTACGTAATTTCCAATTATTCGATTTATATTTATTATGTATTCCTACTTGTATTGTATCTACCCATTCTTCACTTTCATTATTATCTTTAAATTCAAACCCTGTGTGTAAATATCCAAGTGAATAGCCGAATGTCTGTTTATATGTTCTTTCTACCTCTCTCAAACCTAAAACCCCTGCTGTTGTATAGTCATATCCTGCTACTCCGTCAGTATCTTCATTTGTTCTTCCTTTTCCGCCTATAATATTTACCTTCACATTTTCTTTTGTATTATTTTCTGAACTTTCCAATAAATCAAGTGAATTTTCAAATACACCTGCTATATCATTCTCTCTTTGATTTATATTGGCATAAATATTCCCCGCAAGACTTGACATAATATGTTTAAAATCTTTTTCATTCTCCAGTCTGTCAATTTTGTTAAAAATTTTAAGTGCGTCTCCACTTGCATTTTCATATTTTTCATCCAGAGCTTTTCCAAAATCTTCATTCCAATAACCATCAAGTAAATCAGCATATTCTATTTTCTGCATCCATATATCAACATTTCCGTTAGAATTGGTTACAGGAGTTGCATCCCAAGTATACGACTGACTCAAGATAGTAGCAATCCCTGAATTAATTCCTCCGCCAGGAGTTGATGGAATAAATACATCAGCCAGCTTATAATTCTTGGAACTTGTTCCTTGTGTGAAATCAGATGTAACTGTTACATCATTCACGTTAAATTCCGGAGCAATAAATTTTACTGAACTTGATACTAAAAATTTAGCTGCCAGATCACTTGTTGATACTTCACTTGATGTTGGTGTTCTTAATGTATCAGGATCAACTTTAACCTGTACTACACCATCATAAGGTACTTCAAATTTTTCTCCCACCTGTATTATACCTGCATTTACTATTGTAGGCGGTTTATAAGTAGGTACATTTGCAATACTTGGAATTTGCACAGATGTACTTTCCAGAGACGTAACTGCATATCCGCTGACGCTGCTGTCATTATCTGCCACGACTCCGAGTGTCCCGCTTCCAAGGTTTATTATACCGGTATTTACAAGTTTTGAATTACTTCTTAACAGCACTGCTATAGACTCGTTTCCAGAGGCATTTATTACTCCGGAATTATAAATTTCGGAATCTTTAGTAGCCATAATACCTATACTTTTATCTCCGCTTACTTGTATTTTACCTGTGTTCTCCAAAATTACCCCATTATTCAAAGCTATTCCTATTGATTCTTTTCCGCTTAAATTTATTTCACCTTTATTTATTACCTTTTTTCCGTTACCCACTTCTGCTAATATTCCAATTGCCTTATCTTCATTTGAAGTTATCAAGGCATTACTGTCATTAATCAGATCATCACTCTGTCTGTACGAATAAATCCCAATCCCGCTTTCACCGAGACTGATATTTCCGTCATTATAAATTTTTGAACTATCCCCGTAAATCCCCACTGAGTATCTGTTATTGGAATCAGAAGGGTTCGAAGCATTTACTATTTTTGAATCTCCAAGAGTTATGTTATTTGTGTTTATTATCTCACTTGCTTTCCCATAAATTCCAACACCATAACCATTTCCTGATCCGTTTATCACACCGGAATTTGTAATTTTCCCGGAATTTCCATAGAAAAATATTACTCCGTCTCCTGTTGATGTCAAAGTTCCGCTGTTCTCTATCTCACCGCTGCTGGAATAAAATGCCACCGATTCTGTACCTACTGATAAATTCCCTGTATTTTTCAGTAATGTTCCGCTATCTTTTGAATAACCTATTATGCTTTCATTTCCTACAGTGATATTAGATGAATTATTAGTCAATACACCGCCATCATTTACGTAAAGAGCTACTGCCCCGTTATTCCCTACTTTTATAGCAGAATTATTATCAATATTTGCAGTACCTCCCGAAGCATATACACCTACTGAGTTATCCTGAACATCTATTAATCCCTTATGGTCAATTATCCCATTATCAGAATAAATCCCTACTACATTGCTTCCCCCGAATATTGTACTTACAGCATTAGTATTAATCTCAGTACCTTCTGTTCCATAAATACCAATTATAGCATTATTTATATTTGAGGCATTTCCTAATTTTATTGAATTGTTATTCCATATTTCTATTGTTCCCAGGCTAGCTCCTACACTGTTTAATGTATTTCCATATATTCCAATTGATTTATCCCCTGATACATTGATTTCACCATTATTAATTACACTTTTTAACGGCAGAGTATTTTTTAATACAGAATATATGCCAACAGAATTAGAATCATTAGTTTTAATAGTTTTTAATGCATTATTTGTTGCATCACTGTCTTCTGCTATGATACCGACACTGTTTTTTTCTGTTAATTCTATATCCCCGACATTGAAAAGATTTGTCTGGTAACCGTATATACCAGCTCCGTTTTCTTTTACGTATAATTTTTTATAACCTAATGTCGATGATGCACCTTCCTGATACACCCCAAGTCCATTTTTCCCAACTGTTATCTCAGCATTATTAAAATCTAAATTGCTGTTAATAAGGTACACAAAAGTATTTTCACTTGTAGTTTTATTTCCCAGATTATAATCAATAAAGGTATTATTTATACCGTATGCTAAAACACCGTTATTTCCAATATCTACACTTGCAGTATTTAGATTTAGGGTACTATTATCCCCATAGTATGCTATACCTGAATTTCCTACTTTTACATTTCCGGTATCATTTAGTATAGAATCTTTAGCATAAATACCAAGAGAATTTTTATTTACTTTATCACCGACAATTATATTACCTGTATTTGTAATAACAGAATTTTCTGCATAAATACCTACCCCGTCATTTCCTAATTCTATCAATCCGTTATTATTTATTGCTGTAGCTCCTGGTGTTGTTTTTATATTGTAAATACCTGTATTAGACGTTCCCTTATCTTTTATTACTGCTCCTGATAAATTTTCTATAATATCTATATCATTTCCATAAAGCCCTACAGAGTTATTTCCAATTTCTACTGCTCCGTTATTATATATTTCGGAACCGTTACCCTGACCGTAAAATGCTATTGAGCTGTCATTTACTTTTACTGTTCCTTTGTTTTCTCCTCTTGCATTATTCAAATATATTGCAGTAGCTTTATTAGAAGATGAAAAATCTATTGTCCCCAGATTGTTTGCTTCATAAGTCTGTGTCCATGTTCCTGCTCCTTTTAATCCGTCACCGAATATTCCTATCACATCATCTCCCGATGCTGTGACAACAGCTCCCGGCAGTACATTAATCTCACCGTTAACTGCATGCCCGAGTATGCTTCCTCCGGAAACATTAATATTAGAATTAATATTTATAATTCCGCCCTGTATTCTTGTTCTTTCCACTGCATAGCCATTTGAATTTATTACCCCGCCATTATCATTTATTATTGCTCCCTGTACCCCGTAAATCCCTACACCGTCACCGGAAAAATTCATTACGCTGTTAGCCTGAAATGTTAAAGTGGAAAGATTATCAACATATGCTCCGATTCCGCCTGCTCCGTTTAAATTAATTACGGCATTATCTAAAGTAATACTTGAACCTATACCTGAATTAGTCCCTATATATACTCCGGTTCCTGCTACTGTATTATTTCCTACATTTATAGTTCCGGAATATTTTATATTACTTCCATTCTGTGCATATATTCCAACTCCATTTGCTCCTGCAGTAAGATTATTAGCAATTCCGGAAGATAAATTCTGATTGTCAGTATATAACGCTACTGCATAATGATTACTTACAGAATCCCCAGTTTTAATGTCTTTGGTATAATTAAATATTGAGGCTCCTTTTAGTGCAAGAACTATTTTCCCATTTCCTAAATCACTTGAGGTTGTCAAGTCTAGCGTAGGAATAGTATCATCTATTTCTGCATCTTCAAGAAAAACAGCCACTCCATGCCCTGTTATATCCCCAAGCGAGTTCGTAAGTTTAGTGCCATAATCTTTAAGATAGTAAGCCACCTGTGATTGACTAGCAGTATTTAGATCAATATTTCCTCCACCTGATATGTTTGATCCATTTGAACCATAAATCGCTACTGTACCTGTACCAACCAGATCAATATTTCCATTTTGTAAAACAGTTGAAAATGGTGCGTATATACCAATAGAGTTATCTCCTTTTACATTAATGGTATTTTTCTCTGTTGACCCAAAACTTGAAGTTATACCTGTTGCATTATTTGAGATTATAGCATCAGTAACAACTGCTCCATTTTTATTATTATTAATGTATATTCCTACAGAATTTGTATTGTTAAGCTCTATTATTCCATTATTAACAATATTTACAGTATCAGTTGAAGTACCTAGCAGAGTTCCTGAATTTCCTTTTCCAAATAACCCTATTGTTCCTGTATTATTAAGAGTTATTTTTCCAGAATTTGCAATATCTGCTTCTTCTTCCGAATACATTCCTATTCCATCAGTACCTATTATGTTTATAAGTCCTGTAGAATTATTTAGTGAAGTTCCATATTTTGTATATATTCCAACTGCATTTGCGGAAGTCATTATAATAGTTCCCCTGTTTTCAGCCCCTGTCTTGCTTTTATTTATATTAACAACAGTTCCATCACTGAAAGTTTTTCCATTTACTGACTGTGCAGTAAGCCCTACACCGGTATTTGTTGTATAAGTTCTTCCGATATCTAAGGAAATTTTACTATTTTCAGAAATAAATCCTGCTGTTGTTCCTGGAAATACTCCCCCAGTTGTTAATGTAAAATCACTATCAACATTTACATCTGAATTATTAGCCATGTAAAATAATATTGAATTAACACCGACATTCTGAAAATTTATTTTATTTATATTCTTTAAGTCACCGTTAGCTTTGTCGAAATAACCGAATACTGAGTCAGTTCCTATTTGGCTACTAACATTATTTATATTTAAGTTTATTTTATCTTGTATGAGTAATGATACAGAATTAGTTCCCATAATAATATCTGGTGAATTAACAGTGTTTCCTAATGTTATTTCTGCATTTTTTTTACCTAAAACACCAATACTTGTAGCTATAATCGGAGACAGTACGCTGTTCCCGCCGATTATTTTTCCTGAAATAATATTTACTCTAGTTTCTGCGGAAAGCCCTGTTCCTACTGCGTATACACCAATTGCCCCATCTCCGGAGATAATCTGGGCATTATTATATGTCCCTGTAGTAATTCCGTCTAATCCACCATTTGAAGATTGTATATAACCAAAATTTTCCTGTTTAACTTCTGCTCCTTCTGATACGTAGACACCAATAGTATTCATATATTGGTTGTTAATTAAACCTTGATTGTTAAAATTAGTGGAAAGATTAGTATTTTCTCTCGTAAGTATAACAGCATGTGTATTTTCAGCATTAGTAATTACTTTTCCATAATCATTTTCACTGTTCCAGTATGTCACATCTGAAATAGAAATAGTTCCATTTTTGCCGTATACTCCTGCCGAGTCTTTAATAGTATTATTGTTAAAATCGTTAACTTTAGTTCCATTTTCATCAATACCAACTACTACCTTTCCTCCCTTTATATTAATACTTCCGCTATCTTGAACATACGCTCCCACTGACTTACTGCTTTGGATGAAAATCCCTACATATTTATCATCTAATCCTGCATTTATATTTCCATTTTTATCTCGCAGATTTGTAACACTACCATTTCCGGTAGCAACCATACCATAATTACCCGTTCCAATGACTTTAATTATACCTCTGTTTTGTATAGAACCGGTATCTTCTACACGTATACCACTACTTTCTACCGCATTTTTACCGATTGTAATGACAGCTCCAACAGCATTTAAAACCTGACTATCTCCTATGTACTTATAATAACCTGTACAAATAGCAGGATCGCAGCCATATTGTAATGGAGATTTTGAAGCATATAATGCTGATGCCCCTTCGACCATGCCAATGCTATTTCCGTTCAAATTACCATCGTTTGTCTGAGAAGTAAATGTACCATTAACAGTTGTGAAAGATTTAGTTGTAGTATTATAACCAATTGCACTATCAGAAGAAGGAACACCTACTAAAATATTTCCATAATTAAATACCTGATGAATACCTTTTAAAATAGTAAACCCTGTCGATTCATCACCATTAACATGAATTGTTCCAGAGTTAGTATTACTTATATACGCAGAATTACCATTATTTGTAATACCAAAATTATGACTCCAGTCCAGGTTGCCACCTCCGTCATAATATGGAGAAGTTAAAAAAGCATAGCTTCTTGATCCGTTTATGGTAATAGAGCCGTTATTTATTGCTTTTTGAACAACATTATTTGTATCTCCCGGTGTCGAAGCACCTGTTAATATATCAGCTAAAGCTCCATTAACCCCAGGATCGGTATCAATGTCTGGTATTAAAATCATACCCGCACTGTTTTTGGAATTCATTGTTATAGAACCATTATTAGTTAGTGTCGAGAAAGTACTTTGAAACGCACCGGAAACATTCCCAGGAATATATCCAAAGCCTACTTGACCCTGTTGATTCGCTGCTCCTATAATACTACTATTATTTATAATTTCATTAGAAGAATTACTAACAGCAGTAATTCCAAGTGCTGCTGAACTGCTGGTGTTAAGAGTGATCGGAGTATTATTGTTATAAATACCTGCACTGGAATAAATTATATTCACATTTGAACTATTAATTCTAAGATTTTGAGTAGTAACAGAAGTTAAATTAACAGATGGAATATTAACTGAACTCAAAACATCAATATCAGGAGTGGTAACTGTAGATATTGCTGTTGATGGAACTGTTGGTGCTGTAATAACAGGAATACTCACATTTGGAATCATAATTGTAGGTACGGTTTTTGGAACTACTGATGGTGCCTGTATACTATCAACTGTTATTTCTTTTTTATTTATACTGATTTCCGGTTCCAATGCAAAGTCATTAACTGTTTTTATAGGAATAGTAGCACCTATCTGTATTTGCTTTGCTGTTCTCAGATCTGTCCCGTCAACCTGCATTGAGTTTTTTTGGCTGCTTCCGTCGCCATATTTATCACTGTCATATCCTCTGTCTTTTTCAGCATAAAACCCCAAAGCAAATATCTGCCATTCCAGATACTCCGGTTTTACGATATAATCACTTTGTGCATACAAATCTTTTAATTCTTTATTTCTTTTCTTTAATATTGACTCTATAAGTTTATTATTGCTTTCATTTGATTTTCCAGTCTGGATATTTTTTACCATATTATTGTATAATTTTTCATATTTTGCATCTGAAATACTCTCACTATATGCTCCTGCAGACAGTATAGAATTAGCTGCTAATAAAAAAAGCACTCTCTTTTTATTTTTTAACATAATACCTCCCTATTTTTTTGGTACCTTCCCTCCTTTTTATCTGACAAAATCAATTCTATCTTTTAATGAGTAAAAGCACCTGTTTTCTCCTAAATAATTTTATTTAATTAATTTTATCAAACTATATTTATAAAATTATTATAATTAAACATGGGTAAATTTATATAAATACAGCTTAACATTAAAACTGTATATTGATTTTATCAAAAAAATTCATAATTTTCAACATATTTTATCAATTTATTTTAAATTTTTATATCGAGGTTTTTTTAGTGTATTTTCTACATTATTTTTGAAATAATAATTATATATTAACTTACAGAAAATCACAAAAACATTTAAAATACTTATATAAAGTAATATAATTATAAAAAGTAATTTTGTTTTTTTATTTATTTTTTAATTTTAAAAATTGTAGAACATTATTGATATTAATATTTTTTAGAAAAAGTAATTTCAAAAAATCATATTTTTTTTTCTTTTAAAATAATTTTGTATCTTTCAAAATATATAACATATTATTATATTTATAAATTATTATATTATTTTTAAAAAATTACACAACTAAACAATCAATGTCTTACAATTATTATATGACAAAAAATAGCCTGCACAGCAAATTGCTATACAGACTATCTTATTTAAAAATTTAGTTATTT
>RRZU010268645.1_pt1 | contig 10841 bp, 10 predicted proteins | sample 2165561 | NCBI WGS metagenome assembly RRZU01 (sample SAMN10456909, study PRJNA506462) | wastewater metagenome | isolation source: wastewater sludge | place: USA: Moscow, Idaho | reverse complement strand
CTGGTTTCAGTATGTTCATTTTTAAAGACATCATAATGTTTGTTTCCAGTGACAAAGATTACTTGATAATCCTTCTCTTCAAACAAAGGTAAGACTTCAAACATCGAATCATTAACTGACTCTGAACCAAGAGATCCCATAACAATTAAGATTGTCTTTTTGTTAGTATCCAAATCGAAGTTTTTAAGAATCGATTTATCTTTCTTTAAATGTTTTACTTCACTCGCTCTAGGATTACCGAGAAGATAAACTTTATCTTCTCCATAATCATCGATAATGGATTGGTAACATGCAATTACCGCAACACTACTCTTATAAAACATTTGATTAGTTCTCCCCATACTTGAATTTTGCTCGTGAAGAATAATTGGGATGTTTAAAAACTTAGCTGCAAGTAAAGTTGGTGCGGTAATATAGGCGCCAAATCCCATTACAAGATCTGGACGGTTAAATAAAAACTTAAAATACATCTTAATAAGAGACGTTCCTAATTGAAGATATTGAAGAACTTGATGAAATACACTTTTAGATCCACTTGAAACATTGTATCCGTAAAAATCAAAGTTAGCTTTTCTAACAATGTCTTTTTCCATATGTTTATTTGATCCAGTAAATAATATTTCTGTATCCTTGTTTTCTTTTAAATACCTGGCTAGTGCTAATGCGGGATAAATATGTCCGCCCGTTCCTCCAGTACTAATTACTATTTTCATCATAAATCTCCTTATATTCGTCCTTGTTTCTTTAAATGTTCATATGCTTTGTTTGTAACGACACGTCCGCGTGATGTTCTATTAATAAATCCTATCTGTAAGAGATAAGGTTCATAAACGTCTTCCAGGGTCATTGCTTCTTCTGAAATACTCGCTGCAATTGCATCAATTCCAACAGGTCCTCCATCAAAGCGTTCAATAACCCCTAAAAGATAGTTAACATCAACATCATCCAAGCCTAATTCATCAACTTTTAGTCGTGTTAGGGATGATGAAGCAAGTTGGTGATCAATAACACTGTCATTTAGTATTTCCGCAAAGTCACGAACTCGTCTGAGTAAGCGATTCGCAATTCTTGGTGTTCCTCGAGAACGTTTTGCAATTTCTCCAACTGCTTGTTCATCAATCTCACAGTCTAAAATATTACTTGTACGAGAAACAATGAGTTCTAATTCATCTTGTGTGTAATAATCTAGTTTACTGACAATACCAAAACGATCTCGTAGTGGTGCACTTAAGTCACCAACACGAGTTGTAGCACCAACAAGTGTAAATGGTGGAAGATCGAGTCTTACGCTTCTTACACTCACATCACTGCCTACGACAACATCAATGAAGAAATCCTCCATTGCTGGATATAATATTTCTTCAATAACCTTTGGTATTCTATGAATCTCATCAATAAATAATACATCTCCCGGTTCTAGTGAAGATAGTATTGCAGCAAGGTCTCCTTGTTTTTCTATTGCGGGACCAGAAACACTTTTTAAGTTTCCATCCATTTCATTAGCAACAATATACGCTAATGTTGTCTTACCAAGACCTGGTGGACCATATAATAAAAGGTGGTCTAAAGGTTCATGTCGGTTTTTAGCAGCCCTAATAAAGATATCTAAGTTATCTTTAATATCACTTTGTCCGACGTAATCTTTTAAACTCTGAGGACGTATGTATATATCATCGTCCAAGTCAATCGTATTTGCATCTAAAAGATCGTTCATTTAACCACCCTTTCGTTTATTAATTAACTGTAAACCGTGTTTTAAATATTCATCAGTACTCATGACCTTAGTTTTTAGTTGACTTTCAACATACTTAATATCATTCGCACTTAAACCAAGTGATTTAAGTCCAGCTAGTGCATCATCAAGATCACTGTTAGCGACAGTTTTAGTTTCCATGACTAATTTCTTTTGAAGATCTAAAACAATCTGTTGTGCTGATTTAGCGCCAATTCCTGGTAAGGTCTTTAAATATGTAATATCTTGATTAGCGATGGCAGTTGCAAGTTCTTGCGCATTTGCCTTCGCTAAGATATTATTCGCAGTTTTAGGGCCAATTCCCTTAACTGTAATTAATAATAAGAAAACTTCACGTTCATATGTATCTAAAAAGCCAAACAATGAAATCTCATCTTCACGTACATGTTGATACGTGTGGATGAGTATTTCATCACCAACTGTTAAATTATGATTAGAGCTGATGGATACTTCATATCCAATACCATTATTCTCAACAATGATACTATCTTCTAAGATTGTATAAACTAATCCTTTGATAAAGGAAATCATACTCACTCACTCCTATTCAATAAATTCAAATTCGTAATTATCGATCACAATTGAGTCACCATCTTTAGCACCCATTGATCGAAGTTTTGTGTCCACTCCCATTATACGTAAATTTCGTGCAAAATGATAGGCTGCGTTCTCATTATTAAAGTCCAACATTCTAAATTCTTTCAGTAATTTCTTACCTGTTAATTCAAAACGTCCAGCTCCTATTTGTGTAACAACAAAGTCTTCAACCTCTGCGTTGTATTTATAAACTACTCCTAAATCTCCATTATCAAGTAATGGGAATTGTTCAGTTGTCTCTAATAAATCCGCAACACGATAAAGAACCATATCGAGACCTTCATTAATTAAAGTAGTCACTTCAAAAACTTCTACTTCAGGATAGGCTTCTTTAAAACGTTTTAAGTTGACTTCTGCCGCATCTAAATCCATCTTATTTGCAACAACGACTTGAGGTCTTGCTAAAAGATTATAGTTATATGCATCAAGTTCATCATTAATAATCTTGTAGTCTTCGACAGGATCTCGTCCATCTTCAGCTCCCATATCGACAACATGTATGATTACTCGTGTTCTTTCAATATGACGAAGGAATTGATGTCCTAAACCTTTACCTTGAGAAGCTCCTTCAATAAGTCCTGGAAGGTCTGCAATCGTAAATGATCGACCATCCTTAGTTGAGGCAACTCCTAAATTTGGAACAAGAGTTGTAAAGTGGTAATCAGCAATCTCAGGCTTTGCCTTAGTAACTACAGATAATAAGGTACTCTTTCCAACCGAAGGAAATCCTACCAAACCTACATCAGCTAAAAGTTTTAATTCTACAATTAATTCTTTAGCTTCGACAATTTCTCCATTTTGAGCAAAGTCTGGTGCTGGATATCGATTTGACATAAAGGCAAAGTTACCTTTTCCACCACGACCACCTTTTGAAATTACAACTTCTTGATCATGTTCCGTTAAATCCGCAATAATCGTATCTGTAACAACATCTTTAATGATAATACCTACAGGTACTTTAATAATGACGTCATCACCACTACGTCCTGCCATTTTCTTAGGTTTTCCAATATCTCCATTTTTTGCGATAACTTGTTTATTGTATCGCAAATCTAAGAGTGTCGATTTATTACTATCGGCTTTGAATATCACATCGCCACCATTACCACCATTACCACCATCGGGTCCGCCTAGTGGTACAAATTTCTCACGGCGCATACTAACGATTCCATTACCGCCATTACCGCCTTTTACTTTTATTTTTACTCTATCAACAAACATAATTATTCTCCTGACAAAAAAAATCCCGAATTCGGGATTTTTGTTTTATGCTGGGTAAACAGAAACTCTCTTGCTGTTCTTGCCCATTCTTTCATATTTTACAATTCCATTAGCTTTAGCAAATAATGTATCATCACTACCGCGTCCTACGTTTTCACCTGGGTGAATCTTAGTTCCACGTTGACGATAAATTATACTACCGGCGCTAGCAAACTGTCCATCTCCCAATTTAGCTCCTAATCGTTTAGAATGTGAGTCACGACCGTTCTTTGAAGACCCTACTCCCTTTTTAGAAGCAAAGAATTGAATATCTAAAATAAACTTCATTTGGTTACACCTCCGTTATTTTTATTTTTATATTTTTTGGATATTGATTTTCTACTGTTAAGAGTTGTACATAAACGAAACTTAGAAGTTTGTTTACGATACAAGCATCATCCAATGCTTGTACATTAACATAATTATCCTTAACATCAAATTCAAACTTTCCTGATGCCAATTGATCAAAACCATTTAAGGCTCCAAATACAATTGAACTAATTCCTGCACACACAAGATCTGATCCATGATCAGCACTCTCAGCATGCCCTGACATTGTTAATGAAACATATTGATCATTAACTTTTTTAAATTCAACCGAAACCACTTAGGCCTCGATGCTTTTAACAACTAATTTAGTATAAGGTTGTCTATGACCTTGTTTACGTTGAGTTGATGGATCTTTAGCGCGATACTTGAAGATAACGATTTTATCTCCTTTACCATGTTTTTCAACTTCTGCAGTAACTTTTGCTCCTTTAACATAAGGTGTTCCAACTTTAGTTTTATCACCTGATACTAAAACAACATTTTCGAATACATAGTCACTACCTTCTTCAGCGTTTAAAAGTTCAACATAAATTGCTTCACCCTCAACCACTTTAACTTGTTTTCCACCTGTTTCAATAATTGCGTACATACTTGCACCTCCTTCAATAAGACTCGCCAAGTAAGGTGGCATTTGCTCTTAAACCTTACGATGTGCGGTTGTACCTTCGGATACAACATTAGAATATTACCACTTTTAAGCGAAATAGTCAACTCATAACGCCCAAAAATGGTTCATCTTTTTCACTACCTCTTATATCATTATTAATTATTAAACCAGAGATTAATAATTGCAAGTATCGCGAGAAGTTCTTTCCATAAATCTTGTAAAAAAGAAATCTTAAGATTTCTTAAATAATTGGAATATAAATATGTACGAGCGAGCGATCCTTCATATTTCGTGGAGGCTCTTCAAGATACATTTCAAAAGGAACTGCATCTCTTAGTTCGACATCATTTTCTTTTGCGTATGTTTCATACATATATTTCCATGCGTCTCCATATTCTTTCGCATTAATATTAAATTCTGCAATTGCGAACCTTCCTTCGATTGATGCCTCAGTAATTTCACCAAGTTCCACGATTTTACTATCAAGTGGAATCGTCATTGCGACGCTCGTTCTTAGATGATTTGATTGAGTAATGAATGGATTATCATCATAAATCGTCAATACTTTTGTAAGTTCTGAATTAATTAAATTTCCTTTACTCGCAAAGTCAAAAAGTTCATTAAACATTGATCGACTTTTCTTTCTAAACTCCGCATATGAGCCTCTATGTCTCATATAAATCACTTTTAAATTTACTTCTTCAACTCTAATTATTGGTTTTTCCATGCTATCTCTCTTTTCTATCAGTTAACTGTACTTGTATTATGTCACTTCTTAGACAGTAAGACTTGACAAATCTTGCTGTTTTCTGAATTGAGATGGAGTAATTCCAAAATGTCGCTTGAAAGCTCTTGAATAATTACTTGAATCATTAAATCCATAAGCTAGAGAAACTTCAGTAATGCTTACCCTTTTGTTAACCTTTAGATAGATTGCTGATCGTTCCAATTTAAAACGGAGTATAAATTCATTCAGTGTTTCATCAGAGTATTCCTTAAAGATTCTATGAAAGTGATAAGTAGAAAAACCGGCATGTTTCGCTACATCATTAAGCGTAATTTTGTCACTGAGATGATCATTAACATAGTCTTCTGTTTTATTAATTATACGTTTGTATATATTAGATTGAGAGTTTTCATTCATCCTCATCAGCCTGCAGTTTTATCTCAAAGTAAAACTTACTTCCTTTATTGAGTGTACTACTGACTCCGACACGGCCCTTGTGGGCAAGAATAATTTCTTTCGCAATCGATAAACCCAATCCACTACTCTTATAATCTCTGTGGAAGTTTTTATCGATCTTATAATATCTTTCCCATATATTTTCTAAATTCTCGGGCTCAATACCTACCCCATCATCAATAACACTCACTCTTAAATAAGCATCAACTTCATCGATCATTACAGTTATGTGTTCTGCCTGTGAATGTTTAATCGCGTTATTAATGAGATTATACAAGACTTGATTAATTTTAATTTCATCAAGTTTAAGACTGACTTCTGTATTTTCAATAAAGTCAATTTCTTTATCAAAATGAGATATTGTAGATCTAACGAGTTCATTCACATTAATCAGTTCTGGATTTAAGACAAGGTTTCCTGATTGAAGCATTGATAATTCTAAGATATCTTCGACTAAGGTATCCAAGTAGTTCGCCTCACTTCGAATCACTTCAAGGTGTTCTAACAAAAGTTTTTGATCGTCTTTTGAAAAGTCACTGATCATTTCTGAATACGCCATAATCATGGTTAGTGGGGTTTTAATATCATGAGATACGTTTGCGATAAGATCAAGTCTTAGTTGGTCAATTTTCTTAAGCTTATCTGTAGCGTAGTTTAGTGTATTCGCCAAATCATCAACTTCATTATAAACATTATGGTCCGCTTCAAAACTCACATCAAGATCTCCTTCTGCAAGTTTTTTCGCACTTTCAGTTAGGGCAACAAAAGGAGCTGAATACGATCGAGCAATCAATAAAGAAGCTACCGTTGCAAAGAGTAAAACAATGATGGTCAAAAAGACGAACTGATTTTGAATCAGTGCCAAACCAGCAGGTTCGGGAGTAATCTTCGCATTAATTAAAAGTAGATAAGAACCCAAATGAGGATTAATAACACGTCCAAAGACGATCATTTCTCCTCCGTAGTCAACAAAATAGCTTGACTCATGATTCGCACTTTCTAAACTTTGAGTATAAAGTTCTTCAATATTAAAATCACTGTTATAGTTGATATAACAACTGCTACCAATACCATTAAAATCAGTGTGTTTTCCATAAATATCCACAACACTGAGACATAAGGCATTATCCCGAGCCAATTGATCAACGAGCAAAGGCTCATCATTAATAATCATTTGTTCGATATTGTCCGCAATGGACTGTACTGAATTTATTTTCGCACTTCGATAATAAGGCGTAATTAGATTTAACTGAAGAATCCAAAGCACTAAAAGAATAACGGATGCAAAGAGCGTAAAGATTAACCATGTCCTAAAACGGATTCCTTTTAAGAAGCGTTTCGTCTCAGCTTTCAAAACGGTATCCTAAACCTCGTACAGTAACAATAAATTTCCGGTACTCTTTTAGATTTGCTCTTAGCATTTTAATGTGTGTATCTATGGTTCGATCATCACCAAAATAATCGTAGTTCCACAGTTCACTTAAAAACTGTTCACGAGTAATTACTTTATTTTCATTAATGACGAGATAATGCAACAATTCAAATTCCTTAGGAGTCAAATGAGCGATTTCTCCATCGATGGTAACAATGTGAGAATCGACATCAATTTCTAAACCTTCGAATCGATAGATTTTGTTTGTATGTGTTTTGTTTCGTTCTACAACTACCTTAATTCGTGCCATTAACTCTTTTACAGAAAATGGTTTTGTGACATAATCATCAACACCAAGTTTAAAACCATGAAGTTTGTCGTACTCTTCAGCTCTTGCTGATAGCATAATAACGGGCGCTTCACTTATTTCTTTTATTTTTGAAAGTGTTGTAAAACCATCAAGTTTTGGCATCATAATGTCCAATATGATAACATCAATTTGCTCTTTCTCAACAATATCAATGGCTTCATAACCATCACTTGCTTCAAATACTTTATAGTTTTCATTTTCTGCATATGTTTTTATGACACTTCTAATTCTCTCTTCATCATCTACTATTAAAATGCTAATCATATAATACCTCCACTATAGAACTTCCAATGTATCAACAAGAATAGAATCTTTACGATCAATCTTTCCACCTACGACAACATACTTATTTACTTTTAATGATTCTTCGACTAATTTGTAGATGTTTGGCATGACTACTAAATCAATTGTATCATTTTCATCGACAACTTCGACAAAAGCCATTAAATCTCCAAATTTCGTACGATGTGTTTTCACTTTTGTGACATAGACTAATAAGTATCGGCTGCGTCTTTTATCTTTAACTTCTTTTATGTTGTCTCCATCATATTCCATATCACGTTTCTTTTGCTCAATAGGATGAGTACTGAGATAAAATCCTAAGTATTCTTTTTCTTTCTCTAATTCCTTGAACTTGTCACTTTCGTATTTGATGATTTGTGGCTTACTAATAATATCAAAATCTAAGGTTAATTCTTTTGCGTCTACCTTTACTAGATTTGCATACATTAAGGCCTGATCTAAACTTTCAATCATCGTCGTACGATTGTGTTTAAACGTATCAAGTGCTCCACTATATATTAAGGCTTCAAGGTTGGCTTTTGAAAGGCCGACTAAATTTGCACGTGCTATAAAATCAAAGAAGTCCGTGAATTGACCCTTAGATCGTTCTTCTAAAATTTTATTTGCAACCGCTTTTCCAATTCCTTTAATACTTAAAAGAGGAAAGAGGATCGAATTATTGCTTTTTATAAATTTCGTTTGACTGAAGTTTATGTTTGGACCAAAGATGTTAATTGACACTTTCTTGCTAGCAGAGACGTATTCACTTGTTTTGATTGGAGAACCAATAACACCATTTAAAAGCGCTAAATAGAACTCTAAATAGTGATTAGCTTTTAAATAAGCCATCTGATACGCAATAAGTCCATATGCATAACTATGAGCCTTATTAAAACCATAATTCGAGAATTCTTCAATTAAATCATAAATTTCTACTGCAATTTTTCTTGTATAGCCATTTCTTACACTGTTCTCGATAAACTCTTCACGTAGTGAATGTAAAAGGTCTGATTGCTTTGATGACATGGCTTTTCTTAAAATATCTGCTTTCGCTAATGAAAAGTTTGCCATAAGTTGTGCGATTTGCATGATCTGTTCTTGGTAAATAATAATACCGTAAGTATCATTTAATATTTCAGATAAGTCATCATGAATGTATTTAATAGAACTTGGATTCTTTCGATTCTCTAGGAATGCTGGAATATTCTTTACAGGTCCAGGTCTGTATAAGGCAATTGCTGCAACGATATCGGTATATTGATTTGGTTTTAAATCTTTAAATAGTTTTGTCATACCGTATGATTCAAGTTGGAAGATTCCACTTGTATCGCCCTTACTTAGCAGCTCAAAAGTTTTCTTATCATCCAACGGTATTTTAAAAATATCGAAATTTTCAAGATTTGAACTAATTTCAGCAATAATCGATAAGTTTCTTAAGCCTAAAAAGTCAATCTTATTTAGTCCAAGATCTTCAAGGTAGTTCATTGAAAATTGAGTAACTAATGTTCCATCATTTAATTGTGATAAGGGAACATGTCTCACTAGTTTCTCTTTTGACATAACAATTCCTGCAGCATGTAATGAAGTATGTCTTGGTAATCCTTCAATACGACTTGCTAGAGCGTATAAATTTCGAAGTGAAGCCTCATCTTCGATCATCTTCATAAACTTCGGATTATCATGATACGTCATTTCTAAAGTAGTATTTGGAACACTTGAGATCATCTTGCTCAGTTGATCAAGCTTATAGTTCGGAATGTTTAAGGCTTTTCCAACATCTCTTAAGGATTGACGTGCAGCAAAGGTTCCGTAGGTCACAATTTGAGCAACATGTTCATTCCCATATTTATTCATCACGTAATCGATAATCTCCGCACGTCTGTCATCTGGAAAGTCAATATCGATATCTGGTAACGATATTCTTTCTGGATTTAAAAAACGCTCAAAGAGTAAGCCGTTTTCAATCGGATCAATATGAGTAATCCCTAATACATAGGCTACAAGCGAACTTGCACTTGACCCACGACCAGGTCCGACATAAATATCATTATTTCTTGCATATAAAATCGTATCATAAACAATCAAAAAATAATCGGCATAACCCATTGAGTTAATGACTGATAATTCATATTTTAATCGTTCTAAATATTCACGGCTCACATCATTATTTAATCGACGTTTTAATCCAGCAATCGTTAAGCTGTTTAAATAGTCTTCACTTGAAACATTATTTGGAGTTTCAAACTTTGGCAAGACCGCCTTTGGCATTGTTTCGAAATTAACATTACATTTATTTGCAATTTCAATAGAATTTTTTATATCTTCCGAATCATAGTATGTCTCTATTTCTTTTAAACTTAAGAAATAGTTTTTTTCATTCACATAATTTTGATGATCGTTAAAACTACGATTGTGTTTCATAGCGACAAAGAGCCTTTTGACATCAATGGCTTCAGCATCCTTAAATTCAATTTTTGGAAGTGCAACAGTTTTCACATCTAAACCATAACAAAGAAGTTTTAAGTTGTCATTATCGACCTTCCATTTGTTAGAATTATTATTAGAAATTCCAATATAGAAATCCTGTAATGTTTTTTTATATAAATTTAGATATGCCAGAGTATCAACTTGGTTGCTTTCAATAATACCGCCCTCACCATAGACAACGACAATACAATTATTTGTGTATTTTATCATCATTTCATAAGTAACATCTGTATTTTGACTCTCTAAAAGACTTGAATATTCTAAAAGGTCATAATAACCTTCATTATTCTTTGCGTAAAGTAGATATGTAATGTGATCATGTTCTGCAAGTGTAACTCTTAAACTAAATATTGGTTTAATATTATGTCGTTCACATTCTAGTTTTAGAGCCATTGCACCGTGTAGCGTGTGAACATCATTCACTGCGATTGCGGAATAATTAAAAGATTTAGCGGTTGAAACGATATCTTTAATACTCATCGTACCATCTAGAAATGAATATGCACTTTTAATATCTAATGCAGCAAACATAGGATCCCTACTTTCTTTCTTTATTATAGCATTTCTTAGTAAAAAAATAAGGACGTGAGTCCTTATTTT
>RRZU012086469.1_pt1 | contig 10842 bp, 8 predicted proteins | sample 2165561 | NCBI WGS metagenome assembly RRZU01 (sample SAMN10456909, study PRJNA506462) | wastewater metagenome | isolation source: wastewater sludge | place: USA: Moscow, Idaho | reverse complement strand
TGCAATAGGTACAGGTGTTTATCAATATTATGATAATAGTTCAGCAACTGGACTTGGATATGGTGGTTCTTTAGAATATAAATTTACAAGAAATTTTGCGTTAGAAGGAACATATAAAACTGTAGATATGGAACATAATTCACATAAATATGATTATGATACTACAAACTTAGCAGTGAAGTTCAGCTATTAAAAGCTGAACTTTATTTTAGGTTTGTAAAATTCTGAGCAGGTCTTCCTATATGCCAACCTTGGTAGTAATCGATTTTTAAAGTATCTAAAACTTTTATAATCTCTTCATTCTCTACAAATTCTGCAATAGTTTGAATATTTAACTCTTTTGCCAATGTTATCATACTACTTACAAATGCTTTGTCTTTTTCATCATTATTTATATTTATAATAAAATCACCATCAATTTTTAGATAATCAATAGGAAATTTTTTTACATAGTGGAATGATGAAAAACCTGCTCCAAAGTCATCTATTGCAAATTTGAAACCTTCTGATTTTAAATTATGCACAAATTTTTCTAATAGAGTAAAGTTTTTAACAGTCTCTCTTTCTGTTATTTCAAATACGATTTTTTCTTTATTAATATCATATTTTTTTGCAAATTCATTTATTTTATCTATAAAATTACCAATGATAAGCGATTTTGGAGATAAATTGATAAATAAAAGACCACTATATAAACTATCTTGAATTTTTTGGAAAGCTTTTTCTATAACCATTAAATCCATTATGTTAATTAATCCTTTAGATTCAGCAATTTCTATAAACTCAAAAGCAGAAATGATTTTATCATCTTGATGGATTCTCATTAAAAGTTCATGTATAACAATGCTACTATCTTTTGAAGATGGTTTTATTGGTTGGAAATATGGCTCTATTTTATTATTTTCAATAGCTTTTAAAAGTAGAGCAGTTTTTTCTTGTTTTAGTTTTAAAATATCTGAAATATCATTTTTTGTTGGTATTTTAATAGCATTTTTACCTTCTTCTTTTGCTTGATACATCATAGAATCAGCGATGATAAACATATCTTTTTGAGAAGTTGTATGTGTTGGATAAACACAAATTCCAATCGAAATAGTAATTCCAATATTTGAACCATCTGGCGCAATTATTTTTTCTGTTGCCATTTTTTTTGAAATTCTATTTGCAACTATCATTGCTTCTTTTTCTGTACATTCTGGAAGTATTATTGTAAATTCATCTCCTCCATATCTAGCAACTATATCTTCATCTCTTTTCTCTTTTTTTAGAGTAGTTGCAACAGTTTGAAGTAAAGTATCACCAAAAGAGTGACCAAAGTTATCATTTATAGGTTTAAAGTTATCACAATCAATAACCATTAATGCAAAAGAGTAGTTATGTCTTTGAGCTCTTTTTATCTCATATCTCATCATATCGTTAAATACTCTTTGATTAAATAAGTCAGTTAATGGATCTCTTGCAGCATAATATTCTAAATCTTGAGTATATTTATTTATAGCTTTTACAGAACCAACTAAGTTTGCCATTGTTGTTAAAATTGATTCAACAATTATATGTCTTATTGGATCATCTGAGAATACTGATTGTAAACCAATACCTACAATTCCTCCAATTTTTGGACTATCTAAGAATAGTGATTTTGTTTTATATTCAAAACAATCTTCATTTAAAAAAGATAAATTTGCATTTTTATTTGCAATAATGTGTTTAATTCTAAAATCAGTTAATCCTTGGAAATAATCAGACTCTTTAATAGTTTTATTGATATATTTATCAAACATATGAAGTTGTGTTTCGCTTGGTGTTGCAAGCCAGAAAACATCTACTTCAAATTGATCTTCTGAAACTCTAAAGATAGTTACTAAAGTGTAAGTTTCCATAATTTTATTTATTTCAAGTAATAAATCACTAATATATTCTCGCCAATCTTTTACTACATCAGAAGTTATTATGAACTTATCTAAAAGTTTTACTTCAAATTCTAATAACTCTTTATCAACAGCTATATTTTTGAGTCTTTCTGCCATCAAATCAACATTTTTAATGATTTCATTAAATTCATTGAAGTATAAATCCAAATCTTTTGAATTAAATTCTTTAAAGTCTTGAATAGAGTTTATGCTTTCAACTTTACCATGGAATAACTCTAAATTATCTGTGATTTTTTTAGTTGTATATCTTGATGAGATAAAAGCTAAAATATAAAAAATTGGAATAATCACTAAGAAAAATGCAATAAATTGATATTTTGTTTCATCAAAAATAGAGTTTAAATTTTGTTTAACTTCTATAACTCCTAAAACATCACCTTCATTTACATTTGTATGACAAGCTTTACAGTCCGTTGTTGCTTTTAGTGGTAAAATATTTCTTACGATATTGTCTTTAAAATTATCAAATTTTTCAATTTTTCCATTTAAAACATCAACTAAAGTTATATCTTTTTCTTTCTCTTTAATCTCTCCATAAATGGCTTTTACTTTATCTGCTCTATAAATATTTATCTCGTAGTTACTTCCTTGGAAATTATCATCTAAAGAGCTTGTAAAAAGCATAACATCATCTCTACTCCAACCTTTTTTCATAACTTGATACATAGATGAGAAAAGTTGATTTGATATAGCTTGAGCTTGAACTAATGCTTCTTTTTTAGCTAAAGATGTATGTAAATACGTAGTAAAAACAAAACATATTAGAAATACAGCAGATACTAAAATAATTTGTCTTGAAAAAATATAATTTTTAAAAGTTTTTTTCATAAAGAGCCTTGTGTGATTTGTGATTTATAATGATAACTTATTTAAGATTAAATAGATTAAAAGCGAAAGCTTTTAATCTTGAGGAGTGTTTATCATCCAGATTGAGAAAATATCTAAGTAATTCCAAAAAGATTGTTTTAAATCTTCTGGCATTTCAATATTTTCTAAAACTTTAATATATGATTGAAGCCAAACAAGTCTAGCTTTAGGAGTAATTTTAAATGGTTGATGACGACCTACCATCATTGGATTTCCTCTATTTTGATTAAAATAATCAGGTCCACCACAGATTTGTATAAAAAAATCTGCTGAATGTTGTTTTGCTAAAGCAAATGCCTCTTCATTTTTTGGAAATAAATCTTTAATTTCGCTTGTTTTTAAAATATCGTAATGTTCTGATATTAATTTTCTCATTCCATCTTCACCTAAAAATTCTAAAACCTTAGGGTCGGGCTTTGTAACAGGAGGTCTTACTCCAAATTGTGCTTGTGTAATATTATAATTCATTTTATTAACCTTTTATATATGTAAAAATTTGACTACTATAATACAATATTACAGTTAAAAAATGTTTAGTATGATAAAATGCTACCACTTGAATTTTAGGATTTTTATGTATCAAAAACTAGATAATATCGAAGAGTGTTATAGTTGTGGTTTATTTATTGAAAAAGATAAACGAACAAAATTATCTCAAAGATGTCCTAGATGCAATAGTAAATTATCAGTAGATAAAGAGTCTTCTTTTGACTCTTTGTATTATGCTATTTCAGCTCTTTTGTTATTTGTTATTTTAAATATTTATCCAATAATTACTTTAAATATTTCAGATAATGAACTAAAAACAACCTTGATAGGAGCTGTTGTTGCTTTAATAGAACAAGAGTTTTTTTTAATAGGAGCTGTTGTATTTTTTACTATTTTATTTGCACCTGTATTAAACTCTTTTGTTATTATTTTTGTGTATATTCAAAGAAAATTAAAAATAAAAATCTTTTCAAAAACTTTACTTTATGATAGTTTTTATTTTTTTAAGCATTGGGGATTTATAGAAGTTTTTATCATAAGTATTATTGTAACTTATATAAAACTAATAGGAATGGTATCAACAACAAAGTTTGATATAGGATTTTATGTGATGTTGATTTATATTTTTTGTTTTTATATGTCAAATAAAAAATTTAATGCAAAAAGTATTTTTGGAGAATAAATGGTTTTAATCTCTTGTAAAAACTGTCATAAAGTTTATGAAAAAGAGGATTATAGTGAATTTATTTGTACAAGGTGTAAGCATAAAGTTACAAAAAGAGTAACAAACTCTTTTCAAACATCATTTGCGTTACTTATTTGTGCAATTTTATTATATATTCCAGCGATGATTTATCCAATTATGGAAATAACTCAATTTGGAGTTGATGTTCAAAGTACTATTTTACAAGGTGTTATTAGCTTTTTGGAGATGAAAAGTTATTTCATAGCAATTGTGATTTTTACTGCGAGTGTTGTGATTCCTTTGATAAAATTAGTTGGATTACTTTTTATTTTTATATCTTTAAAAACAGATGTAAAAATGGAAAATAAAACAAAGATTTTGATATATAAGTTTATTGAAGCTATTGGAAAATGGTCAATGATAGATATTTATGTAGTTGCAATTTTATCTTCAACCGTGCAACTTGATGAGATTTTTAATATAAAAGGTGGAATTGCTGCAACATCTTTTGGATTGATGGTTATTTTAACAATGATGGCAGCAAACAGATTTGATACAAGGATAATTTGGGATGGGAAATGATATAGAAAAAGCAGTAGTTTATAAACCAAAATTAGTAGAAAAAAATAAACTTTCATTTATTTGGATTTTACCTTTAATAATTCTAGGGGTTTTAGGTTGGATTGCTTACGAATCTTACGCAAAAAAAGGTACAAATATTACAGTTGTATTTAAAAGTGCAGAAGGATTAAAAGAGAATATTACACCTTTAGAATATAAAGGTTTACAACTTGGAAAAGTAACAAAAATCTCAATGCACGAAGATTTACAAAGTGTAAAAGTAAATATTTTAGTAAATAATGATGTAGCACGATATGTTGCAAATGAAGGCTCAAAATTTTGGATAAAAAAACCAACTATCTCTTTGACAAAAATTTCTGGATTAAATACTTTGATAAGTGGGTACAAGATTGAACTCTCACCTAGATTTAAAACTCAAGATGACTATAACAAAGGTGCTTATCAAGACTATTTTGAAGGATTGGATACTCAACCAAATGATGAATGGGAATTAAATGGTTACTATATAAATCTGATTGCTTCAAATGATAAAGATAACATAGAAGTAGGAACACCGATATTTTACAATAAGTTTCAAATTGGGGAGATTGTAGCAAAAGAGTTTAGATATGAAAAAGTATTTTTAAGCGCGTATATTTACGATAAATTTAACTATTTGGTAAATAAAAGTTCAAAATTTGTTATGAATGAAGCTTTAAAAGTAAACTATGGAGCAAGTGGACTAAATATCGAACTTGGTTCTTTATATTCTGCACTGGTTGGTGGAATTACTGTAATAACTTCAAATAAAGATGATGCAAAAATAGAAAATAGCGATATATACGAAGTTTATGCAAGCAAAGATGACTTAAAAAATAAAGAGTATTTTACTATTAATTTTACTGATGTAAGTGGTATAGAAGCAAATACACCTATTATGTTTAAAGGAATAGAAATAGGTAAAATATTGGAAGTAAATTTAAATAAAGATGTTTTAACTACAAAAGCTTATGTTTATGATGAATATAAATATATTTTGACAGATAAAACTAGATTTTTTGTCGAAGAACCTACTATTTCACTTGATGGAGTAAAAAATCTAGGAAATATTATAAAAGGAAATTTTATCTCACTTGATTATAAAAATGGTGAGTTTTCAAATACTTTTAATGCAATAAATAAAAAAGATTTAAACAAAAGTTATAACACAATAAAACTAGAACTTCTAAGCGAAAACTTAAATTCTATCTCTTTAAACTCAAAAGTATTTTATAAAAATATTGTAATAGGGCGAGTTGATAATTATGCTTTAACTCCTGATTTAAAAAATGTAAAAATTACAGTTTTAATAGATAGTAAATATAAAGATTTATTAAATGACTACAATCTTTTTTATGATATGAGTTCAAAAATTGTTGAAATAAAAAGTATGAATCTAAATATAAATTATAGTGGGGTTGAACCACTTTTAAATGGAGCAATTGGTTTAATTGCAGATAAAAGAGGCGATGCTGAACTTACGAAAAAAGAGTTTAAATTATATAACTCTTATAAAGAAGTTGAAAGACTAAAAAGATTTTATAATACAGGATTTACTATCGAAGCCTCTTTTGATAATAGTTTTGAAATAAAACAAGATATGGCAATTGTTTATAAAAATCAGGAGATAGGTTTTGTAAAAGATATAAAATTTGATGATAAAAAATCAAAAGTAAATCTTTTTATCTATTCTCCATTTAAAAAATATATTACAGATAAAAGTAGATTTTATAAAAAAGGAGTTGTTGATTTTAAAGCTAGTCTTAGTGGAGTTTTATTTGAAGTTGATAACTTCACTTCATTAATCGATGGTTCAATTCATCTTGATACAACTTCAACTCAATCTTTTGAGAAATTTGAAATATATGGAAATGAAGATGAGATGAAAAACTCAACAAATAGCCTAACAATAGTTTTTGATGATGTAGAAGGTTTAGAAGAAAATTTTTCACAATTAACTTATAAAGGTGTAAATGTTGGAAAAGTTAAAAAAATCTCTTTAAATGCTAAACAACAAATAGAAGTAAAAGCACTAATTTATGATGATTTTGCCTCTTTTGCTAAAGAAGGAACAGTTTTTTACTTGAAAAAACCACGAATCTCTTTACAAGAAGTTGCAAATGTAGGTTCAACAATAATGGCAGTAAATATTGGAGTTATAAAAAGTGAAAGTTCAAATATTCAAACAGTTTTTAAAGGAACGCAAAATCAACCATCAGTTGAAAAATCTCACTTAGGAACAGTTTATAAAGTAGAAGATGCAACAGCTTCAAGTGTAAATGTCGATGCGCCAGTTTATTATAAAAATGTTCAAATAGGAAAAGTAAGTAAAATAGACTTAAGTGAAGATGGTTCTAAAGTTGTAGTTGATTGTTTGATTTTTGATAAATATACAAAACTAATTAGAAAAAATTCAGAGTTTTATGACATAAGTGGATTTGAGATGAAATTTTCTATTTTAACAGGTTCAAAAATAGAATCAAATACTTTTACAAGTTTATTAAAAGGTGGATTAGTGGTTGTTACTCCTTATGAGTATTCGCAATTAGCAGATCATGGAGAAAAGTTTACTTTGGTAAAAACTTTAAGAGATGATTGGAAAAGTATAAGTCCAAGTATTAAGTAAAAATATAGGAAATAATTAAAATGAAAGCTAATGATTTAAATAGTTATGAAGAGTTAAATTTGATTGCTTTTGATTATGCAAGAGCAGGGAAGACGCAAGATTTAAAACTATTATTAAATACTGGAATGTCTGTTGACCTTTGTGATTATAAAGGTAATACTTTATTGATGTTGGCTTCATATAATGGAAATGCCGAAACTGTAAAACTTTTAATAGATAACAAAGCACAAGTTGATAGAAAGAATAATAAAGGACAAACTCCACTTGGTGGAGTTTGTTTTAAAGGTAATTTAGAAATAGTAAAACTATTAGTTGAAAATGGTGCCAATATCCATGAAAATAATGGCTTTGGATTGACTCCTTTTTCTTTTGCTGTAATATTTGGAAATACTGATATTGTAGAGTATTTTAATGAACAAGATAAAAATAAAAGCTTTAAATCAAAAATTTATTTAGCTATTTCAAAGTTTATAAAAAGATTTAAAAAAAAAATAATAGTAGGATTTTAAATAATCCCACTAATCCTAAGTTTCTTTATTTTTATAGAAAAATGTGATAATTATTAAAACTAAAAAAGCAATTCCAGAAAAAATAAAAGGAAATGTTAAATCTATTTCATAAAAAAGAGTGCTTAATAATGGAGCAATGATAACAGCAAATCCATTCATAGAAGAAACGGTTCCAGCTGCAACTCCTTGTTCATTTGCTTCAACACTATTTGCAGTTATTGTCATATAAGCAGGAATTAGCATACCAAATCCAACAGTAGTTATTAAATAAGCTATTGTTAATTGTATGGGCGAAGATATAAAACTTATTAAAAAATAACCAAGCATTGCGAAAATAGAACCTAAAATTAACCAATTTATAGGTTTTATAAATTTTATCTTTGAAACAGTAATTTGAGTTAAAATATAAGCAATTCCAATAATAGTCATAATATAACCTATGATTTTTGCACCTTCTTCTTCAACTAAACTAAATTTATCTAATATAAAAAATCCTATACAAATTTGAGAAGTTATATTTGCAAAAGTTACTAAAAATCCAGTAAACATTACTAATCTTAATCTTTTATCAAAAAAAGATAAAGATAATTTAGCTTTTATTTCTTCTTTTGTTTGGTAGATTCTTTTGTCTTTTTTAAAAAAGAAAAATATTATAAAAGTTGCAATTACAAGTAAAAAAGTTGCTACATATATAGGAACAGCCAAACCATAAATAGCTAATGCTCCCGCAAAAACTGAACCTAAAATAGTACCTATTCCATTTGAAGCACCTAAACTTGCCATATATGAGTTTCTTTTTTCAGGTTCTACTTTATCGGCTATTAAGGCACTACTAACAGGTGGAATAGCTGAATAAAACCCACCATTTAATACTCTAATAAAAGTAAAGATAATTAAAGAAACAATTACTAAAGGTGGATTTATCGTCGCATAATCTATAAATATAGCTAAAAATAAATATGATATAAAAAATCCAATCATAGCTATCAATAAAATATTTCTTCTTCCAAAAATATCACTCTTTTTACCCCAAAATCTTGATAAAAATATCCAAGCAACACCTGTGAGTGATACTATGAGTCCTGCATGCCACTCTTCTAAATTTAATTTTCTTACCACTGAACTTGCAATTGGTACAAAAGCAAACAATGAAGCAAAACATAATATATTAATAATAACTAAAGGTTTAATCTCTTTCATTTAAACTCCAATTCTTCACTCTTTGTTGTGCTTCCCACATAGCAAAATATTTACCTTTTTTAGAAACTAACTCATCATGAGTTCCACTTTCAAGCAAACTTCCATTTTCGATAACTAAGATATTATTTGCATCTTTAATAGTTGATAATCTATGAGCGATTACAATCACAGTTTTATCGATTATCAGTTTTTCAATGGCTTTTTGAACAGCAACTTCACTTTGTGTGTCAAGAGCTGCTGTTGGTTCATCTAGTATTACAATAGGAGCATTTTTTAAAATTGCTCTTGCTATACTTATTCTTTGCTTTTCTCCTCCACTTAAACTTCCTCCAATATCTCCAATCTTAGTTTCATATCCATTTGATAATTTATTTACAAACTCATGACAATATGCACTTTTTGCTGCATTTTCCATATCTATTTTTGAAGCAGAAGGATTAGCCATTTTTATGTTATTTAAAATAGTATCATTAAATAAATATACATCTTGAAATACCACAGATATATTTTTCATTAAATCTTCTGATTTAATATTTTTAATATTTGCTTCACCAATTTCTATAGATCCTTTTTGAACATCAGCATATCTCATAATAAGTTTTGTAAGTGTGGTTTTACCACAACCAGATTCTCCAACTATTGCTGTCATAGTTTTATTTGGTAGATAAAAACTTATATTATTGATAGATTTTTTTTCTTTATTTTGATAAGAAAATTCTACATTTTTAAATTCAATATTAAAATTTTTTGGTTTTTGTAAAGGTTCATGAATCTTTATAGGTTTTATGTTAAATAATTCTTCAATTCTTTTATAAGCAAGTTGTATAAAATCAAACATTCCTATTAAACTTAAAATAGAAGATAAAGGTTCTGTTAATCTCGAAAATATAACAATGCAAGCAGCTAAAGTTATAAGAGCTAAATTATCGTTTGCTACAAAATAGAGTCCCCAAAATAGTAAAGCTAATAGAGTAAACTCTACTATAACTCCCATAAATGCTGGAGGAAAATTTGCTTTATATATAGATTGTTCTTGTACTTTTTTTACATGATTTATAGAATTCTTTAGATTTTTGGCATTTTCTCCAACTTGATTTATTGCTTTTAATACTGGCAAACCTTGGACATATTCTATAAAACTAGATTCTAGTTTTGCATTTGCATTAAAATATTCTTTTAATTCTTTATTTGAAACTCTTTTTTTCCAAGAGTTCAAAGGAATTACCAATGGAAACATAACTAACATAATTAAAGCTAGCCTATAATCTATAAAAAATGTAACTCCTATAATTACAAAAGGTACTACTAATATTTGTAAAATTAAAGATGAAGCTATTCCGATAAGTAAAACTCCCTCATCAATATTACTTGAAAATGTTGAATTTAACTCACCAGTTTTATAAGAAAAAAGTTTTTCTAAAGGTATAGTTCTTAATTTTACTCCTAAATCTTCTCTTAATTTATGAGTAATATCTATCATAACACCATCATAATCAAAATTTTGTGCTTTCCATCTTGAAAAAATTGCTAAAAAACTAAATAAAGTCATAAATCCAAAATATATATACACTTGCTTTATTTCCATATTTTGATTAAATAAAGCTTTTAAAAATGGATAAAACATAACAAAAGTTAAACCTTGGAATGTATATGAAATAGTGTGTAAAATTAGACTTTTTTTGAAATTATTTGCATAATCTCCCGCAAAAATTAAAGTCATTTTATAAACTTCATATATTGAAGAAAATACTTTTTTCATTTTATACCTCCTTTTATATGTAAATCCCAATTTTGAGCTTTTTCATAGTTGCTCCAAAGTTTTGAATAGATACCTTGTTTTTCTAAAAGTTCATCATGTTTTCCAATTTCTGATATTTTTCCTTCATCAAATACAATAATTTGATCAGAATCTTTTATAGTAGAAAGACGATGAGC
>RRZU011156339.1_pt1 | contig 10842 bp, 11 predicted proteins | sample 2165561 | NCBI WGS metagenome assembly RRZU01 (sample SAMN10456909, study PRJNA506462) | wastewater metagenome | isolation source: wastewater sludge | place: USA: Moscow, Idaho | reverse complement strand
TTGTCGCGGCCCCATTCCAGATTGATCGGCGCAGCAAAATCAGGGACATAGCGGCGATAGCTGTTGACGTAAGGCGCCAGCAGCGCCACCGCCGCCGGCAGGTGCTTCTGCATCCCGGCGATGAAATGCATGAAGGCCGGGGTCTCGCGTCCCTGCGCATCCGAAAAGATGTTCTTGCCATCCTCAAGCCCGACCACCGAGTGGTGGATATGCATGGCGCTGCCCGGCTCGCCCTCGATCGGCTTGGCCATGAAGGTGGCAAAGCAGTCGTGGCGCAGCGCCGCCTCGCGGATCAGGCGCTTGAAGTAGAAGATCTGGTCGGCAAGATGCACCGGGTCGCCGTGGTTCAGGTTGATTTCCACCTGCCCGGCGCCGCCCTCTTGCAGGATGCCGTCGATTTCAAAGCCCTGCGCCTCGGCAAAGTCGTAGATGTCGTCGATGACCCGGCCGTATTCGTCCACCGCCGACATCGAATAGGCCTGTTTCGCCGCCGCGCGCCGGCCCGAGCGGCCCATGGGCGGCATGATCGGCTGGTTGGGGTCGATATTGCGCGCGACAAGGAAAAATTCCATTTCCGGGGCGACGATAGGACGCCAGCCGCGCTGGCGATAAAGGTCGACCACCCGCTTCAGGACATTGCGCGGCGCGACCTGCACCGGGTTGCCGGACTGGTCGGTGACGTCATGGATGACTTGCAAGGTCACATCCGCCGTCCACGGCGCTGCCGTTGCGGTCGAAAAATCCGGTGTCAGGATCATGTCCGGTTCGGTAAACGCCCCCGAGGGGTTGTCGGCCCAGTCGCCGGTGATCGTTTGCAGGAAGATCGAATTCGGCAGGTAAAAGCGTTCCTGATGCGCGAATTTCGAGGCGGGCATCGCCTTGCCCCGCGCCACGCCGGCAATGTCGCCGACGATACATTCCACCTCGTCCAGGCGGCGGCCGGCGACATAGTCCTGCGCGGCCTGCGGGGTTTCCTCGATCCATTGCGGTTTCATGCGGCACCTTGGCGGGTATTGGGGCGGGTATCGGGGCGGGTGTGGGCCGCCACGTCGCGGGGGGTCTTGAAGAACGTCTCGATGCGGTCGGCGATGCTGCCCGATTGCAGCGCGCCGCCCATGCGGGCGCGGGCGCGGTCCAGCAGTTCGGCCGGAACCTTGCCCTTGGCGCGATGCTCGATCAGCCCGTCGACGAAATCATCCTGGAATTCGGGATGCGCCTGCACGGTAAAGGCGCGGTCGCCATAGACCAGCGCGGCGTTTTCGCAAAATTCGTTGGTGGCGGCGACCTCGGCCCCTTCGGGCAGGGTCACGACCTGATCCTGATGCCAGGCGTTCAGGGTCAGCTTCTCGCCGCCGAAATCATAGTCCTGCTGGCCCACGGCCCAGCCGTCCGGGTGCTTGACGACGGTGCCGCCAAGCGCCTGCGCGATGATCTGGTGGCCAAAGCAGATGCCGACCAGCGGCACCTGCGCCGCATAGGCCTTGCGGATGAAATCCTCAAGCGGGGGGATGAAGGGGTGATCCTCATAGGCGCCGTGGCGCGAGCCGGTCAGCAGCCAGCCGTCGGCGTCGTGGACGTCCTTGGGGAACTCCATTTCTTCGACGTGATAGCTGGAGAAGTCAAAGCCACGTCCGGCGAGCAATCGCTCGAACATGGAGTCGTAGTCGCCCAGTTCGCCGCGAAGGATTTCGGGCGACTGGCCGCATTTGAGAATGCCGATACGCATGGTTGGCCTGTTGATTGTGTGCCTTCAAAGCTAGTCGGGCGCGCGCAGTCCGACAAGGGGGGCCGCGACGGGACCGGGCGTCGCCTTTGGCCGCGACCTCTGGCCGCCACCTCTGGCCGCCACCTCTGGCCGTAGCGTCAAGGGCGGGTTAGGCTTGCGGCGAAGGCTCAGCAGAAAGGATCGGCCATGCCCGGACTTCGCCCCGATGTGGACCCCGAGGGGTTGCAGGAATTCTCGGTCGTCTTCACCGACCGCTCGCTCAACCACATGTCGCAGAAGTTCCAGGCGGCGATGCGCGACATCTCGGCCACCCTGCGCGAGGTCTATGGCGCCGAGGCCGTGGCGCTGGTCCCCGGCGGCGGCACCTGCGCGATGGAGGCGGTCGCGCGCCAGTTCGGCCGCGATGCCCATGCGCTGATCGTCAGGAACGGCTTCTTCAGCTTCCGCTGGAGCCAGATCTTCGACGCAGGCGGTTTTGCGCGCGAAACCACGGTGATGATGGCGCGTCCGCAGGGCAACGAGGCGGCGCCCGGCTTTGCGCCCGCCCCCATCGACGAGGTGGTGGCGAAGATCCGCGACACCCGCCCCGATGCGGTTTTCGCGCCGCATGTCGAAACCGCCTCGGGGATGATCCTGCCCGACGACTATATCACCGCGCTGGCGGATGCCGCGCATGAGGTGGGCGCGCTGATGGTCCTGGACTGCATCGCCTCGGGTGCGGTCTGGGTCGACATGCGCCAGACCGGCGTCGATGTGCTGATCTCGGCCCCGCAAAAGGGCTGGAGCGCCTCGCCCTCGGCGGGGATGGTGATGCTGTCGGCGCGCGGCGCCGCGCGGCTTGAGCAGACCACCAGCGACAGCTTCGCGCTGGACCTGAAGAAATGGCGCGCGATCATGCTGGCCTATGAAAACGGCGGTCATGCCTATCACGCGACCATGCCCACCGATGCGCTGATCGGGCTGCGCGATGCCATGAACGAAACGCGCGAGATGGGGTTCGAGGCCGCGCGCGACGCGCAATGGCGGCTGGGCAATGCCGTCCGGGACGAACTGGCGCGGCGCGGCCTGCGCTCGGTCGCGGCGCCGGGCTTTGCGGCGCCGGGGGTCGTGGTCTGCTATACCGGCGATCCCGATGTCCAGAACGGCCGCAAGTTCCTGAACGCGGGCTATCAGATCGCGGCCGGCGTGCCCCTGCAGATCGGCGAGGGCGAGGGCTTTCGCAGCTTCCGCATCGGGCTTTTCGGGCTGGACAAGCTGAAGGATGTCGACGGCTCGCTGGCGCGGCTGAAGGTGGGGCTGGACGCCGCGCTGTAAGGCGCGGCGCCCCCCTTTCAGACCGAGACGCCGAACAGCCGCCCGATCAGCGCCGTCACCGCCAGCGCGAAGGCCCCGCCCGCCACGACGCGGAAGATCGCGCGCCCCATCGGCGCGGCGCCGGCCCATGCGCCAAGTGCGCCAAGGATCGCCAGCGCGATCACGACCGCGACCAGCACGCTGAGAATGACCTGCCCGCCCGGCGCGAATACGGCCGCGATCAGCGGCAGCGCTGCCGCGATGCTGAAGGTCACCGCCGAGGCGAAGGCCGCCTGCCAGGGGTTGGCGCTGGAGGCGTCGCTCAAGCCCAGTTCGTCGCGGATATGGGCGGCCAGTGCGTCGCGCTCGGACACCTCACGCGCGGCTTGCAGCGCCGTCGCATGCGACATGCCGCGCGATTCGTAGATCGCGGCCAGTTCGTGCAGCTCTTCCTCGGGCGAGGCTTCCAGCGCGGCGCGTTCGCGGGCGATGTCGGCGCGCTCGATATCCGTCTGCGAACTGACCGAGACATATTCGCCCGCCGCCATCGACATTGCGCCCGCGACCAGCCCCGCCATGCCGGCGATAAAGATGGTCTGGCTGTCGGTCGTGGCCGCCGCGACCCCGGTGATCAGACCGCCGACAGACACGATGCCGTCATTGGCGCCCATCACCGCGGCGCGCAGCCAGCTCATGCGGTCGACATAATGCGGGTCGTCGGGATGGGCGCTGGGAAGGTCGTGCATGCGGTCCTCGCTAAGATGTGGTTCCAGCTTAACGGCATGGGAACCTTTCGCCAGCCTTGCACAGCCGCAGCGACATTGTCACCCTGTCGGGGGCGAATCCCGCCCGGCGGAGGCGATCATGCAGCACATCCCTGTCCTGCCGGCGGCGCGGAACCTGATCGGCGGCGTCTGGCGCAAGGCGGCCTCGGGGCAGGAGATGGCGATGATCTCGCCCATCGACGGCGCGGTTTTCGCCGCGATCGCCGAGTCCGGTCCCGAGGATGTCGATGCCGCCGTCGCCGCCGCCCGCGCGGCGCTGGCGGGCGACTGGGGCAGCCTGACCGCCGCCGAACGCGGGCGGCTGATGCTGCGCCTGTCGCTGCGGATCGAGGCCGAGGCCGAGGCGCTGGCCCGGCTTGAGACCCGCGACAATGGCAAGCCCATCGCCCAGTCCCGCGCCGACATGGCGGCGCTGGCGCGTTACTTTGAATATTACGGCGGCGCGGCGGACAAGCTGCATGGCGAGGTCATTCCGTTCCTGAACGGCCATGACGCATGGTCGCTGCGCGAACCCCATGGCGTCACCGGCCATATCGTGCCCTGGAACTACCCGGTGCAGATCTTCGGGCGCTCGGTCGGGGCGGCGCTGGCCATGGGCAATGCGACGGTGACGAAACCCGCCGAGGACGCCTGCCTGACCATCCTGCGCATCGGCGAACTGGCGACCGAGGTGGGCTTTCCGCCCGGCGCCATCAATATCGTGACCGGGCGCGGCGAGGTGGCGGGACGGGCGCTTTCGGAACATCCCGGCGTCGATTTCATCAGCTTCACCGGCTCGCCCGAGGTGGGGCAGGCGATCCAGATCGCGGCGGCGCGCAATCATATCCCCTGCACGCTGGAGCTGGGCGGCAAGTCGCCGCAGATCGTCTTTGACGATGCCGACCTTGACGCCGCCGCCCCGGTGATCGTGAACGCCATCGTCCAGAACGGCGGCCAGACCTGTTCGGCGGGTTCGCGCGTCCTGATCCAGCGCGGCATCTGGGACCGACTGACCGCCATGCTGGCCGGGCGGTTTCAGGCCGTCGAGGCGCGCCCCCCGGACGAGGCCGCAATTCTGGGGCCGCTGATCTCGGCCCGGCAAAAGGCCCGGGTCGAGCGTTACATCGACAGTGCCGCCGCGCCGCTGATCGCGCAGGGCCGCATCGCGGCGGATGCGCCGCCCGGCGGCTTCTATGTTGCGCCCGCCCTTTTCGGCCCGGTCGATCCGGCCAGCCCGCTGGCGCAGGACGAGGTCTTTGGCCCGGTCCTGGCCGCCATTCCCTTCGACACCGAGGCCGAGGCCATCGCCATCGCCAACGGCACCGAATACGGCCTTGTCGCCGGCATCTGGACCCGCGACGGCGACCGGCAGGCGCGCATGGCCCGCGCCATGCGCTGCGGGCAGGTCTTCATCAACGCCTATGGCGCCGGCGGCGGCATCGAGCTGCCCTTTGGCGGGGTGCGCAAATCCGGCCATGGCCGCGAAAAGGGCTTTGTCGCGCTTTACGAATTCTCGCGGCTGAAAACCGTGGTTCATCGTTTCGGATAAGGGGGCATTTCATGCGGTTGCAGGGCAGGACGGCTTTGGTCACGGGGGCGGCCTCGGGCTTTGGGCAGGGCATCGCCCAGACCTTTGCGCGCGAGGGCGCACGGGTCGCGGTGCTGGACATCAACGCGGGCGGCGCGGTCGAGGTCGCCGCCGCGATCGGCCCGGCGGCCATCGCCATTGGCTGCGACGTGACCGACGGCGCGCAGGTCGGGGCGGCGGTGGCCGAGGCCATGGCGGCCTTCGGCGGCCTTGATATCGTCGTCAACAATGCCGGCTGGACCACGCCCAACGGCCCGCTTCTGGCGACGGACGAGGCCGCGTTCCGCCGCATCTACGATGTGAGCGTCACCTCGATCTTTCACATGTGCCACGCGGTGGTGCCGCATTGGCGCCAGCGCGGGCAGGGCGTGATGATCAATGTCAGCTCGACCGCGGGCGAGCGGCCGCGGCCGGGGCTGACATGGTACAATTCGTCCAAGGGGGCGGTGAACACGATGACGCGCAGCCTCGCGGTCGAACTTGCGCCCGACGGCATCCGCGTGAACGCCATCGCCCCGGTCATGGGCGCGACCGGCCTGATCGAGCAGTTCATGGGCTGCAAGGACACGCCGGAAAACCGCGCCCGCTTCCTTGCCACCATCCCGCTGGGGCGGCTTTCGACGCCGCGCGACATCGCCAATGCGGCGCTTTACCTTGCCTCGGACGATGCCGATTTCCTGACCGGCGTCATCCTTGAGGTGGACGGGGGCCGCACGATCTGACGCCGGGCCGGGGACATGCGCCCGCGCCGCCGGTTGCCAATCGGGCGCATCCGCGCCATGAAAGGGGCATGGATATCGAGGCCCGCGCCAAATCCTTTGAGGAAGCCCTGCGACGTTCCGGCGTGCGGATAACCCGCCAGCGGGCGGCGCTTTTGCGCGTGCTGGCCGGGGCCGAGGATCACCCCGACGCCACCCAGCTTCACGCCCGCGCGACCGAGGCGGGCGCGGCGGTGTCGCTGGCGACCGTCTATCGCACGCTGGCCGCGCTTGAGGCGCAGGGCGTCATCCTGAAGCTGGAATTCGCCGGCGAGCCCTCGCGTTTCGAGCCGGCGGACGGCAGCCACCACGACCACATGATCGATGTCGAGACCGGCGAGGTGCGCGAATTCGTCAATGACCGCATCGAGCGCCTTCAGGCCGAGATCGCCGCCGAAATGGGCTATGAAATCGTCCGCCACCGGCTGGAGCTTTACGTCCGGCGCCGGAAATGACCTTGACCACCTTCGACAAGGTGATTTCGGATCGCGGCTCGCGCTATGCGGTGTCGGGCGGCCCCGCCGCGACCCGCGCCGAGGCCGAGGCGCTGCTGGCCGACCTGCGCCGCAATAAACGCTTTGCCAAGGCCACGCATAACACCTGGGCCGCGATCCTGTCGGGCGAGCGCATCAAGGAGGATGACGGCGAAAGCGGCGCGGCGCAGATCATCCTGCAAATGCTGGAACGCGCGGGACTGACCGATCACGTCGTCATCGTCACCCGATGGTATGGCGGCAAGCATCTGGGCGGCGATCGTTTCCGCCATGTCGTCGATGCCGTGCGCCATTATCTGGCGCAGACCGGACATTAGCAGACCGGACATTAGCAGACCGGGCATTAATCGTCGGCGTCACCTGCCGGGGCGGCATGGCGTTGCAAAAGCTCCAGTGGCACGATCTCCAGCGTTCGCGCATGGGTCGCGGCAAGCACCACCTGCGGGGCGGCGAATTCCTGCGCCGCCTGCAGGAAACGCGCCGCGCAAAGACACCAGCGGTCGCCCGGCTTCAGCCCGGCAAAGCGGTATTCCGGGCGCGGCGTGCTGAGATCGTTGCCAAGATATTTCGACAGCGCCAGAAACTCGGCCGTGGCGATGATGCAGACCGTGTGCCGACCCTGATCCTCGGGGCCGGTATTGCAGCAGCCATCGCGGAAAAACCCGGTCAGCGGTTCGGTCGAACAGGGGGCAAGCCGGCCGCCCAGCACGTTCAGCGACGCATCCATCAGGTGACCTCCTGCGGTTGCCAGTCGATCCAGCGGCCATGGAAATCGGCGCGGCCGAGCGCCCATTCACGGGCCGGGCCGCCCTGCCACAGGCGCAGTCGCAGCGCGGCGCCGTCGCCGCCATCGCCCTCCATCGCGAAATGCGCCAAGGGCCGGTCGGGGCTGGCGGCTTGGCCGGCCTTTTGCAGCGCAGCCTCGATCCGGGCGCGGGTCGTGTTCGGAAAATATTGCGCGGCGACCGTGTGATAGACCAGCCGGCCTTGTGGCGCGGGCCGGGCCAGCTGCACCTCAAGCCAGTCGGCGGCGTCGCCCTGATCAAGCGCCGGGGGGTAGGCCCGGGCCACCGCCAGCGCCGCGCGCAGCCGTCCCATGCGGTCGCGCTGATCCGGCCAGACATAGGCCATCAGCCGGAAGCCGTCGCGATCCGCATCAAGCGGGTTCAGGTCGACGCCCCGGGCCGAGGTGATCGCCAGCGGCTGCCGCGCGGGCGGCGTGCCACGCCAAAGCGGTGCCAGCCGCACATCCGACCCGGCATCCCCGGCCAGCGTCGGCTGAAATCCGTCTTCATTTGCAAGGCTGTAATGCGGAAAGTTCAGGTTCAGGCCTGCGCTTGCGCCCAGTTCCAGCGCCTCGAACCCGATGCCCGGCTTTTGCGCCGCCAGAAACCACGCGGCGGCGATGATCGGCCCCGAGCGGGCGACCTCATTCGTCTGCGGCGTGAATTCGAGCCATTCGAGGATATCGCGCTGATGTTCTTGAACAGCATTGGAAATATCGCGATCAAGATACATGCCGCCACCCGCCGCATAGGCCTGCGCCAGCGCGGGGGCGCGCTCGGCCAGCACCAGCGCATGAAGCGCGCCGCAAAGCCGCAGCGGTACGGAATCGGCGCCGGGCGCGGGATCGCCCGCCCAGTTCTTGATGCGCCGCCCGACCGGCCCCTGATCGGCGGCGACGATCCGGGTCAGCGCGTCGCAGACGCGCGCGGTCAGGCCCGAGCCAAGCTCGCGGCAGGCGCGGGTCTGCTGGGCAAAGGCATCCTGCCATGTGGTCATCGGAAACGCTCGCTGAGGTTGCGCAGCCGGTCGGCGAAACTGGGCGGCTCGGCCGGCTGAACGGGCGCGGGTCGAAGGGGCGGCGGGGCGCTGGCGCTGGCCGCGGGCGGCTTGCTGCCGCTGTTGCGCGGCGGCGCCGTGCGGGCGGCCACGGCATTGGTGAAGCGCGCATCCTCGCCCGCCGCCAGCGCCGGCGCGCCGTCCGAAATGCCGCGCAGCAGGTCGTCAAGCCCGGCTTCCTCGGCCTTGGCAAAGTCCGAAAGCACATATCCCGCCACCCGGTCCTTGTGCCCGGGATGGCCGATTCCGATGCGCAGCCGCCGGTAAGCCTCGCCGATATGCTGGTGGATCGAGCGCAGCCCGTTATGCCCGGCATGGCCGCCGCCGGTCTTCAGCCGCACCTTGCCCGGCGCAAGGTCCAGCTCGTCATGCAGGCCGATGACATCGGCCGGCTCCAGCTTCAGATAGCGCATCGCCTCGCCCACGGACTGGCCCGACAGGTTCATGAAGGTCGTCGGTTTCAGCAGCGTGACGCGCCGATCGCCCAGCCGTCCCTCGGCGACTTCACCCTGAAAACGCGCACGCCACGGCCCGAAACCGTGATCGGCGGCGATGCGATCGACGGCCATATAGCCCACGTTATGCCGGTTTTCTGCGTATTTCGGCCCGGGATTGCCAAGGCCCACGATCAATATCATGCGTTTCTCCGTCGCTGGGACACAGGTTACCGGCTTGGCGGGATCGGGGCAAATTTTATCCCTCTCTTGTCCTTGGAGGCTGGCGTTACTAAGACTCTTTCAACCTTTGGCGTCTAGAAGCAGTCCGGTCGGACCGTGCCCCATGGGCGAATCGCGACAAGGGCAGGCGAGGCAGGCAAATACAAGGAATGACATGCACGATCCGGCAGAATTCTACATGAACACGCTTGTTCCCATGGTTGTCGAACAGACCAGCCGCGGGGAACGCGCCTATGACATCTTCTCGCGCCTGCTCAAGGAACGGATCATTTTCCTGTCCGGGCCGGTCCACGACGGCATGGCGACGCTGATTTCGGCGCAGCTTCTGTTCCTTGAGGCGGAGAACCCGACCAAGGACATCAGCATGTATATCAACAGCCCCGGCGGCGTGGTGACCGCGGGCCTGTCGATTTATGACACGATGCAATATATCAAGCCGCGCGTCTCGACGCTGGTGGTGGGGCAGGCGGCCTCGATGGGCTCGCTGCTGCTGTGCGCCGGCCAGCCCGGGCAGCGCTTCTCGCTGCCGAACTCGCGGGTGATGGTGCACCAGCCCTCGGGCGGGTTCCAGGGCCAGGCCACGGATATCCTGATCCACGCGCGCGAGACCGAAAAACTGAAGCGGCGGCTGAACGAAATCTACGTCAAGCATACCGGCCGCACCCTGGAAGAGGTCGAGCAGGCGCTTGAGCGCGACCGCTTCATGTCGCCCGAAGAGGCGAAGGAATGGGGCCTGATCGACGAGATTCTCGAGGCGCGCGGCAAGGCCGAACCCGAGAAGTAAGCCGCCCCGATTGCGGCGAATGCACGGTGTTTTGGGGATTGTGACGGGCTGACACCGCCCGTAACATGGTGACGAAACGCGCGGGGCGCAGGTCCTGCACCAAAAGATGCGGTCGTCCGGCATTCGGGCCGGGCCACCGAGGCAATGCGAGGATCGAACTAATGGCCAATCCGACTGGCGGCGACAGCAAGAATACCCTCTATTGCAGCTTCTGCGGCAAAAGCCAGCATGAGGTGCGCAAGCTGATCGCCGGGCCGACCGTATTCATCTGCGATGAATGCGTCGAGCTTTGCATGGACATCATCCGCGAAGAGACCAAGACTTCGGCGCTGAAATCCGGCGATGGCGTTCCCAGCCCGCGCGAGATCTGCAATGTGCTGGACGATTATGTGATCGGCCAGGAACACGCTAAGCGCGTGCTGTCAGTGGCGGTGCACAACCATTACAAGCGGCTCAACCACAGTTCGAAATCCGATATCGAACTGGCGAAGTCGAACATCCTGCTGATCGTCCCGACCGGCTGCGGCAAGACGCTGCTGGCGCAGACGCTGGCCCGGATCCTTGACGTGCCCTTCACCATGGCCGATGCGACCACGCTGACCGAGGCCGGCTATGTCGGCGAGGACGTGGAAAACATCATCCTGAAGCTTTTGCAGGCCAGCGAATACAATGTCGAACGCGCGCAGCGCGGCATCGTCTACATCGACGAGGTCGACAAGATCTCGCGCAAGTCGGACAACCCGTCGATCACCCGGGACGTCTCCGGCGAGGGCGTGCAGCAGGCGCTGCTGAAGATCATGGAAGGCACCGTTGCCTCCGTGCCGCCGCAGGGCGGGCGCAAGCATCCGCAGCAGGAATTCCTCCAGGTCGATACCGCGAACATCCTGTTCATCTGCGGCGGCGCCTTCGTCGGGCT
>RRZU012928422.1_pt1 | contig 10843 bp, 9 predicted proteins | sample 2165561 | NCBI WGS metagenome assembly RRZU01 (sample SAMN10456909, study PRJNA506462) | wastewater metagenome | isolation source: wastewater sludge | place: USA: Moscow, Idaho | reverse complement strand
TAATATGCACAACTTTTTAAACATAAATCTTTTATAATTTAATTCCGCCAATAGGTTTTTCTATCAAGAATAACTGATAGAGTCTTTATACTTAAGACAAACCTTCTATTTCACCATTCACAATATCAATGTGCAGTGCCTGAGGCTCTTTCGGCAATCCCGGCATACGCATAATTTCTCCGGCAATAATCACCAGCATCTCAGCTCCGGCATTCAGAACAATATCGCGAACATGGAATTCAAAATCTTTCACCACACCATAAAGTTTCGGATCTGTAGAGAACGAATACTGTGTTTTAGCAATACAGATTGGGAAATGTCCATAACCCAGCTCCTGGATTCTTTTCAGTTTCTTCTTGGCCGCAGCACTATAGGTAATCATATTAGCACCGTAAAGATTGCATGCTACCTTCGAAATCTTTTCTTCCACTGTGTCATCATCATTATATGCCAGACGCAATGGCTCCGAAGGCTGGTTTTCAATAGTATCAACAACCAGATTTGCCAGTTCTACCGCTCCGTTACCGCCTTCAACAAAAGCATTGTTTACAGCGAATCCAATACCCTGAGCAGCACAATGCTGACGAACCAGATCGATTTCCTCCTCAGTATCGTTAGCATAGCGGTTAAATGCTACAACTACAGTCTGACCGAACGAACGAAGATTTTCGATATGCTTATCCAGATTAGCCAGACCTTTAGTTAATCCTTCAGCATTAGGTTCTTTAATCTGATCCAGACTAACTCCACCGTGCATCTTCAGCCCCTGTGCTGTAGCTACAATAATGGTCAGTTTCGGCTGTAATCCAGACTTACGACATTTGATGTCATAGAATTTCTCTGCGCCAAGATCTGCACCGAAACCAGCTTCTGTAATTACATAATCACCAAAAGTCATAGCCAGTTTTGTTGCCATCACCGAGTTACATCCGTGAGCGATATTAGCAAACGGTGCGCCATGTACAAAAGCAGCAGTATGCTCTGTGGTCTGTACCAGATTAGGAGCAATAGCATCTTTCAGCAAAACAGTAATAGCCCCAGCTACTCCCAAATCTTTTACTGTAAAAGGTTTATTGTCGATAGTAAAGCCCAGCAAAATATTTTCGATACGGCGACGCAAGTCATCTTCATCTTTTGCCAGACAGAGAATAGCCATAATTTCAGAAGCCGGAGTGATATCAAATCCAGATTCACGGGTAATACCGTTTGTCTTTCCTCCTAATCCAGTAATGATATAGCGCAAGCCACGGTCGTTCACATCAAGAACACGATTCCAAAGTACCTCCTTCAGAGCGAATCCATTGTCCTGATTCTGGTACATATAATTATCCAGCAAGGCAGCAATCATGTTATGTGCCGAAGTAATCGCATGAAAATCTCCGGTAAAATGCAGATTAATCTTATCCATCGGAAGAACCTGAGCATATCCTCCCCCGGCAGCTCCACCCTTCATTCCGAAGCAGGGACCAAGTGAAGGCTCACGAAGCGCACATATAGCCTTCTTGCCTATCTTTGTAAGTCCGAGTGCCAGACCGATTGATACTGTAGTCTTTCCGATACCTGCTTTAGTAGGTGTTATGGCAGTTACCAGAATAAGATTACTTTGTTTTACTTTCTCCTCATCGATCAAAGTTTCAGGAACTTTTGCGATATAACGTCCATAGTTATGGATTTCCTCTACAGGTATATCATAATCACGTGCTACCTGTTTAATCTTTGTCAGTTCAATACTGCGTGCAATTTCGATATCTGATTTCATAGTGATTTTGAAAATGAAAGCGCAAAGATAAGAAAAATTCCATAACTTTGCGGCATCACATTCCACTATTAGGATTTGTCACACACAACTTAGAATCGAATTAAAAAAGAAGAAGTTCTGATTTATGAATAATTTTACATTTTACAGCCCTACCGAATTTGTATTCGGGAAGGTTACAGAAGCACAAACAGGAACACTGGTTAAAAAATATCACGGCACAAAAGCCATGATTGTTTATGGAGGCGGTTCGGTAGTACGAAGCGGATTACTGGATAAGGTGAAGCAATCGCTTACAGCTGCTGGAATAGATTATGTAGAACTGGCAGGTATCCAACCTAACCCCACTGACCCGAAGGTGTACGAAGGTATCGAACTAGGTCGTAAGGAGCATGTAGATTTCATGTTGCCCGTAGGAGGAGGTTCTGTAATAGATACGGCCAAAGCCATTGCAATAGGTATTCCTTATAAAGGAGATTTCTGGGATTTCTTTATCGGAAAATCCATACCACAGACAGGATTGCCCATCGGAGTTGTACTTACTATTCCGGCAGCCGGAAGTGAAGGTTCGGGCAACGCTGTAATCACCAAACTCGACGGATTAAGAAAATTAGGTATACGCACTCCGGAAATTCTCCGGCCAGTCTTTGCCGTAATGAATCCGGAGCTGACTTATACATTGTCGGCGTGGCAAACAGCCAGCGGCATTACGGATATGATGGCACACATCATGGAACGTTATTTCAGCAACACTCAAGGTGTGGAAATAGCCGACCGTATGTGTGAAGGAGTAATGAAAGCAATCGTAAACGAAGCTCCCCGCGTAATGAGCGAACCGGATAACTATGATGCACGTGCCAATATCATGTGGGCGGGTACAGTAGCTCATAACGGTACATGTGGAGTAGGCTGTGAAGAAGACTGGGCTTCCCATGGTCTGGAACACGAAATCAGTGCAATTTATGACGTAACTCACGGAGCAGGACTTGCCGTTATATTCCCTGCATGGCTGACCTACGCAGCCAAACATAATGTAGGTAAGGTTGCCCAATATGCAGTACGCGTATGGGACGTACCGGAGTCAGACGACCTGCAAGCCGTAGCTATGGAAGGAATAGCAAGATTTAAGGCTTTCCTGCACAGCATAGGTATGCCTGTTACCCTCAGAGAATTAGGAATAGAAAACCCGGACATTGACTTACTGGTCAGAAAATTCCACGAAGATAAAGGAAAAGTGGCAGGCAATTATGTCCATCTTGACAGCCAGGCAAGCCGTGAGATATACGAATTAGCCAGATAAATCAACCTCACATAACCGATTACTTACATACCACGCAGACGGATTAACATTGCGTACATACAAAGACCAATGTTAGTCCGCCTGTTTTGTCCTCAAACATTCCAGAAAATAATAATAAACCAACCACATCAACGATACATTCATTATGGAATTCAATAACAATCAAATCCGCAGACAAGACAGACTGCTCAGCGAAGCTCGTGCTTACGAAATCCTGAAAGAAGGAGAATACGGCGTACTCTCCATGCGTGCAGAAGACGGTGAAGGAGCCTATGGCATTCCACTAAGTTATGTATGGGACAGAGGAAACTCTATTTATATCCATTGCGCCCCAGTAGGCAGAAAACTGAATTGCATAGACGCATGCACAAATGTTTCCTTCTGCGTAGTAGGACGCACAAAAGTCATTCCCGGAGAATTTACCACTGCATACGAAAGCATCGTACTTCGCTGTACGGCACATCACAGTCTGCACGAAGCAGAACGTATGTCTGCCCTGTCACTATTTTTAAGCAAATACTGCCCCAACGACAAAATAAAAGGGCTGGAATATGCACAAAAATCCTTTCACCGTACAGAAATCATCCGGTTGGACATAGAAGAAATCAGTGCAAAAAGCAAGAACCGTTTCTAATCTTTCTACCAAAGTATGAAGTCAACTACAAGTTATACCTATAAAGATATCTGGCTCATTGCCTATCCCATTCTCATCAGCCTGATTATGGAGCAAATGATCGGTATCACCGATACTGCATTTCTTGGGCATGTAGGTGAGATAGAACTAGGAGCATCTGCCATAGCCGGTGTATATTATCTGGCAATCTTCATGATCGGATTCGGCTTTACAGTCGGTTCGCAAATACTGATAGCCCGAAGAAACGGTGAAGGGAACTACCGTGCTATAGGGAACATCTTCTATCAGGGTATCTATTTCCTGATGCTGATGAGTCTGGTTATTTTTATCCTTTCACAAGTTTTTTCCGAACAAATACTGGGAATGTTAGTCAGTTCGGACCGTATAGTAGGTGCAGCAACTGACTATATACGCTGGCGTGTGTATGGTTTCTTCTTCTCCTTTATAGGAGCCATGTTCAGAGCCTTTTTTGTAGGAACTACGCAGACACGTACCCTCACCCTGAATTCCATCGTGATGGTAGCTGCCAATGTAATATTCAACTATACACTTATTTTCGGTAAATTCGGATTCCCTGCTATGGGAATTGCCGGAGCAGCTATAGGCTCGTCGCTGGCCGAACTGGTATCCGTATTATTCTTTATAAGTTATACATACCGGAAAATAGACTATCGCAAGTATGGATTAAACCGCATTCCCGGCATCCGTACAAAAGCATTGTCACAAATCATGCATATTTCACTATGGACAATGATACAAAACTTTATATCACTGTCTACATGGTTCCTGTTCTTCATATTTATCGAACATCTGGGAGAACGTCCGCTCGCCATTTCCAATATCATACGAAGTGTATCGAGCATACCGTTTATGACGGTCATGGCTTTCGCATCAACTTGCAGTTCACTGGTAAGCAACCAGATTGGTGCCGGACACAGCAAAGAAGTTCCGGCATTAATCAACCAACATATACGCCTATGTTCTTTCTTTGTCATTCCACTGATAGGACTTATCGCGTTGTTCCCCTCGACAGTCTTGCGTATATATACCAATATACCCGACTTGATAACAGCAAGTATTCCTACTTTATGGGTATTATGTTCTACCTATATCGTCAGTATTCCAGGCTTTATTTATTTTCAATCAGTATCAGGAACGGGTAACACACGTGCTGCTTTCATTCTTGAGATCATTGCCCTGGCACTGTATACCATATACATCCTCATCGTAATTACAGGTTTGAAAGCTGACGTTGCCATATGCTGGACAGCCGAGCACTTATATGCTATCTGTATCGGTATAGCCAGTTATCTGTATATCAGGAAGGCAAACTGGCAACATAAGCGTATTTGAGGAATTTCCCTATCATAAGTAGGAATATTCCTCTTTACGATTAGGAGAAATTAATTGTAGGTGTCAGATTCCCGGCCTATCTTTGTCATATCAAAAAAACAAAGGAGGTAGTTATGAAGACAATAAAACGTAAATTCTATTATATAGCAGCAGTGCTGTCTTTAATCTTTACATTGAGTTCATGCGAATATGTAGGTCTGGGAATAGAAATCGGAAACGGCACGAACAGTTATCACGAAAGTACCGATTATTTATGCAGCCGTATCTGGACTGATGAATGGACAGATGAATATGGTGTTTACTACTATCAGGAAATTTGTTTTTACCCGAACAATACGGGAGTAGACTATTTATATTCGCAAGACCGCTACGGAAACCGGCAAGAATCAAGCCTTAATTTCGGATGGGACTGGTGGGACAGCAACTACACAAGCATCCGTCTCAATTACGGCAACAGATATTCGTACATGGAAAATATTGCAATGGGAGGAAACCAGCTGAACTGCCTGCTGGATGGCTATCCCGCTTATTTCATTGGAAAATAAGAAACTTTTCATTCTCTCTCTCACATCCCCTTTTACGTATTTTCATGCTGTGAGAAGCACGAAATACGGAAAAGGGGAATTTTTATGAAAAAATTCAGCATGTTTTTAGTAAAACATCAGCATCTTTTTTTTAAAAATTTGTACAAAAAAACACTGGTTCTTCAGCATCTTTTCAGACGGTTATCATTTTACATTATTTGCTTTTTCAACTATATACCCTATTTCTTCCGATATAGCATATAATACATCTATAGCAAAGGCATTTTCTTTTATCTTTTTGGACTGATATAAAAATCTGTCGCTATACTTATTATAAATACGCTTCTCTACTTCTCCCTTCTTTTTCCGGGCTGTAATAGGCTCATTTACGCAGACTGATGGAAACGAGGCTGTTTCAGCTTCACTAAATTGCAAGAAGGATAGCTCGAAAATCAAATCAAGACTTTGAGTTCTATTCCAGAATTCAGAGTGTGAGCAGTTTCTTTCACAAATCCACTCTATACCATGCTCGTATCTATTCCCTTGAATTTGTATAAGCAATACATAGTCATTATTTATTTTCAATTTAGCCTCCAACAGACCTTGTCCATGAGTAAATCCCCAATTAGTATATACCGTATTCAGTATATTTCCTCCTGTTTTAGCAATAGCCTCAATTCCATATCCCGATACAGTTTCAAGATGAAATTTATCCATTATATATTTATTCAGACTAGCACAAAGTTGGGAATACCATATTTTATCCATCAAATCTCCTATACACAATTCTTCAATTTCCTTTTTTTCATCCTTTGGCAATAAAAAATAACTTTCCTTTTTCAAAAGCCAGGTCTGTGACAGCTGATGCAGATTATTGATGAACGAACAATAATCTTCTACCAATGCTAATGCATAAGAATCACCCTCAAGTAGGTTTTTATGTTTACTTATAGCCTCACATAAATCTTTATAACTGCGTATTTTCCACAACCCATCGTTAAGAATATTTTCTTTATCAGGAAATTCTGTAGCCAATGATAATAAAATCAAATCGTCTGTCTGTGGGTTGTTTTCCCTCACATACCTGTCCAGCTGACTTTTCTGAGGAATACTTTTTACTTTATTCTCTAAAATAAATGTTATCTGTCCATCACAACATGCACAAAGATCAAGGTTACAATATTCTCTTTTAATATTTTCCGGAGAAGCATTCCAATTAACCTTACATCCTAGTTCTTTGCATACAGCAACAAATAGAGCACAATGTGTTGTTCCTAACCAATATAAAAAATTACTGTGGAATAACTCCTTTGAACACAAGGACAAATTAAATAGTGGTGAAGTCCTAAGGGCTTCTTTGAAACCCTTCGCCATAATCTTTTCTATTAATGGTATAACACTACTCCGCATAACCTCAAGATTCAGCCTATGTTCCCCTTCAAACCATGAAGCCTTTTCATAATGCGACATAAACTCGTCATATCCATGCACCAATGTGTCTTTTGTGCCAAACAGAGCATAAGTATTTTCTTTATCGAACTCCGTAATGTCCGAAAACTGTCCCTTCTCTACCTTTTGGTAAGCATCACACAAGTCAGAAGTTATCTCATAATGAGTTTCACCGTTCCGACGAGGATTCAGAAACTCATGTACACCAATCTGTGTACGCATAAATTCGGATACATGAAAAGCCGGGTTCACTAAGATCTTTTTATATCCTCTAAGTTGCTGGGCAAACATACCTCCCATGGAGGTTCCAATAATAAGTTGAGGCTGTTCTAGCTCACATAAATGCCACAGCATGTCCAAAGCTTCCTGAGGAGCAACAGGCAAATCGGGTGACAGCACACTATAATCGGGCAAAAGAGCCTGCAAGTTTCTTACCGTAGAAGAAGAACCGGAAGATGAAAGTCCGTGTATGTATAGAATTTTATTTCTCATATTTCGCTGATTTTTTTAATATAACTTTATCTAAAAAACGTATTACCAATACCATGTGGTATTTTTTATTGTAATTATACCACCAAACTACTAAAAATTTCACAAACAGCATGTTTTAACAAACATTTAACACAAGCTACTCATCAAGGTATCCCATGAACCAATAACGATATAACATATTACGTATATCACATTTTATTAGTAACTTTGTGTATTGAAAAAACAAAAGTTCAATAATCATGAAGAAAACAGACCTTATGACAATGACAGCAGCCATGATGTTTGCAGCATCGGGGTATGTCAACGCCGATACACCGGCAAATACCGATAAGCCTGTTATAGGCAAACAAGAAATCAGAATCAAGAATAAAAAACTTACTCCCGAGGCTTTGTGGGCAATGGGACGCATAGGAAGTTCAAGCGTATCCCCCGATGGAAAGCAGATCGCATACACCGTATCTTATTACAGTGTAAAAGAGAACAAGAGCCACACTGTAATTTATGTGATGAATGCCGACGGCACAAACAATTTGCTTCTTACTCATACTGCCGACAGCGAGGTTGAACCGACATGGATAAAAGGCGGAAGCAAGATTGCTTTTCTTACAGCTGCAAGCGGAAGTATGCAAATATGGGAAATGAATCCCGACGGAAGTGAACGGAAACAACTTTCATCGTACGAAGGTGGTATAGAAGGATTTAAATTTTCTCCGGATGAAAGTAAAGTATTGTTCATCTCGCAAGTTAAATACGGACAACGTACTTCTGACATATATCCTGATCTGGATAAAGCCAGCGGAAAGGTCATCAATGACCTGATGTACAAGCATTGGGATGAATGGGTGGAAAATATTCCGCATCCGTTTGTCGCTTCATTCGACGGTAATCAGGTTGGTACTGCTACAGATATTCTGAAAGGTGAACCTTATGAATCGCCCATGAAACCTTTCGGTGGTATCGAGCAGCTGGCGTGGAGCAACGATTCCAAGCAAATTGCTTACACTTGTCGCAAGAAAACAGGATTGGAATATTCTGTATCGACCGATTCGGATATTTACCTTTATAATACGGAAACAGGTGAAACTCGTAATCTCTGTAAGGAAGATGCTACGGACAAGAATCTGGGCTACGATACCAATCCGAAATTTTCTCCCGACGGAAAAAGTATTGCATGGCAAAGTATGGAACGCGACGGCTATGAGAGCGACCGCAACCGGTTGTGTGTCATGGACCTGAAAAGTGGAGAAAAGACTTATGTAACCGAAGCTTTCCAGTCGGGTGTAGACGATTATTGCTGGGCTCCCGATGGAAAAACATTGTATTTCGTAGGCGTATGGCACGCTACCAGTATGGTTCACAGCACCAACCTGAAAGGAGAAGTAAAGCAGCTTACTGACGGTATGTACGACTATACTTCGGTTGCCATGCTTAACAACAAACAACTGCTCACCAAACGTCATTCTTTAAGCGAGGCAGACGAACTGTTCACTGTCGATTTGAAAAAGAAAAATGCAGTAACCCGCATCACAAAAGAAAACGATCAGATATTCAGTCAGCTGCAAATGGGTAAAGTAGAAGCACGCTGGACCAAGACTGTCGATGGAAAAGATATGCTTTCATGGGTAGTTTATCCGGCTAATTTCAACCCGAACAAGAAGTATCCGACTCTTCTTTTCTGCCAGGGAGGTCCACAAAGTCCGGTCAGCCAGTTCTGGAGCTATCGCTGGAATCTGCAACTCATGGCAGCAAACGACTATATCATCATTGCTCCCAACCGTCGCGGTCTGCCGGGATTCGGTATGGAATGGCTGGAAGATATCAGTACAAACTACGGAGGTCACTGCATGGACGACTACCTGAGTGCCATCGACGACATAGCTAAAGAGCCTTATGTAGATAAAGACCGTCTGGGATGTGTAGGAGCCAGCTTTGGCGGTTACTCTGTTTATTGGTTGGCAGGTCACCACAACAAACGCTTTAAAGCCTTTATTGCTCACGATGGTTTCTTCAATATGGAACAGCAGTATCTGGAAACAGAAGAGCTCTGGTTCACCAACTGGGATTTGGGTGGAGCATATTGGGAGAAAAATAATCCGGCAGTACAACGCAGTTACGCCAATTCTCCTCATCTGTTTGTAGATAAATGGGACACTCCTATACTGTGCATACATGGAGAAAAAGATTTCCGAATCCTGGCTTCACAAGGAATGGCTGCCTTCAATGCTGCCAAACTTAGAGGTGTTCCGGCACAGTTGCTCATCTTCCCTGACGAGAATCACTGGGTACTGAAACCGCAGAACGGCATCCTGTGGCAACGCACATTCTTTGCATGGCTGGATAAATGGCTAAAGCCTGAGAATAAATAACCACAGCTAAATCGTAAGAGAAAATGATAAAAAATATAGTTTTCGATTTTGGCGGAGTTATAGCCGATATAAGCCGCGAACAGGCTGTAAAGGCATTCATCCGTCTGGGTGTAAAAGATGCCGACCGCATCCTCGACAAGTATCATCAGACCGGCATCTTTCAGGAACTGGAAGAAGGAAGTCTGACAGAGGAAGCTTACCGCAACGAATTGGGGAAACTATGCGGACGTACATTGTCATGGGAGGAAGTACAGCAGGCATGGCTAGGCTTTATCACTGGTGTAGATATACGGAAGCTGGAATATCTGGAAATGTTACATAGCGAAGGATACAAGCTCTATGTACTTAGCAACACGAATCCTTACGTAATGGGATGGGCATGCAGCGAACGGTTTTCTTCAGAGGGCAAACCTTTGACATCGTATTTCGACAAGTTATACCTCTCCTATCAGGTAGGTTGCACAAAACCCGAACAGCGCATCTTCGAGTACATGCTGTCGGATGCCGGCTTAGCACCGAAAGAAACTTTGTTCGTAGACGATGGCCAATCGAACATAAACATAGCAAGCCAACTGGGTATGCATACCTTCCAACCTGAAAATGGCTGTGACTGGCGAAAAGAATTAAGCCTGTTACTCGCTAAACTGAAGTAAAATATAACAAATATCCAAACAGAGATTCCGGTTTACATACTGGAATCTCTGTTTTAGTATACTTGCAGAGATAAAAACTGTATTAAGTAGCCTGCTAACAAAAAATCTTGTATCAATCAGATATTAAGCCTGTTACCCTATTAAAAGCTCAACGAGCGGCAATCTCTAATTCATTTTTTTCAAAAAAAAGACGCTAAAACACTTGCATATTACATTCTAAAGCACTACCTTTGCATCGCTTTTAAGGAAAAGCACTTCTTCGGGGTGTAGCGCAGTCCGGTTAGCGCACCTGCTTTGGGAGCAGGGGGTCGTGGGT
>RRZU011650404.1_pt1 | contig 10843 bp, 8 predicted proteins | sample 2165561 | NCBI WGS metagenome assembly RRZU01 (sample SAMN10456909, study PRJNA506462) | wastewater metagenome | isolation source: wastewater sludge | place: USA: Moscow, Idaho | reverse complement strand
CGCCCGCGTGCGCCCGCCGGTCGGCGTGGACGCCATGCCCGCCTCCGTCGCGCCCGGCGGCAGCGCGCCGGCCGGCTTCGGCATCTGCGTGGACGCCGTCCGTGCGGCCGTCAAGACCGTTATCAGGGCCGGAAAGCTCGGCGTCCTGGAGGTGGCGGAGCTGAATCCGCGGTTCGACATCGACTCCCGGACCGCCCGAACCGGCGCCCGCCTGATCGACGAGGCGTTGCGCGGGCTTTCCTAGGGACGTCGGGGTGGGTTGGCGCCCGGCGCTGGAAAGCTTCCGCCGCCGCTCCTGCCCTCCCGCTGTGCTTCGTGACTTCCCGCTGCGGCTCGTGCTCGATGCTGCCCCTATCGCGAGCCCAGGCCAGGTTCCTGCCGCGCCTCGAAACTTCATGCTGCGCTTCGTGACTTCCCGCTGCGGCTCGTGCTCGATGCTGCCCGTATCGCGAGCCCAGCCCCGGTTCCTGCCGCGCCTCGTGAGTTCCCGCTGCGCTTCGTGACTTCCCGCTGCGGCCCGTGCTCGATGCTGCCCCTATAGGGACGGCGACAAGAACGAGCGGCAGCAACAAGAACGGGTGGGCAGCAACCAGAGCGAAGCGCAGCAACCAGAACTGGGGGCACCAAACAGGGCACGGGAGGACGACGCGTCTGGCCGATGTCCCGAACTGCACCGGGTCCGGAACTGCACCGCGGTCCGGAACTGCACCGCGGTCCGGAACGGCGCCAGCGCCCCCGCCCAACTCGACCGGTACCCGACCAACCCGACCGACCTCGACACTCCCGACCGGCCCGCGCCCCCGACCGGCCCGCGCCCCCGGCCGGCCCTCGCTCCCGGCCGACCCTCGACCGCGACCGTCCTGCAGACCCCAACCACGACCCTGACGGAGACGGCAAGCTTGTCCCCTTATCACCTTAATGATACTGATTCTCATTATGAACGTGAGAACGCGAACCGCCCTCTGCGCGACCCTGACCGCCTCCCTGCTGCTCGCCGGATGCGCGACCCCGGCCGGCAGCCCCGCACCAGCCACCAGCCCCGGCACTAACCCGACGACGCCCAACTCCCCGAGCCCGGCCCCCACGACCGAGGTCGACGCCCGCACCCCGCGGCTCGCGGTCGGCGGGGAAGGATTCGTCGCGGTCCTCGACGCCTCCACGCTCAGGGAGATCGCCCGCTTCACCACATCCGCGCCGTTCCCACGGTTGAACCCCGCCGGCGACGATCGCCACCTGTTCGTCTCCGAGCCGGACGCCTTCCGCCTGCTCGACCTCGGCACCTGGACGCGCGCGCACGGCGATCACGGCCACTCCTACGTGACCGCACCCCGCTACACCGACATCACCTTCCCCGCCGCCAAGCCCGGCCACGTCGTCGAACACGACGGCTCCACCGCCCTGTTCAGTGACGGGTCCGGCACGATCGAGACCTTCACCACCAGCCACCTCGGCAACGAAAGGCCGCGGACCACAACCGTGACCCTCCCCTCGCCCCATCACGGGGTCGCGATCCCGCTGCACGGCGGCGGCCTCGTGCACACCCTCGGCACCGAGGACGCGCGTCGAACGATCTCGGTCCGCGACCAGTCGGGCGCGACCGTCGCGTCCACGGACGCCTGCCCCGGCGTCCACGGAGAAGCGGCAGCCGCAGGCCGCACGCTCGTGTTCGGATGCACCGACGGTGCGGTCGTGCTCTCGGGCAGCACGTTCACGAAGGTTCAAGCCGCGGTCCCCTACGCCCGGAGCGGCAACCTGGCGGGCAGCCCGAAGAGCCCGGTGATGCTGGCCGACTACAAGACCGACAAGGATGCCGTCCTCGAACGCCCCACGAAGATCAACCTGATCGACACCGTCGCCAAGCGTGCGCGACAGGTCGAACCTGGGGCGTCCTACTCGTTCCGCTCGCTCGCGCGGGGCCCGAAGGGCGACGCCCTGGTGCTGACGACCGACGGCCGGCTCACCGTGGTGGACGCGGCGTCCGGCACGGTGGTCACGCGCATCCCGGTGGTGGGCCCCTGGACCGAGCCCGACGACTGGCAGGAGGCCCGCCCCGCCGTCCGGGTGTTCGGCAAGCTCGCGTACGTCACAGAGCCGGCGAAGAAGCGGATCCACGTGGTCGACCTGACCACCAATCAGTTGACCGCGTCTGGCGACGTCGGCTTCGTGCCGAACGAGATCAGCGGCAACCGGGGGTGATCCGGGCCTGGCCGGGACGCCGCAGGCGCGGCGCCCAGCTGGCGGCCTACACCGCCTACGCCTCGTCGCCGTCCCGTTCCCGGAACACCTCGCGTGCGACGAACGTCGCGTTGAGCGCCCGTGGAAAGCCGCAGTACACAGCCGAGTGGAGCAGCGCCTCGACGATCTCGTCGCGGGCAATGCCCACGTTGAGCGCCGCCCCGATGTGGACCTTGAGTTGTGGCTCGCAGCCACCCAGCGCCGTCAGGACGCCGAGGGTGACGAGTTGCCGGCTGCGGGCGTCCAGCCCGGGCCGGTCGTAGATGTCTCCGAACGCGAAGGCTGCCACGTGGTGGCCCAGGGCGGGGCTGATGTCGGCGAGTGAGTCGATGACGGCCTCGCCCTGATGCCCGTCGATCCGGGACAGCACATCCTGGCCGTGGCGGCGCCTGGCGAGGTTTTCGGGCGAGTCGATGTCGTCCTGACGAGGCGCGATGTCGTGCTGTGTGGTCATGGTCGGGGCCCTTCGGAGTAGGTGGCGATCTTGTACTCGGTGGCAGCCAGGGAGAGTTGGAGCTGGGCGATCTGGCGTCTCAGCGTGTGGGGGCTGACCTGCAGGTGCGCGGCCGTCGTGGCGATGTCCCAGTCGGCCGAGTCTTCGTCGCGGACCAGATCCTGCAGTGCCCCGACGTTGACTCCGCCCGGCGGATCGACGGCCAGCCGCAACGCCCGGGCAAGTCCTTCGGTATCCATGCCCGGCACGCTACGGCTTGGAGTGCGCTCACACGCAAGCCCGCCGCGCTACCGTGCAGCATGGCCACGGAGTCCAGCACGTCGCCGGCGGTGGGGCGGGCGCTCGACATCCTCACCTACCTGTCACGGCGTCCGGGGTGCAGCGCCGCCTCGGTGGTCGCCCGCGACCTCGCCCTGCCGCGGTCGTCGACCTACCACATCCTCACGGTGCTCACCGAGCGCGGATTCACGGTCTACGTCCCGGAGGCCCGCGGTTACACGCTCGGCCCGGCGGCGTTCACCCTGACCAGCGCTTGGACGCTCCACGACCAGCTGGAGCGCCTGGCGCGTCCGATCATGCGCCGCATCGCCGGCGAGCTGGGCATCATCGTGCACCTCGGCATCCTCCGCGGCACCGACACCGTCTACCTGCTCAAGGAGTTCCCGCCCAAGGACACCGGGCTCGAACCCGAGCTGGTGACCGACGTCGGCGTCCTGCTGCCGGCGCACCTGACCGCCAACGGACGCGCCATTCTGGCGCAACTCTCGGACGCCGCCGTGCGGGCCCTCTTCTCGCGGCCCGGCGACTTCGTGACCCGAACCGGACGAGGACCCCGCTCGATCGGAGAACTCCTCGCCGAAGTCGCCGTCGAACGGACCCGCGGCTGGTCGGAGGAGGTCGAGCTGGTCACCTCCGGGCTCAGGTCGGCCGCCGCCCCCGTCTTCGACCTGCACGGTCAGCCGCTCGCCGCCCTGAGCTGCACTTGGCGGCACCGGGTCGTGCTGCGCGAGGCCGACCAGATCGTCGCAGCCCTGACCGCCGGGGCGACCGAGCTGACCCGCAGGCTGCGGGGGCGTCCGTAGGCGTCGCGTCGACTCCAATGAGACCTTACATTGCGGGTAGTATTAGAACCGACGGGCCGACGAGGGGTGCAGCTATGACCGGCCATTCACCGAAGTCTCTGATCGAGACTCATCTGGCACCTGTCAGCCTCGAGGCGTTCGAGGGGATCACAACAGGATTCGCGGCCGCCCGCGCCAGCTGGTCGCGTCTCGACGAGAGTCAGTTCCGCTGGCTGCTCGCCATGAACGCCCGCGCACGCATGCGTGATCACTGGGAGCAGAGCGCGTCACCTCGGGGATGGACGGTTGCCGGGAACGCGGCTCTGATGGGACAAACGATCCTCGTGCGCCCCGACGAGCGATTGACGCTCAGGTTGCTGAAGGAGAACGCGGGTTCATCCGGGCGGAGTACCGCCAGCCGGCCCCAACGGGGCACGCCAGACCGCATGGGCCCAGCAACCACTCCCTGGTCTCGATCTGGCCCTTGGCCCACGCCTCGCCAACCGGGTTCGACCAGCTGAAGTTCGAGGGTGCCACTCAGATGGAGGACCTGTATCCAACAATCAACCGGAAGGACACCGAAGGTGATGCCTCCGGCCAGTAGCCGTGAGTTGCGCGGGGCGCGGCTGGTCACCATCCGGCACGTCCATGGATTGACCCAGGCCGACCTGGCTACACGGTTGGGGGTCAGCCAGTCGTTCGTCTCCCACGTGGAGAAGGGCTTGAAGGCACTCCCCCTCGAGATCGCCGTGTCGGCCAGTCACCTCTACGACCTGCCCATGGAGTTCTTCACCGCCCCGCCCAGCCTCACCGACGAAGGATTCGCCACATTCAGGAAGTCCTCCAAGGCGTCAGCGCGTGATGAGAACAGGGTGGTGGCCACCTTCGGGGAAGCTGCGCGGCTCTTCGACTTCGTCTCCGAGGCGTCCGGGTACTGCACGGCCGATCTGGACGCACTCCACGATCACGACGAAGAAGCGGCAGCGAACAACGTTCGCGAGCACCTCGGGCTCGGGGTCGACGAGCCCGTGCTGAACGCGACTCGCGCAGTCGAGAGGCTCGGCGTGGGCGTCATCCATGACCTCGTGCGACTACCCGACGAGAGCCGCGAGCACGCGGGCATCTCGCGACCCAATCCCTTCGTTGACCGTCCGCTCGTGGCCACCCTCGGAACGCTCCCAGCTGCGGTCAGCCGGATGACCGTTCTGCACGAACTGGCCCACCTCATCTACGACCGCGACCGTGCGACCGCGATCCGCGGAACGCGCTCCTTGGAGGAGAGACGGGCCTTCCGATTCGCGAGTGCAATGCTCCTCCCCGCTCGCATCGTAAAGAAGCGGGTCACCGAGTCGCTGACCCTGCAGGGCTACCTCCCCATCAAGGCCGACTACGGCATCTCCGTCGGCGCGATCATCGTCCGAGCGGCCGAGCTCCGCGTCATCTCGGGTGAGCGAAAGCGCACCCTGATGATCCAGATGTCGAGCAGCGGCTGGCGGCGCAACGAACCCGTCCCCATCGCCGAGGAGCAGGCCATCCTCGTGAGCCAGGCCACGACACGCAGCGGCGGACACGACGCCCAGAGCGTCGCGCGAGCCGTGGGAATCAGCTACGACAACGCAGCTCGCTGGACCGGCCTGCCCTCGTCCGAACCTGATGGGGGACTGGCGGACGTCATCGATCTCGGACGCCGGCGTCGGTCCGCCTAGCGAAGAGCACGCGGTAGCCCCCTCACCGCAGCGGACCAACGACCCCTTCCGCGGCGTCGATCAGCGCACCGGACACCACCAGCTCCACGACGGCCTCGATCTCGGGGGCGAGGAACCGGTCGGGTCCCGGGCCGGGCACGGCGTCCCGGATGCGGTCGCGCACCGCCCGGGTCGCGTGCGCCGGCTCGTGCTCGCGCAGGTCGAGCCCGCGCGCGGCGGTCAGCGCCTCGCCGGCCAGAACCCGGGCCAGCCCGTCGAGGGCGCGCCGCAGCTTGCGGCCGGCGTGCCAGCCCAGAGACACGTGGTCCTCCTGCATGGCCGAGCTGGGAATCGAGTCGACCGAGGCCGGCACGGCCAGCCGCTTCAGCTCGGCGACGACGCCCGCCTGCGTGTACTGCAGGATCATCAGGCCCGAGTCGACGCCCGGGTCGTCGGCGAGGAAGGGCGGCAGCCCGTGGTTGCGCTTGGCGTCCAGGAACCGGTCGGTGCGCCGCTCGCTCATGGACGCCAGGTCGGCCACCGCGATCGCCAGGAAGTCGAGCACGTAGCCCACCGGCGCCCCGTGGAAGTTGCCGTTGCTCTCGACGCTGCCGCTCAGCGTCACGACCGGGTTGTCGACGGCCGCCGCCAACTCGTGGCCGGCCACACGCCGGGCGTGCTCCAACGTGTCGCGCCCCGCCCCGGCGACCGTAGGTGCGCAGCGCAGCGAGTAGGCGTCCTGCACGATGGCGCACTGTTCGGTGCGGTGGCTGGCGATGATCGGTGAGCCGGCGAGCATCGCTCGCAGGTTGGACGCCGACAGCGCCTGCCCCGGCTGCGGACGCAGCTCCTGCAGGTCGGCGGCGAACACGCGGTCGGTGCCCATCAGGCCCTCGACCGACATGGCCGCGGTGATGTCGGCCGTCGTCAGCAGCCGGCCCAGGTCGTGACAGGCCAGCACGAGCATGCCCAGCATGCCGTCGGTGCCGTTGATGAGGGCGAGGCCCTCCTTCTCGGCGAGCACGACGGGCTCGATGCCCGCCGACGCCAGCGCCTCAGCCGCCGGTCGGCGGGCGCCCGCGGCGTCCCGGACCACCCCCTCGCCCATCAGCACCAGCGCGCAGTGCGCGAGCGGCGCGAGGTCGCCCGAGCAGCCGAGCGAGCCGTACTCGTGCACCACCGGGGTGATGCCCGAGTTGAGCAGCGCCGCGTACGTCTCGACGACGACCGGGCGGACGCCGGTGCGTCCGGTCGCGAGCGTCGACAGCCGCAGCAGCATCAGGGCGCGGATCACCTCACGCTCGACCTCCGGCCCCGAACCGGCCGCGTGCGAGCGGATCAGGCTCTGCTGCAGTTGGGTCCGCAGCTCGAGCGGGATGTGGCGGGTCGCCAGCGCGCCGAAGCCCGTCGACACCCCGTACACCGGCACATCGGACGCCGCCAGCGCCTCGATGCGCTCACGGGTCGCCGCGACCGTGGCGAGGGCGTCCGCGGTCACCTCGACGCGGACGCCGTGCCGCGCCACCGCGACCACGTCGTCGGCCGCGAGCGGCCCGACGCCGACCTGAACCGTCTCGGACGCCGCCATCACTTGGCGTCCTTTCCGATCGTGACCGAGTGGCCGACCTGGGAGCGCTCGGGGTAGATCATGGCGTCCGGTTGCACGACGGTGCGCCTCGCGACGGGGAGGTAGAGCAGGGTCGTCACCGCCAGCCCGAGCAGCCACGAGATGTCGGCGCCGCCGAGCATGTCGACGAACGGACCCTTGTAGAGCGTCTGGCTCATGAACGGAATCTGCACCAGGACGCCGACCGCGTAGACGATGATCGTGCCCCAGTTCCAGCCGTGGTAGCGGCCCTTCGGGTCGTAGAGGGCGGGAATGTCGACCCGCTCCTTGCTGATCAGGTAGTAGTCGGTGAGGTTGATCGCGCTCCACGGGGTGAAGACGAGCAGCAGCGCCAGGATGAAGTTGCGGAACAGGCTCAGGAAGTCGGCGGTGGCGAGCAGCGCGATCATGGCGGCGGCCAGGTTGAACAGGATCACCCACACCGCGCGCATGGCCGGCGACATGCGGTCCTTGCCGGTGAACGCGGTCAGGGTGGTGGCGATCGACATGAAGCCGCCGTAGGCGTTCAGCGTGTTGATGGTCAGCTTGCCGACGACGATCACGAGGTAGATCAGGAGCGCGATCCACGCCGGGCCGGCCAAGGCGCCGAGGTAGCCGACCTGGTTCTTGAGGAAGGCCGTGCCGCCCGCGACGGCGATGAACACACCCAGCGTCATCGACAGGGTCGCGCCGACGACCGAGCCGAGCCAGGTCGCCCAGAACGTGTGCGACTCCTTGGTGTCCTGCGGCAGGTAGCGCGAGTAGTCGGCGACGTACGGGCCGTAAGTGAGCTGCCAGCCTGCCGACAGCGACGCGGCGAGCAGGAAGGACGTCAGGTCGAACTTGCTGTTGGCGAGGGCCGCGGTGAAGTCGTGGGTGCTGAAGAGCTGGATGGCGAGGTAGCCGAGGCCGATGATGCCGACCACGCTCGAAATACGGCCGAGCGTGTGAATCAGGTTGTAGCCGAAGATCGCGACCAGCGCGGTCAGGCCGGCGAAGATCGAGATACCCACCCACGGCTGGTTGGCGCCGAGCCCGAGCGCGGAGTTGATCGCCTGCCCCGACAGCACCGTTCCGGTCGAGGCGAAGCCGAGGTACAGCATCACGACCAGCACCAGCGGAATCGCCGCCCCGTACACGCCGAACTGGGCCCGCGAGCTGATCATCTGCGGCAGGCCGAGGCGAGGACCCTGCGCCGAGTGCAGCGCCATCACGATGCCGCCGAGCACCTGCCCGACGAACAGGCCGATGATCGCCCACAGCGCGTCGGCGCCGAAGATCACCGCGAGGGCACCGTCGACGATGGCCGTGATCTGCAGGTTGGCGCCGAACCAGAGGGTGAACTGGTTGAACGGCGTGCCGTGTCGCTCTTCGGCCGGGATCATGTCGATCGTCCGGCGCTCGATTCCCAGGCTGCGGTTCCCGGCCGGGGCGGTGTCGGTTGCCATGGGTGGGTCCTCCCTCGGGTCGTGCGTCAGTGCACGGTGGATTGGTCCATGCAACGCTCGCCGCCGCCACCCTGCCAAACCACGCCACCCATCGTCTCGGAAACGAGAGTTCTGTTGTGGGGATGCCCCGTTGGCGCGGCGGGGGACGTGTGCTGGGGTAGTCGTCGGTTCCCACATCAAGGAGGTTGTGATGGAGCCCCTGCTCCGCCCCTGGCTGTCCGCGCTGCACCCGTACGTCCCCGGCCGCCCGGCCGCGAGCGAGGCGGGCGGATTGGCGTCCAACGAGTCGGCCTTCGGGGCGAGCCCGAAGGTGGCGGACGCGGTGGCCGCGGCGTCCGGACGCCTGCACCGCTACCCCGACCCGACGGCGTCCGGGCTAAGGGAGGCGCTCGCCCGCGAGCACGGCGTGTCGCCGGAGCAGGTGCTGGTGGGCGACGGGTCCGACGAGTTGATCTACCTGTTGTCGCTGGCCTACGTGGCGCAGGGCGGCACGATCGTGTGCGCCGATCCGGCGTATCGGCTCGACGAGATCCCGACGGTGATCGTCGACGGCCGCGTCGTGGGGGTGCCGCTGGTCGACTGGCGTCACGACCTCGACGCGATGGCTCGCGTCGAGTGCGACATCGCCTATGTGGTCAACCCGCACAACCCGACCGGCACGGTGCTGGACGCCGCGAGCATCCGTCGGTTCGTGGACGCCTCCCCGGCCCGGCTGGTCGTGATCGACGAGGCGTACATCCACTTCGCCCCGGCGGGTTCGGACTCGATGGCGCTGGCCCGGGAGGGCCGAGCTGTGGTGCTGCGCACGTTCTCGAAGGCGTACGGGCTGGCGGGCGCGCGGGTCGGCTACCTGGTCGGCCCGAAGGACGTGGTGAACGATGTGCGCCGCGTCCGGGCACCGTTCTCGGTCGGGACGCTGCCGCAGGTCGCCGCGCTCGCCGCGCTCGGGGACGCCGCCCACCTGGCCCGGGTCGTGGCGGGGACGCTGCGGATGCGCGACGGCCTCGTCGCGACGCTGCGCGAGGCCGGGTTCGAGCCGGTGCCCTCGGCGACCAACTTCGTGCTCGTGCCCACCGGGGACGCCGACGCCCTGGTGACGCGGTTCCTGGACGCCGGTGTCAGCGTCCGGCCGGGCAGCAGCCTGGGCGTGCCGAGGGCGGTGCGGATCAGCGTCCCGGACGAGGCGGGTCTGGCGCTGGTGCGGACCGCTTTGAGGCTCACGCCATGAGTGGGGTCGGCGACGCACACCCCCGCGAAGTCCCGTGCCGGGCATGAGCGGGATTGCGTACCCCGGGGACATGTCCCCCTGTTTGATCTTGGCGTTGCCCAAGTAACCTCGTGCCACCCCACCCCAAGGAGCGAGTCGTGAACAGACGACTAGCGAAGTGGAGCGCGGGCGGCGTCCTTGCCGTCGCGATCCTGCTCATCAACGCTCTCGTGGCCACTGCGCCTGCGCATGCCGAGAACGAGAGCGTTCTACTGTCGGGCAAGGTGGAGGGTGCCTCACCCTCCGCAGCCCAAATGTCCCTTTCTGCCTACGGCTACTCCCCCACTGCGGAGGAAGGAACCATCTCGCGCGGTCGGCTGCTCGCGCAGGGATACATCCGAGCGGACGGGACGTTCGCACTCTCCATGCGCGACTCCGACCTGCGGACTTCCATGAACCAAACAGGCGATGTCCTCGTTCAACTCCGGGCAGAGTCTGCCAGCGGCCAGGTGAACCACCCCCTCAACCTGCGCTTAAGCCCCCAGCAGACATGGCTCAACGCTGACCCAACTGCCTCACTCACAAACGTTACCCTAGCCATCACGGCCGATCAGCGGCCTGCAACTCGTGGCCCAACGTTCGCCGCCCAGACATGTACGGGAGGCTACGGGTGGGGCATGACCCCCAACAAGCAGTTCTCGTTCGTGCCCCTGCAAGCCTACAAGACACTCAGCAAGACGAACTTCTTGTATTCATGGGACACCACTTCGACGACGAGGATGGAGATTGTCTCTGGAACGAAAGGCGGGAGTCTATATGCGTCCGGGACGCTCGCATACTCGTCCCTGAATACTGCCGCAGCGGGGATCGACCACACCTGGACCTACAACACCAACCAGATGCTCTACGTCGAGTGGGAGTATCGCGAGTGGCGTGAGTACTGCTTCGTCATCAACAACCTGACGGTCGAGACGGGCCATATCGAGTGGCGTCCCCATCGGTTCGCTGGCGGAACCTCGCTCGCAAACACGTCACAGGACTTCACCTGCACTGCGGCCAATATCAGTACCGTCGCAGTTACCACGTGGGCCTCAAGGAACGCTGCGACCGCGTGGGGAAATCTGTTCTCAGTGCTCGGAATCAAGCT
>RRZU011407715.1_pt1 | contig 10843 bp, 7 predicted proteins | sample 2165561 | NCBI WGS metagenome assembly RRZU01 (sample SAMN10456909, study PRJNA506462) | wastewater metagenome | isolation source: wastewater sludge | place: USA: Moscow, Idaho | reverse complement strand
TCAGCTGCTCCAGCTGTGCTTCGGCCAGTTCCAGCATCTGTTGCCAGGTACTGGGACAGTGGGTCGGTATCTCCAGATCCAGGCTGGCATTGCTCAGGCGCAGGGCGTTGCCTGATGCCGAGAACTCGGGGGCGACGCCAAAGCAGGCTTCATAGCGCTCGGCGTAGCTGGGGGCGGCGAATTCGATCTGTACCCGCTCGGCCGTCAGCAATTTGCCGCATACGCCGCTCAGCTGATGCAGCCAGCCGGCCAGAACCGAATCGACCACGAAGTGATTGAAAGGGTTGTAGGGGCTGATCGAGTAGAAGCGCAGCCAGGCACCCTGCGGGTCCTCGCTGAAGCTCGACTGGCCGCGGTAATTGTGAGCGTATAGCGGCTCGAAGCGAATCAGGGTCCGGGCCGCCTCGCGCAGTGTGGGGGCCTGGGCGGCAGTGACTCCCGCCAGGCCAGCCTGGCTGATATGCCCCAGCTGCCCCATCAGCAGTCCCAGAGCCGGCTCGCCGGTCAGGCTGATCGCCGCATGTCCCAGGCGCATGAAGCGGGGGATGGACAGACGTTCTCGAGCCTTGCCCAGGCGCTGCGGGCTGAGATGAAACTGGCTCAGCAGTGGCGCCGGATCGGCGTCCAGCTGGCGCATGGCGGCCACCAGGCTCTGCACGAATCCGACGGAAAGATCGCCCAGACGCACGCGCAGTTTGCTGCTGTTCAGAGCCACAGGTTGACCAGTTGTGTGCCGGGTTGATCGGGGGCGAGCAGGTGTCGGTCAGGTAAGGCGAGCATGCTGCGTCCATCACTGCCAAGGTTCCACAGCTGGCCGCGCATGAATACGGTCAGGCCGGCGCGGGCCGGAGTGCTGGCCAGGCGTGCTGGTAGTGAGTGCCGCTGCCAGGCCTCGCCCTCGCTGATGCTACCGGCCGCTGTAGCGGCATCCTTGGGTGTGCCAGCGAAGGTGGTGTAGCCGCCCCAGGGTTTCTGCCAGTGCTGGTTGCCGGTGAGAAACGCCGGGACTGCCACCAGTTCGACCTGAGCCTGTGCCAATGGCTGGTAACTGTCGGGGTACCAGCTGTCGGCGCAGATCAGTACGCCCAGGCGTCCTGCCGGGGTGTCGATGACCTGCAGTGCCGCGCTCGGGGCGGCAGCGGTGAAGCCGGTTTCATCCGGGATCGGGAATGCCTTGCGCTGGGGTTGACCCAGGGGCGCGCCATCCGGGCCGAAGACCAGGCTGACGTTGTAAAGCGGGCCCTGGCCGGTCTGCAGGATGCCGTCCACGACCTCTGGCTCGGGTAGCACGATGGAGCCGGCGACCAGGGTTACGCCAAAGGACTCAGCCAGGCCGCCGAACAGGCTCTGATAGTCATTGGCCATCTGCTCGGCCTTCATGCGGAACAGCGCGTCGCTCAGGCGGTCGCTGCCCTGGCTGGCGACAAGGGCTCCGAGCAGGTCGAGCGGGTGATTGAGCGCGAGCCAGAGCATGGCCTCGTCCACCGTTTCGGCGGCAAAGACCTGCGGTTTCTCGCCGGCAGCGACCAGCCAGGTACCAATATGCTCCGGCAGGATGACGATGCTGCGGGCATTGAGCAGGCCTTCGCTGCGGGCTTTTTCCAGGTGTGCGGCCAGCTTGCGGTACAGATGCTGGCTACTCTGGTAGTCAGTGCTGAACAGCTCGGGCTGGATGCCCAGCAGATTGCCGCGACTGCCCGGCGTGCCGTGATTGAGGGTGACGCTGCTGCGCAGATCACTGAGGTAGTGGCTTTGCGGTTGCCATTGGGTCCAGCCGGCATAGGTACCCAGCAGAGCGAGGGGCAGGAGGCTCAGGCATTGGCGGAGGGCACGGCGCATGGAGGATATCCGGGTGGAGGCTGACGCTGCAGAGTAAAAGCCGGCGTCAGGTTTGCCAAGTCGTGCTGTTATCTAGAGTCATTAACTTGTTAGTTTTGATCATTGAGTGCGGGCGGTTGGCTCTTTATCGTCTGCTGCATAAACCGATCGCCTGGCCATGAGCCGGCGGCATACCGTGAACCTGACTGCTGTGGAGTGACCATGACTGTCGCGCAATATCCGAATCTGCTGGCCCCGCTGGATCTGGGTTTCACCACCCTGAAGAACCGTACTCTGATGGGCTCCATGCACACCGGTCTGGAAGAGAAACCGGGCGGTTTCGAGCGCATGGCGGCCTACTTCGCTGAGCGTGCCCGTGGTGGCGTCGGGCTGATGGTGACCGGTGGTATCGGTCCGAACGAGGAAGGTGGCGTGTATGCCGGTGCGGCCAAGCTGACCACCCCGGAAGAGGCGGAAAAGCACAAGATCGTGACTCGTGCGGTGCATGAGGCCGATGGCAAGATCTGCATGCAGATCCTGCATGCCGGCCGCTACGCCTACAGCCCCAAGCAGGTCGCGCCGAGCGCCATTCAGGCACCGATCAACCCGTTCAAACCCAAGGAGCTGGATGAAGAGGGCATCGAGAAACAGATCGCCGACTTCGTCAATTGCGCCAAGCTGGCTCAGGTCGCCGAGTACGACGGCGTCGAGATCATGGGTTCGGAAGGCTACTTCATCAACCAGTTCCTCGTGGCTCACACCAACCAGCGGACTGATCGCTGGGGCGGCAGCTACGAAAACCGCATGCGTCTGCCGGTGGAAATCGTCCGCCGCGTGCGCGAGGCGGTAGGCCCGAATTTCATCATCATCTATCGTCTGTCCATGCTCGATCTGGTCGAGGGCGGCAGCACCTGGGATGAAATCGTCATCCTCGCCAAAGCCATCGAACAGGCCGGTGCGACCATCATCAATACCGGTATCGGCTGGCACGAGGCACGTGTGCCGACCATCGCCACCAAGGTACCGCGTGCCGCGTTCACCAAGGTTACGGCCAAACTGCGTGGCGAAGTCAGCATTCCGCTGTGCACCACCAACCGCATCAATACCCCCGATGTGGCCGAGGAAGTGCTGGCGGCCGGTGATGCCGACATGGTTTCGATGGCGCGTCCGTTCCTGGCTGACCCGGAATTCGTCAACAAGGCGGCTGCCTGTCGTGCCGACGAGATCAACACCTGCATCGGTTGCAACCAGGCCTGTCTGGATCATACCTTCGGCGGCAAACTGACCAGCTGCCTGGTCAATCCGCGTGCCTGCCACGAGACCGAGCTGAACTACATCCCGACCACTCAGGTGAAGAAAATCGCCGTGGTGGGTGCTGGCCCTGCGGGCCTGTCGGCGGCAACGGTGGCGGCCGAGCGCGGCCACAGCGTGACCCTGTTCGATGCGGCCTCCGAGATCGGCGGTCAGTTCAACGTGGCCAAGCGCGTGCCGGGCAAGGAAGAGTTCTACGAGACCCTGCGCTACTTCAAGAAGAAGCTGGAGTCGACCGGTGTCGATCTGCGCCTGAATACCCGCGTATCGGCTGATGATCTGGTCAAGGGTGGTTTCGACGAGATCATCCTGGCCACCGGTATCGTGCCGCGTACTCCGGCGATTCCGGGTGTCGAGCATGCGAAAGTGATCAGCTACCTGGATGCCATCCTGCAGCGCAAGCCGGTTGGGCAGAAAGTGGCGGTGATCGGGGCCGGCGGTATTGGCTTCGATGTGTCCGAGTTCATCACTCACCAGGGCGAGTCCACCAGCCTTAACCGTGATGCGTTCTGGCACGAATGGGGTATCGACACCCAGCTGGAGGCGCGTGGCGGTGTGGCGGGCATCCAGCCTGAGCCGCATGCCCCGGCGCGCCAGGTGTTCCTTCTGCAGCGCAAGAAGTCCAAGGTGGGTGACGGTCTGGGCAAGACCACCGGCTGGATTCACCGCGCGGGCCTGAAGAACAAGCAGGTACAGATGCTCAACTCGGTCGAGTACCTCAAGATCGACGACGCCGGCCTGCATATCCGTATCGCCGAAGGCGAGCCGCAGCTGTTGCCGGTGGATACCGTGATCGTCTGTGCCGGTCAGGATCCGCTGCGTGAGCTGCAGGCCGACCTGGAAGCGGCCGGGCAGAAGGTGCATTTGATCGGTGGGGCCGATGTGGCTGCCGAGCTGGATGCCAAGCGCGCCATCAATCAGGGCTCGCGACTGGCCGCGGCGCTCTAATTCCGGCTGACAGGCGCCCGCCATCCTCTCGGGGATGGCGGGCGTTTTTATTGGGGCATGCGTTTGGTCACAGTTTTGCGGTGCTGCGCTTTTTTCGTGGCGTCAGCCGGCCGGCGAGTGCCAACCCAGTCACATTGCCCGCCTGAGCTTTTCCCCTAGACTGAGGGAGAAATCGCTGACGCGGGCCATGGTTCTGGCTGGGTGTCGGCGTATGCCAGAGGTGAGAGGAATCATCATGAGCCTGCAGAACAAACCACAGATGGTGGAAGCCGTGCTGTTCTTCAATGAACGCGGCATCTGCAAGGAGATGCATTACCCGGAATTCGAGGCATTGCTGGATAACGTGGTGCAGATGCATGACTTTGCCGACCAGCAGGTACGCTGCGCCTTCGTGCTGATCAATCCGCGCCTGCTGGTGCGCTCCGTGGTGCTTTTCCTGCTCGATTTCGACGAGCGTGGCGAGGCGGACAAGGGCTGGAACATTCCACTGCGTCATCTGGCCGAGCGTGCCGGGCGAGGCCCCGACCTGGGGGCCGGTCCTATCCGTCTGGCCTGTCGCAGTCAGTGCCCGGTGTCCTGGCACCAGATGCACCTGTGGGATCCCAATCTGTCCTCCACGGGCAACGATCTGGCGCTGATTCGCGATGCGGTCAAGCGCAACAACCTGGGCATTCTGGTCGAGGACGACGTCCCGCAGCCGGTTGAGCTGGATCGTCTGCAGATGGTTTCCGAGGATCGCTGGTATGCCCCGGCGTCGGCCAGTCAGGAAGAAATCGAGAAGCGCGCGGCGGAACTGGAAGAGCAGCACCGGCAGAAGACGGCGCAGCTGATCCAGCAGGAGCGTCTGCGTATCGCCACCCTGACTCAGCAGCATGAGGAGGAACTGGCCAAGTTCCGCCTGGTTGCCGAGCAGCAGCTGGCGGCACTCAAGCAGCAGGCGCAGGCCCTGCAGCAGCAGCTGCAGCAGCAGGAAGAACTCAATGCCAGTCTCAAGGCGCAGCTGGCGGCTCAGGCCGATGCCTTTGCTGCTTCGCGTGAAGAGGTCAGCCAGCAGCAGCGCGAGCTGGAAAAACTGGGCAAGCACCAGATCGACTTGCTGCGCGCGCAGTTCGACAGCGAGCTGAATGCCAAGATTGCCGCAGCGGTGGTGGAGTATCAGGAACAGGTGGCATTACGTGATGTCGATCTGGCCTATCGCAAGGAACAGGAGACCCAGCTGCAGGAGGAAATTGCGCGCTTGCGCGAGCAGGTCGAGCAATCCCGCGGCCAGGGTGACGGGCAAATCCTCGAGCAGCTGAGCAAGCTGGGCGTTGTGTTCGTGGTTTATCACCCGGGTGCCGGGCACCTGACCATTGCTTTGCAGGATGTGGCGCGCTACCAGGAAAACCCCATGGCTTACGTGGCGGCCAAGTGTTTCGTCTCCGAGCCGCAGTATTGCCAGTGGCTGGCGCATTATCAGATGCCCAGCTGCGAGGCGTTGCTGCCCAGCGGCGAGCGCTGCGGTATGCCGATTGACCGGATCGATACGCCAAGCCGCTTCATCAGCGGCGACTCCAATTGCTGTGCCCGGCACAAGGCCAGCAGCAAGCTGCGCACTGTCAGCTGAGTGACCTCGGTCTGGCATCAGTGGGCGCCACGCGCGCCCTTGCAACCCCTGCATCTGTCCTGGCTTGAAGCCGCCGGCGTCGAGGCGGCGATTCTGCGCCTGGAGCTGCTTGATCCACTGCTCAGTGGCAACAAGTGGTTCAAGCTCAAAGGTCACCTGCGGATGGCCAAGGCCAGTGCGGCGCCTGGGCTGATCAGTGTCGGCGGCGCCCATTCCAATCATCTGCATGCCCTGGCGGCTGCCGGGCAGCGCTTCGGTTTCGCCACGGTCGGTCTGCTACGCGGCGAGCCGCAGGATACGGCCACGGTGGCCGACCTGCAGGCCATGGGCATGCAGCTGCACTGGCTGGGTTACAGCGAGTACCGGCAGCGGCATCAGGCATCGTTCTGGCTGCCCTGGCAGCAGCGCTATCCGGGTTATCACCCGGTGCCCGAGGGCGGTGGCGGCCTGCTCGGGGCCGAGGGCTGTGCCGCGATTGTCGAGATGATCGACAGCCAGTTGGCCGACCTCGGCTGGGCCGATTATCAGCAGCTGTGGCTCGCGGTAGGCAGCGGTACCACACTGGTCGGTTTGCAGCTGGCCTTGCCGGCAGGACGTGAACTGGTTGGCGCGCTGGCGGTGCCGGAGCGCTATGGTGTGAGTGAGCAGATCGAAACGCTGTTGCAGGCTGCGCGGTTTGAGCGGCGACAGTACCGATTGCTGGAAGCCTGCGGCGCCGGCTTTGGTCGTTTCGACCAGACGTTGCTGGACTTCATGCAGGATTGCGAGGTGCAGAGCGGCATGTACTTCGAGCCGGTTTACAGTGCCAAGTTGCTGCTGGCGTTGCAGCAGCAGGTGGCCGGCGGTTACCTTGCTGCCGGTAGCCGTGTGGTACTGCTGCACGGTGGTGGTCTGCAGGGGTATCGCCCCGGTGGCCCAGATGAATTTTCGAGTGTGCGGAGTTAGCGCAGCCATGAGTCATCCTCTGAGTCCTGAACAATTGCGCAGTCTGACGCCGCTCAATGTGCTGTCGGAATTGCAGTGGCGTGAGCTGCGTCCGCAACTGGTGCCGCAATTGCTGCTGGCCGGCCAGCGCCTATTCGCGCTGGGCGAACAGACGGCAATGACCTATTACCTGCTCAGTGGCGAGTTGCTGCTGCGTGATGGGCAAGGTGCCGAGCAGGTGCTTCAGGCTGGTTCGCCGGAAAGCTGCCATCCGTTGTCGCCGACCTTGCCGCGCCTGCATGAGGCGGTGGCGCTGAGCGATGTCAGCGTGCTGGCGCTGGACAGTGCCACGTTCAACCGCCTGCTGACCTGGCGTCTGTCCTATCAGGACCTGCTGCTGGAGCTGCAGGATACCGGCGAAGATGTCGAATGGCTGGAGGCGCTGCTGGCCAATCCGCTATTCAACAAGGTGCCGCCTGGCAATGTGCGCAGCATGTTCCAGCGCATGCAGTCTCTCGTGGTAGAGGCCGATCAGCGCATCATCAGCCAGGGCGAATTGGGCGACTGCTGCTACTTCCTCAAGAGCGGCCGCGCCGAAGTGATGCGTGATGAAGGCTCGGCGCAGCAGGTGCTGGCCGAACTTGAGGTGGGTGCCTGTTTCGGTGAGGAGGCGCTGCTGGCCGACAGGCCCCGCAATGCCAGCGTGACCATGCTGGAAGATGGCGTGGTACTGCGGCTGGATCGCGATGACTTCCTGGCCTTGCTCAAGGCGCCGGTGGTGCATGAGGTGTCCCTGGGCGAAGGCGCACGCCTGCTTGCCGAAGGGGCGCAGTGGCTGGATGTGCGTCAGCAGGAGGAATACGAACGGGCGCATGCCCTGCAGGCGTTGAACATGCCGCTGCACCTGCTGCGACTCAAGGCGCGTCTGCTCGATCCGCAGCGTACCTACCTGTGTTACTGCGACAGCGGCAAACGCAGTGCCAGTGCGGTATTCCTGCTCAGCGAACTAGGGTTCAGTGCCTATGCCTTGCGCGATGGCGTGGATGCTCTGCCGGCGGTACAGCGCGATGGTCTGCTGTGCGAGACCGGCTCAGGCTATTTGGCTCGTTCCGGTGGGCGCACCGAGCGCAGCGGCTAGCAGGCTGCCGAAAAACTACCTGCGTTGCCATCGCAGCGTTAAAAACAGGCTCACAGCCACAGGCTGAACGTGCTTTAGCACGGCCCCGGAGGGGTGAGCGGAGCGAATCAAATGCTCATTTGCCACTCGTAAATTGCGCTTTTTCGCCTGTTTTTGCCTTGCGCTGGCGGCCTCGCCAACGTTTTTCAACGGACTGCTAGCAGCCTGCTGACGTCCAGTCATCGGCGCAGATAAAGCTGCGCCGCACTTCCTGCCAGCGGCCATCGGGTGCTGCCTTGAGCAGGGCAATCAATTGCGGGCGTGGTGGCTGCTGCGGCCTTGCATCCCACCAGTCTGGCAGGTCGCTGGCGGGGTGGCAGGACTCGTCGCTGCGGCAGGCCGGAGCCAGCCATTGCAGGCGTTCCAGTACAACCCAACGGCAGTCGGCATGCTGCTGCAGATAGTCCTCCAGTTGCGCCCGGTGTAGCCAGTCGCCACCAAGTCCTTGCGGATTGGCTCCAGTCGGTGCTGCCGTCTGCTCCGGCCAGGGCTGGAACAGATAGCCGCCCAGCCAGGCGGCAGCATGGACAGGGTCGGCTGCCAGACCATGCAGCAGTTTGCGTGCGGCACTCGATTGCGCCAGCTGCAGCTGATGTTGACGCAGGTGGTTCAGCTTGCGGTCCAGTCGATCCTCCCGCCCCGGGCCGATCCAGTGCTGCCATTGCTCGGTGAGTGGCGGGCAGCCCAGGTAGAACTTTACCGCCAGCTCCAGATGGTGCAGGCCATCGCGATCCTCCAGGAGCAGATCCAGCTCGCCCAGAGTCAGCTGGCCCTGGCGAATCGGCAGGTTGGCGGCCAGCAGGCGAATGCCGGGTGCCCGCTGCAGGGCGAATTGCCAGAGCCGTTCGTAGTAATGGCCGAGGCGCTGGTTGTGACTGCTGTGCAGCCATTGCAACAGGGGCTCCGGCTGTTGGTCGAGATGCGTCAGCCAGGCGGCCAGGCGTTCGGGGTGATCGGCCCAGTGGCTGCCCGCCAGCGGATGGCGCTGGGCGATGCCGGCGTCCAGCAGCAGGGCCGGCGAGGTCAGGGTCCAGGCCAGGTCGCGTAGCGCCGGCTGCTGCAGGCGGCGGGGCAGATCGGCCAGTTCGCTAAAGGGATGCATGGCGCCAGCATAGCGCAGCCCGGTTTGCCCGGGCTTGCGGCAATAGCCCATAATCGACAGCATCGTTGCCGCGTCTCTGGCGGCTGTGCCAGCCCTCAGTGGTGCGCTTGCGCCCCGTGGGTCTGGCGTTCAGGGAGTGCCATGGATCAGTTTCGCAATATCGGCATCATCGGTCGTCTGGGTAGTTCCCAGGTGCTCGATACCATTCGCCGCCTGAAGAAGTTTCTTCTCGATCGCCAGCTGCATGTGATTCTCGAGGATGCCATCGCCGAGATGCTGCCTGGCCATGGCCTGCAGACCAGCACGCGGCGCCATCTCGGCGAGATCTGCGACCTGGTCATCGTCGTCGGGGGAGATGGCAGTCTGCTGGGCGCCGCGCGTGCGCTGGCCGGCTCCGGCGTGCCGGTACTTGGGATCAACCGGGGCAGTCTGGGCTTTCTCACCGATATCCGCCCGGATGAACTGGAGCTCAAGGTCGCCGAGGTGCTCAAGGGCGACTACCTGACCGAGAGTCGGTTTCTCCTCCAGGCCGAGGTGCGCCGGCATGGCGAGGCCATGGGGCAGGGCGATGCGCTCAATGACATCGTGCTGCACCCGGGCAAGTCGACCAAGATGATCGAGTTCGAGCTGTATATCGACGGTCACTTCGTCTGCACGCAGAAGGCCGATGGCCTGATCATCGCCACGCCGACCGGCTCCACCGCCTACTCGCTGTCGGCGGGCGGGCCGATCATGCATCCCAAGCTGGATGCCATCGTGATTGTGCCGATGTGCCCGCATACCCTGTCCAGTCGACCGATCGTGGTCGACAGCAACAGCGAGCTGAAGGTGGTGGTTTCGCCGGACCTGCAGATCTACCCGCTGGTGTCCTGCGACGGCCAGAACCACTTTACCTGTACCCCGGGCGACACCATCACGGTGGGCAAGAAGTCGCAGAAGCTGACGCTGATTCACCCGCTCGATCACAACTACTACGAGGTCTGCCGGACCAAGCTGGGCTGGGGGAGTCGCCTCGGCGGAGGCGACTGATGCTCGACTCCTCGCGTGGCTATGACCTGATCGGCGATGTGCATGGTTGTGCGCTGACTCTGGCGCGCCTGCTGGAGCAGCTGGGCTACCGTCAGCAGGCGGGCGTCTGGCGTCACCCGCAGCGCATGGCGCTGTTCGTCGGCGACATCATCGACCGTGGCCCGCGCATCCGCGAGGCGCTGGAGATCGTCCGGCGCATGGTCGAAGCCGGCAGCGCGCTGTGCCTGATGGGCAATCACGAGTTCAATGCCCTGGCCTGGACCACCCCGGCGCCGGCGGGTTCGGCGCAGCAGTATGTGCGTGAGCACACGCCACGGCATGAACGCATGATCCGCGAGACCCTGGCGCAGTTCGAGCAGCATCCGCAGGAGTGGCGCGACAGCCTCGACTGGTTCTATCAGTTGCCGCTGCTGCTGGATGCCGGCCGCTTCCGTCTGGTGCATGCCTGCTGGGACCCGGAACTGGTGCAGGCCCTGCGCGCGCGTCATGCCGATGCGCGCATCGACCGGCAATTCGTGCAGCAGGCTGGCGAGCACGGCAGTCTGGAGCATCGGATCAGCGAGCGGCTGCTGCGCGGGCTCGATCTGCGTTTGCCCCATGGACTGACCCTGACCGGGCACGATGGCATTACCCGGGCGTTCTTCCGCACCCGTTTCTGGGAGGCCGATGACGAGCCGCAGACTTACGGGGATGTGGTGTTTCAGCCCGATGCCTTGCCCGAGGGCATTGCCGGTCACCCGTTGTCCAGCGAACAGAAAAGCCGGTTGCTGCTCTATGGGCGCGGCGAGCCGCTGTTGTTCGTTGGCCACTACTGGCGGGCCGGCACGCCGACGCCCATCCGCCCCAACCTGGCCTGCCTCGACTACAGCGCGGTCAAGTACGGCAAGCTGGTGGCCTATCGTCTGGACGATGAGGCGCAGATCGATCC
>RRZU010519562.1_pt1 | contig 10843 bp, 5 predicted proteins | sample 2165561 | NCBI WGS metagenome assembly RRZU01 (sample SAMN10456909, study PRJNA506462) | wastewater metagenome | isolation source: wastewater sludge | place: USA: Moscow, Idaho | reverse complement strand
TGTCGCGCCATATCAACGCAACCTTGCCCGTTTGGGGATTGAGCTGGCTATCCGCACGGTGGATTCGAGTATTTATCAACAAAAGCTCAATCAGTTTGATTTTGATATGACGGTGGCGGTGTATGGGATGTCGTTGTCGCCAGGGAATGAGTTGCGCGATTATTTTTCCACTGCCAGCGCCGATCAGTTGGGTTCGTTGAATTTAGCGGGAGTGAAACATCCGGCTTTAGAGCATTTGTTAGATCATTTTGTGTCATTCCGTGACCGCAATGAATTGGTCACCGCTTCACGGGCGTTAGATCGGGTGTTACGGGCAGAGTATTTGCTGGTACCCAATTGGCACTTGGCTACCCATCGCGTGGCATGGTGGGATAAATTTGCCTATCCCCAACAACTGCCTTTGTATTATCAGGCGCAGGAGTGGATGATTCATACTTGGTGGCAAAAACCTGAGATGCAGGGGAAACAGTAACACGCGATAAAAAGGCGGATTTGGCTTGTAATACCAATCCGCCGTTTTTTGTGGAAAATTTGCTGTATCGGTAATTTTGCTTAGTTTTTATGAAAGCTAGGGCATATATCGAAGAAGTCTTTGTTTTAGTCGTAACAAATAGAACGAATCGCTCATTGTTGCGTTGTACTTGTCTAAGCGTAATTCTTCAAAAAATGCTAAACACTCGAGAAGATGTTCTTCATTAAATTCAATAGGCTTACCCTGTGTGTCTTTTATCTGTTTCCTCGAATTGGTTTCGAGTATCAAACCTTCTGCGCGCATCGAAAAGAGTTTATAGCGTTCGTTACGACGGGTAAATCCCAGTGTGCGATCAGCCAACAAAGTCCCCAATGTTACAACGCTGAAAATGGTTAAACCTAATAGCAAAGTATGATCTTGGGCAATAATCCAAGAAAAGCCGGATAGTAACATGCTTGAAATAAGCAGTATGGCAATTGGCTTTTCTAATTTTTCAGACCAGATTTTTCTCCAGTTTTTAGTTTTTTGCTCTTCTGTAGCCTGTGTGGTTTTTTTATTGGCAAACCACTTCCAAGGTAAAAGACTGCGTAATAGCAACAAGAAAAAGCTGCCAATCAGAATATGATTCCGATAGCCAACATCAAACAGCCTTAAGCTAAGTAAAAACTCATCAATTTTCTTGGTGCCAAAGTTTTCTGTCAGGGTAAGGGAAAAACAGATACCAAAAAAAATCAGGCCCATACTGGCAAAAATTGGGATACGACGAAATAAATAGCGTAACCAATAGCTTTCTGCATCTTTACTCTTGAGATGATTGCAGGAATGCTCGTATGCCTTAACTAACTCATCAAAGTTGGTAATTTGTTTTGGGAAATCTTTTCCTGCCATGCAATGCTCCTCAAACTGGCTCGAATACTGGCAAATGATTTCGGTGAAATTGCTCAATACCATACTGGCGCAGGGTTTCCAGCCAACGCTCGGCCACTGTCCGGCCAACGTGTTGCTCTAATGCCGCTTCACGCAGCAGCAAAAACTCTGTGCGCAATGTGGTTGGCATGATGCCGGGATCGTCGGTATTCACCAGCACGCGGACGGGGCCACGCCGTAGGCCATAGAGGTTGGCTGCTGCACCTTTCTCTAGGACGGATTCATCTGGTGGGTGCCAGCGAAAAATTGGGTGCTCGGCATGTGACTTTAGCCGTGCGATATAGACATTAGATGTTGGGTTTGCTTCGATAATAAGCCCGAGTTTGTCGTACTCGGTTAACAACCAATCTTGTAGTGCGTGCATGAAATCCAGCTCGGCTGGGGTATCCACATCTTCCAAAATGTTTTCATCGCGTTTGCGGTCGACCTTGTGATGAAACCGGCCATGTGCTGCTGCTTCGTCACCCATGCGTACAATCACCAGTGGTGCTTCTTGCAGGGTACTCAACCATTCATGCCGTGCTAGATAAAGCTGGCTTGCTAGGGTGCGGTGTTCACTCAATTCTGGATGATCGGGTAAGGCGCACAGCTCTTGCGAAGTGACTTGCCAGCTATCACCAACCTTGCCCAGCCGATAGGCACAATTACGCCGTAGGTACCATGCCTGATATAGGTCGTTCGGTGTCGCATGGTGTAAGAGGGATGTGTTAAAAGCATCAGTCGAAGGTGCCGATTCACCTGTGGGCGAATTTGTTATGAGGTTTGGTACTTGCCACCATTGTGATAAGCGCCAGAAGCGGGCAATGCGCCGTTCAAAAATCGGTAATACTTGTTGTGCTAAGGGCAGTATGCCGCTGAGGATACTGGCGTGATGCCACAGCCACACCAGATTATCCAGATGTTCGTCCAGCGGCAGAATCATTTCGCCTTGTCTTTCGGCCCACTGTTTCGGTGCAATACCGAGTGCCAGTGCATGTCCTAGCCGGTCGCCCTCGCGCATTTCGCAAAAACGCACTGTTTCATCGACGTGTCTCATGCCTGATGCGGGGTGGGCGTAGTCTTCGCCAGCATGAATGCTGAGATGAAACCCTGTGCTGGCGCGCTCGCTATCGAGCCGTGACTTGAAGCCACAGCGTAACCAGCGCAGCACAGGTGCAAACCATTCAATCTTTAACGCATTCTCATCGCCGGCCACATCCAACCCGCGAAACCATCTGGCTGGCTGAAAATGGAAATTCGGGTTCAGGTTTCCACCTAAAAATTCGGGTGCTGCCCAGCCAGATTCGCTTTGTAGATTGCGCATTAGCTTTTCAGCATTTCGCCAGAGTTTCTTACCATTCGGTTTGGGGCGCCGTTTTTGTCTATGAGTCTGTGAGCGCGAAAAATGACTACAGAACTGCCAACGTTCCAAATTTTTTAGATAGGCGAGTGCTGTACTATCCAGATGAATTTCATGCTCACCAAAGATATATGGTGGCTTAGGTTGGCTCAGTCCGGCATGTTTCGCCATTGCTTTGGCAAATGGCCGTGTATATTTTGCTGAAAATCCTTCTGGCATTGATTTAAATTCAGCAACATCGCCGCCGAAAGGCCACAGTTGGCTGATATTCGATTGAATGCCATGTGCACGACCCAATGATGCGCCGTAATATCGCTCGGCAAACCGCGTTAACCCTTGTCCATCCATGATTAAACTACGGCGTAGCTGGTTGACGGTTTGCCAGAAACACAAGATGGCGATGCGCTGCAACGGATGTGTACTTTGCTCGTTATAGCGCCGACAAAGGTAGACATATAACCACAGCCAGCGATTGGCCTCGCCACGCTCCATCGCTTGTGCAAATTCACCTAGTAGCCAGTCGGCACTAGATATGTCGGTTGCACACAAGCTATCTGCCAATAACCCCCAATCTGGCATGCGTAAGGTATGTTGCATTAAAGCCGTTAGATGTTCTGAGACTTGTAAGCAAACCTGTTGGTTTATTTCTGTTTCGTCTTGTGCCGCCTGTGTTGTTGGTTCTAGCAACAACGCCAGTAATTGCCGAGCACGTTGCAACAAGGGTTGCAATCTATCGTGCTGTTCGCTTTGCCACAGACTAGGCTTGTCGTCCAGTTCTAATGTTTGGCCAGCCAGCAGATAGTTATCCAAAATTGCGTTATCGGCTGTGGCACCCAAGAAATGCACATGCCCTTCGGCAAATGGTAATGAAGGGTTACCTTGTGGTGCAAAAAAGGCGGTTTGAGCGGATACCACTCGGCGAATGTCGTGCGCCTGTGGCTGAGGCATATCATCCAGCCACCGCGCCAAATGCCAACCCGCGAGCAAGGTCGGGTCTAAGCCTGCCGCTAAGCGTACATAAGCCTGTACTTCGCTTTCGCGGTAGCAAAGCAAATCGCCATTGCGTTGTAATAGCCGCTGTTGCAATTCGTCGAGCCACGGTAGTTCGGGGGTGAGTAGTAAGTCACCATCGAGCATGTGTCCCATGAGCTGGCGCACATCGGTTAGGCGATGTTCACGCGGATAGCGTGCCTCGATACCTTCAACCAGCAGATGGTAGAAGTCCTCTTGAATCCGCTGCCAATGATCACTGTCGAGGCCATGAGTTGGTTGCAGCGCATTCCACAGCCATTTGGCTAATTTTTCATCGCTGAAAAAACACTCGGCGGCGTGCTCGGTTAATGTACGTTGGAGCATTATGCTTCATCTTGCTTAGAGTTAGGCTCTTGATCTGGTATCACTGGTGTTGATTTTGATGTTTGATCTTTATCCAACTCAAGACAGATGTCTGCGAATTGTTTAACCCAATGGTTATCATTACCAAATTGCTCACGCATTTCGGTAAGGATTTTATTCCGCTCTATGGTGGACTTATTCTCAGCAGATTTACGAAGACGTTGGTCAAAGGATTTTTTTGCGTCTTGTCTTAGCCTAAATTTTTTCATTAAAAAGTTCTTGGCGGATTCATTTTTATCATTAGGTGCTATTTTTAATTCACCACCTACATCTGTATTACTCGATATAGTTCTGGCAGGTTTTGCCCTGCCCGCAGCAAGTGCGCGACTAGAAAAAAAATCTTTTCCTCCGTTCGATTCATGAGACTCCCGCTCTGAGTTTTTTTTGTAAAGTAAATCCATTACAGGATCAATAATCAAACGACGTAAAGGATGTGTGGCTAATACACCAGAAATCGTTCGGTTCATTCTTGCAAAGAACTTTCGTTGGATCGCAATTTCTGACTCTCCTAATAAATGTTGCTTATGTGGAGAAAGGTGACCAATATTAATCTTAAAGTGATCGTTGTATTCAAAGTTTTTAGCTCTACGTAAATAGACGCCAGTGAATAATTCAGGTAGACCAAACAGGGGTCCTTTCTCAAAACTGCCAAATGCCGACCAAGTTGCATAAAACACGAGACCAGCTTTGTTCAAGGCCTTTTCCAGCGAATTCTCACCCTTCCCGTCATCGCCATTGTCAGAAACCATGGCATACACTTTTTCGAATACCTTGTAGATCAGCCAAGGCGAGATATCCAGATCAGCTATGGCGTGGTCGTTGCGCCATTTTGCAATTTCTTTCTGTAACTCACCCAAAGCCAAGTCGAGCGGATCTTCAGTGTCTTCTTCTGTTGTTTCGTCCCCATGATCAGCATCTTGTTGCTCTGAAACCGTAATATCTTGTCCTTGTGACTTCGCCGAGAAGAATGGAGCTGAATGAAGAATCCGCCGCAAGTCGCTTAACCCCACATCACCAAGCAGGCTGGTGATAACCAGCTCGAAAATACGCCCGATATTTAGTACCACCGTACGTTGTGCTGGCTTATAGAAGTAATGCTCTGCCATCAAATTCAGCAATAGACCAGCTCTGTGGGATTGCTGTTCATCCGATGCAACCTCTGACGCTAGTTTGCCAAGCTCATTCATCCAAGCTTGATTTTTTTCTTTACGGCTGTTTGTAAGTTTCTCCTGGAAATCTTTATTGATATTGCGGCCAATCTCAGCCGGTGGATATGGCAAAATGGTTTTCAAACCTGATAGATTACGGAACCATACTTTGGGCAGTCTATCCCCGAGTGAATCCATCCAATTTGACAAATCGTGGTTTTTATCGAAAAGTTGATAATTAGCATGACTGTGTTGGCGTGGTTGGAATAGCGGTGTATCAAATACACTACCACTGCGTTGACTGGCTGATGTTTTATGCCATTGTTGCCAATGTCGCTTTGCCTGCAGCACCAGATATGCTGTTCCACCTGCAGACTCGAACCTGAAATGCTGTTCCAGATGAGATACCCATGCCTCGCGATCGACATTGCTCCCGCCTAAATCTTTGTCAGTAGCAGATGATTGTTTGGCAAGTTCAAAAAACCTGTTATATGCCGAACCATATTTACTATTTGCCTCTGCATGGCACTTCTTATACTCCTTTTCAAACTCCTCAATCGCTTTTACAGGTACGTCCGGCATTTGCCATGCGCGCTTGACCTGCAAGGCAGAATCTGCGTTTCTGATAGTCTCTGGCAAGGCGGGAATCAGTTGGTGACACTGGTTCAGCAACTGGGTTAAAGCTCGCATGGATGGAATGGGTCGCGTCAACTGACTATCACCAAGACTATTCACCGGTCCGCTCAAAAAAATCTCTAACCAAGCGATAAAGTTACGCAGTGGCATGACTTCATTTTGCTGTCCATCGCGCAGATAAATGTCTTTTCCCTGCCAATATTGACTGACCTCTGGCATGGTTAGGCGACGTGGAAAGGGTAGGATTTTGCGCTGATACTCGGCTGCCAATTCCACGGCAGTTTCGTAGGCCGTCTCAGACAAATGCTTAGAATCTTTGGTCAGGCGACCATGAAAATCGCGCCAAGTGACTTCGTTATACAGCACACTGTCGCCACTGACGATGGGAAGAACATAAGGTGTGGCCAAGTAACGGCGCACGATTTCCAAATTTTCAAAAGCGCGGTTCAGCGAGGTATCGACATCATCAATCGGTAAAATCAAGAGCTTTTTACCTAGCAGACTCAGCACTTCTCGAAAGAAATCCTGTACGCAATCCGCCAAATGCTTATTGCTGTACATGGCGCGTATTTTATCCATGCCATGACAGTTTTTTTGTGTCTCTATCGACTCCAGCGATTGGGCAAGTTTTTCCAGCGTCTGATTCAAGTTGCGGGCTTTGTTCGGCTCTTTTCTTTGTGCTTCTTTAACGTCCTTATCGTGCAGTACGGCGGCGACGATGATGTGCAAAAACAATGATTCCCCCTCTTCCAGCAGGGTGGGGTCGATAGGATCGAACAAATGCACATCTTTCAGTACATCTTGATCTTTCAGATAGCTTTTCAGATTGACCAATACGGCGGTCTTGCCCGTCCCTCGTGCGCCATCAATCGAAATCGCATTGTGTTCACGCAGCATGTTCAGGGGTTTGCCGTCAGCGTTTTTTACTTTGTTGACGGCCTCAATAATCATCTTGGTTAAAGGTTCGTAAACGCTGTCTCTTGGTAACAACGTATTTGCATCAACGAGAACAGCGCTTTCACTGGCATTGAGGGGAATGTATCTTTTCATTTTGCGGTCCCGCCATCTCTCTACAAAGAGTTTATCTTGATAAGGAATAACAAATGATCATATCATCAAAACCCATATGGTATTAAATGAGTGATTACCTTTTTATCCTCGCCTAGGAAAAAACAGGACTCTTTCCCCAAACAAAAAGGCCAACAGCGAACTGTTGGCCTTTCTTTAATACAACCACACTAATAATTAGTGGTTCGATGCAGCTGCAGCACCTACACCAGTCTGTGCACGAACGAATTGATCGTCGAAACGAGCACGTTCTTCAGTGGCTTGATGCGAATTATCCAACAGCGACACCACCATGGTGACCAAGAAGGCCAGCGGCATGGAGAACAAAGCTGGGTGTTCGTATGGGAAGATTTCTGCTTCGTTACCCAACACAGTCACCCACACCGACTTCGACAACACCACGAAAGACACCGCCGAGATCAGACCCACAAAACCACCGGCCAAAGCGCCGCGAGTGGTCAATGGTTTCCAGTACATCGACAACAACAAGATTGGGAAGTTAGTCGAAGCCGCCACACCGAAGGTCAAACCGACCAAGAATGCAACGTTCATCTTCTCGAACAGAATACCCAACACCACAGCAATCAAGCCCAACACGATAGTAGCGATACGCGATACTTTCAGTTCGTCTTTCTCGTTGGCTTTGCCTTTTTTGATCACGGTTGCATACAAGTCATGCGACACTGCCGATGCACCAGCCAAGGCCAAACCTGCCACCACAGCCAAAATCGTTGCAAACGCCACCGCAGACAAGAAACCTAAGAACAAGTTGCCGCCCACCGCTTTCGCCATGTGCATTGCAACCATGTTGCCACCACCGATCAACTTGCCGCCCAGCTCACCGCCCACGAAGTATTGTGGATCTTTACCGATCATCACGATTGCAGCAAAACCAATGGTACATACCACCAAGAAGAAGAAACCGATGAAACCTGTTGCGTAGAACACCGATTTACGCGCTTCTTTAGCGTTTGGCACGGTGAAGAAACGCATCATGATGTGTGGCAAACCAGCAATACCAAACACCAAGCCCAAGGACATCGAGGCGGCATTGATTGGGTCGGCCAACATTGGGCCTGGGCCCATCATTTTGAAGCCATCTTTGTGTGTTTCAACAGCCTGTTGTGCCAGTGTTTCGTAGCTGAAACCAAACTCGCTCATCGCCAACGCTGCCAGCGTAGTACCACCCACCAACAACAACACCGCTTTAATGATTTGCACCCACGTGGTTGCAATCATGCCGCCGAAAATCACATACACCAGCATCAAGACACCCACTACCACCACAGCGATAGGGTAATCCAGACCGAACAGCAACTGAATCAGCTGACCCGCACCCACCATCTGTACGATCAGATAGAAACACACCACCGTCAGCGAACCAAATGCGGCAAAAGTCCGAATTTTGGTTTGGTCGAGGCGATAGGAAGCAATATCAGCAAAGGTAAAACGACCCAAGTTACGCAGACGTTCCGCCATCAGGAAGGTGATGATCGGCCAGCCGACGAAGAAGCCAACGGTATAGATAAAGCCGTCATAGCCTTTAGAGAACACCAAGCTGGACAGACCCAACAAAGTGGCTGCGGACATATAGTCACCCGCAATCGCCAAACCATTCTGGAAGCCAGTGATGCCACCGCCTGCCGTATAGAAATCGGAGGTCGATTGTGTCTTACTCGCCGCCCACCAAGTGATGGCCAAGGTGCCGAGCACGAAGATAAAGAACATCACGATAGCGTGAATGTTCAATGGCTGTTTTTCTACTACGCCACTCGCTGCAGGGCCAGCGATGGCTAAAGTGGTTGCCAAGCTCAGGGCAACGCCTGTTAAACCGGAAACAAATTTTTTCATTTTTTAGCCTCCTTCACGATTTCTTCGTTGAGGGAGTCAAACTCGGTGTTTGCACGCCAGACGTAATAACCGGTCATGGCCCAAGTGATAAAGATAATAAAAGCACCGGCTGGCACACCCACTGTCAACATGCCGCCTTCGGATAAGGTAGCGTGTAACACTTTAGGGTTAAATGCGACCAGCATCATATAGGTGTAGTAAATCACCAAGGTCAGAATAGCGAGACCCCAAGCGAGGCGTGAACGTTTAGTGACCAACTCATTAAAGCGCGGGTTGTCGCGCATGCGTTGATATAGGTCTTTGCTCATATTTCATCCTTCTCGATACGTTTTTAGGTTTTTCTGGGTGAAACTACCCCAATCAACCCGTTGTGCAGGTTGATGGGGTAGGTGAAACAGGGGGTAATACGATTACTCGATGGCAGAGGCCGACTTCACCTGTTGGCGCAGCAGGAACTTCTGAATCTTACCGGTCGAGGTTTTGGGAATTGGGCCAAAGTGGATTTGTTTTGGCACTTTGAAACGGGCGAGGTGTTCGCGGCAATACTCGATCACCGCTTGTTCATTGCCCTCTAAACCTTCGGCTAACTCGACAAAGGCGCAAGGCACTTCACCCCATTTTGGATCTGGCAAGGCCACCACCGCCGCCGTAATCACACCGGGATAGCGGCACAACACATCTTCCACTTCAATCGAAGAAATGTTCTCACCACCCGAGATAATCACATCTTTGGAACGGTCTTTAATTTTGATGTAGCCATCAGGTTGAATCACCGCCAAGTCACCGGTATGGAACCAGCCGCCGGCTAAAGATTCATTGGTGGCATCGGGGTTTTTCAGATAACCCTTCATCACCAAATTACCACGGAACATAATCTCGCCCATGGTTTCGCCATCATGCGGCACTTCGGTCATGGTGTTCGGATCCATCACCGTCATGCCATCTTGCATCGAATAGCGCACGCCTTGACGGCCATTTTTCTCGGTGCGATCAGCCAAGGTGAGGTTGTCCCACTCTGGATGTTTAGCGCACACCGAAGCAGGGCCATAGGTTTCAGTCAGGCCGTAAACGTGGGTGATGTTGAAACCCAGTTTTTCCATGCCTTCAATCACCGACGAGGGTGGTGCAGCGCCGGCAACCAAGCAATTCACACCGTGTTCAATGCCTTCTTTGCAATCAGCAGGGGCATTGATCAGCAAATTGTGAACAATCGGGGCGGCACAGTAGTGCGTCACTTTGTGTTCTTTGATCAGATCAAAGATGGCGCGGGCATCAATACGGCGTAAGCAAACATTGGTGCCAACATTGGCTGCCATCGTCCACGGGAAGCACCAGCCATTGCAATGGAACATCGGCAGCGTCCACAGATACACCGCATGGCGTGGCATACCCCATTCCAAGATGTTACAAACCGCGTTCAAATACGCGCCGCGATGGTGGTAAACCACACCTTTCGGGTTGCCGGTGGTGCCCGAGGTGTAGTTCAGGGCAATCGCTTCCCACTCGTCGGCTGGCATACCCCAAGCAAAATTGGCATCGCCTGTAGCAATGAAGGCTTCGTATTCGATTTCACCTAAGCATTTACCGCTGCCGGTGTAAACGACATCATCGACATCAATCACCAGCGGAGGCTGTTCCAACAATTTCAATGCACCGGCGATAGTGTCAGAGAATTCGCGGTCGGTAATCAATACCTTGGCTTCACCATGCTTGAGCATAAAGGCAATCGCCTCGGCATCTAAGCGGGTGTTGAGGGTGTTGAGCACCGCACCGGTCATAGGGATGCCAAAATGACATTCAACCATGGCTGGGATGTTAGGTAACATCACCGCAACGGTATCCCCTTTACCGATGCCGCGTTGTTGTAAAGCAGAAGCCAGACGACGGCAGCGGGCATAGGTTTCTTGCCAAGTAAAACGCTGATCGCCGTGAATGACGGAAATGGTATTTGGATAAACTGTTGCTGCGCGCTCTAAAAACGTCAGAGGCGACAAAGAAACGTGATTA
>RRZU010174514.1_pt1 | contig 10844 bp, 7 predicted proteins | sample 2165561 | NCBI WGS metagenome assembly RRZU01 (sample SAMN10456909, study PRJNA506462) | wastewater metagenome | isolation source: wastewater sludge | place: USA: Moscow, Idaho | reverse complement strand
TGATAGGTGCATTGGCTTGGAGTTCAGTTGACAGACTGGGACAACAATCCGTACAATTTATCATTGGTATCGTCCTCGCTCGTTTACTTTCTCCTACTGATTACGGACTAATCGGTATGCTTATGATTTTTGCCACTCTTTCCTATGTGTTAGTAGAAAGTGGTTTTGGTCCTGCTCTTATCAGAAAAAAAGAAGTTACAGAAACAGATTTGAACTCTGTCTTTTTTGTTAACCTAGCCATTTCCATCGGATTATATGCCCTGCTATTTTTTACGGCTCCTTTCATAGCAAATTTCTTCAACCAGCCATCGTTAATTCCGATTGCCAGAGTAACATTTATAGCCGTCATTTTTAATGCCTTCTACATTGTTCCCTACATTCAGGTGAACAAAGCGATGGATTTTAAAACATTGGCGAAAATCAATCTATTTTCTACCACCATAAGTGGCATATTGGGTATAACTATGGCCATAATGGGAAAAGGAGTTTGGTCACTGGTTGTACAACAAACGACATATCATTTTTTCAGGGGAATTGGATTCTATTTTTTCGTAAAATGGTATCCTCAATTCCTCTTTTCGCTGAAAAGTATCCGCGAATTATGGAATTTCAGCATTCACATATTAGGCACATCCTTATTAACCATTGTTTTTAATAACCTGTACACCTTTTTGTTAAGCCGCTTTTACCCTGTAAATCAAGTGGGCTACTATACTCAGGCAAATAAGATGAGTGAAACAACCAACTTTACGTTTCAATCTATTCTAGGAAACAGCACCTACAACCTATTCACGCAGATTAATACAGAAATAGAAAGACTAAAACGAATCTACAGAGAATTAATTCAAAAAACATCGTTGATTGTTTTACCTATTACGTTGGTACTTATTGTCATGGCAAAACCTTTGTTTTTCTTCTTATTTTCTGAAAAATGGCTACCCGCAGTGCCTTATTTTCAATTGATTTGCTTGGCGAACCTCTTTGCACCGCTTTATTTACTCAATAATAACTTGCTTAATGCGATGGGGAAATCCAAAATCACCTTTTGCATTGAAATAGTAAAACGGTTACTCATTGTTATTTCTATTGTTGCATGCTTTAGATACGGAATCGTATCTTTATTGGTTGGTTATGTAATATCTTGTTGCTTGGCATTTCTTTTTTCCACAAGATTTATAAACAAGCATTTAAGCCATTCCTATTGGGATCAACTAAAAGATATTCTGCCAAGCTTACTAATGGGACTGGTCATTTCAGGAGGCGTACTTCTTTATACACCATTTATCAAAAATCTCTATGCATTATTCACAATACAATTACTTTCAGCTGTTGTATTGTACATCATTTTATTACGTATTTTCTTTAAAGAAAACTTCTTTAGAGTTATGTCCTTCGTAAAAAAAGGCAATACAAAATCAATAGAAGAAGAGGTCAAATAAATTAATTACCAAGCAATTCACCGAGCAATCGAGTTAATTCTTTTCTTGAATATTTTTGGTATAGTTGAGTTTCTGACTGCAACTTGTCTACTTTTTTTGTGTCAAGAATAAACCGCTTTATTCCTTCAACATCAAAATAATCAAAAGTTTTTCCGGCTTTACACTCATCAATGATGCCCGCGGCATCTTCTTGTAGCGAAGCAACCAACAAAACAGGCGTTTCACTAGCCATATATTCAAAAAGTTTTCCCGTTAAAATGCCTTTGTTTTTTTCCGAATCAGGTAATAAAAGCAGCAACAAATCAGAGCCTTTCATATAAGCGACAGCCTCTTTGTGAGGTACATAATCGATAAATTCGGTCATCTGACCAAGCCCTTTTTCAAATATCTTTTCTTGTATTTGGGAAGCTGTTTTTCCGACAAAACGCAACAGTATATTTTGTTTTTCTGCTTCGGGCAATAAATTAACGGCATCTAAAAAAGGATCAACATTGTACAAACTACTCAAAATACCCACATAAGAAATAACAAACTTATCGTTTTTCTTATTGGGCAAAACATTCACAAAATCTGGTTCATCAAAACCATTTGGAATAATGAAAAACTTGTCAGCTATATCGGCTTTTTTTTCGAACAACTCTTTTACACCACGACTTACCGTTATCAGTTTATCCGATTTGATCAAAACCTGTTTTTCGTATAAAGCATTAATGCTATCCGCTAAAAAACACGGATACAACTCCTTATAATAGTAAATATCACGCCAAGGATCACGTAAATCGACCACCCACTGAATATTCGGATATTTCTTTTTGAGTTTTAGTCCTATAAGTTGTGTGGAATGAGGAGGACTAGTGGTAACAATCGTTTCAATTTGCTCACTTTCAATCAATTGACAAGCTCTGCGGTAAGCATACTTATTCCATCCTCTTCGTGGGTCAGGCAAAAAGAAATTTCCACGAATAAAACGACTTATTTTTTGAAATAAACTTGTTTTTTGTTCGTTGGCAAAACCACCGTATGGAATTTCTTTTGAAGGAGATATCCGTTTATAAACGTTTAATATTTCTCTTGTATGAGTGCGTTCCACTCGTACATTATCAGGAATATCATTTAATAAACTTTCATCTATTTGCGGATAAGAAGCCTCCTTTTCATTTACTGTCAAAACAACAGGCTCATAGCCAAATTGAGGCAAATACTTTACAAATTTCAGCCATCGTTGAACACCGGCACCTCCGCTAGGCGGAAAATAATATGTTATGATTAAAATTTTTTTACTCATATTGTCTACAACGGCTGAATAATGTCATTTGCAAATGTAAGTATTTTAGAAATACAACTGACATTTTAAATTCAAATTAAACGAGTAGAAAATATCCATTTATATTTTTATTCGATTACTATTTTATCGTATTTTTGTCCCAATCTTTTGAAACACAAATATTTTTGATGAAGAAATCCGTTTTGCTACTTATTATTCTGTTTTTTGTAGACATTGCAGCTTCTGCTCAACTCGTTAAAAGTCGAATTGGAGGAAACTCCCAACATCAACTAACCTTCTCAGCCGGGGTTAACTATCCATCATTTGACATTAATAGAAACATTGGTCCAACCATAGGACTTTCGTACACCTATTTTTTTATACCCCAATTGGGAGCACGAGTGATGGGTAATTACCATTATTTTGATGGTACAACCAATGCTATTCCTTACTATTCTCACAATGCCGAATTAGAAATAGAGGGCGTTTATAATTTCTTCAACAACCAATCAAGAAGAAAAGAAAATTCCGGATTATCACTTCTTCCAAGTCAGGCATACCTATTTTTAGGTTTCGGGGGGTTGTTTTGTATTCCTCATGTAGGTAAGTTCTACATAGACAATATTCCTACATTAACTATCCCGATAGGAATTGGCACACAACACGAAATATCAAAAAACTGGAACATCGGATTAGAGTTTGCTTGGCATCTGACGTTAATTGATAATTTGGACAACAAAATCATTGATGGCTCATCTTTGGATAGCTATCCTACTTTATGCTTAACTGGCACTTACAAAATTCCAAAATTTGGTAATACAAGTAGCAGAAGTAAACAATTTCAACACCATAAAAAACAAAAATGCGACCCTCGCAAAGGTTGTGCGGTCGCATTTGATTAATTTCGAAGAACTTCTTAAGGAGTTTTTGTTAAAAATATCTTTACCTTCAAAGGAACGATAGGACCTGTGGTATGTGTTTCAAAAGTCAATTCATTCTCGGTAATGTTTGTTATTGTACCATCCTTTTCTATTCCCCAAGGAAAAGAAGCAAATATGGGGCAATCAAGAGTCATTTGATCACCATTTCTACTCCACGTACCGGAGACTGTATTTACGGGGTCATTGCATTTTATCAAAGCCTCACAAATCGAATCTGCTTTCAAATCAATCCAAGAACCACTATCACAAGCATTCTGTAGATCATAAATACTGCTACCGGCAAGGGTATAATCTTGAATATACCATTTTCCTTGCAAATAGGCTTGACAATCGACACATTCACCGGGCTCTTTCGACGTACAAGAGCAAAGTACCAACAGTAAAGAAAAGCAAAAGAAAATAGTTTTTTTCATAGGGTTAAAATTTTTGGTAAAACTTAGGAAAAGGTTACTCCCAAAGATTCTTAGGATATATTCCTTTATGTATCAGCTGATTTAATCGGAGCAAAACATTAGATTTATCGTCTGCATAGGTTACACCAAACCATTTGGAAGGTGTGTCTAACACGGTTACTTTGGCCATATTATTTTTAATCAAATAATCGACCATAGTAGGAATATAAAATTCGGCTTTCATACTTTTTTCATTTACCTTCAAAAACTCTTTGAAATATTCTTCGGAATATTCAAAATAATCGGGCGTAAATCCCCACATATTCATAGAGACGGGCGTTTCAGGTTTCACGACTTCTTCTTGTCCCAATTCATTAACATTGATAATTCTACCATTTACACTTTCTATTTTAGTGTATTCAACAATGGAAATCAATTGATTCTCCGGATTTTTTTTACAAACACCTCTTGACACAGAACCACTTTCCGACAAAGTATTTTTTACCGGAAAACTGACCATACAATACTCGCCTTTTTTACCCTCCATTGTTTTCAAGTGGTTACTCAATATTTCAAAAGACTCTTTCCCATAAAAATCGTCTCCGTTAATCACAGCAAAAGGTTCTTTTACCACATTTTTCCCCATCAAAATAGCATGATTGGTTCCCCAAGGCTTTACTCTCTCAGGATTTACCTGAAAACCTTCGGGCAACATATCCAGTTCTTGGTAAACAACCTCTACGGGAATTTTGTTGGCAAATTTTGAAATTACAATTTCACGAAAGTCCTTGGCAAAAGCTTTTCGAACGACAAAAACAACTCGTCCAAATCCCGCACGTATTGCATCGTAAATAGAATAATCAATAATTGTTTCCCCATTCGGTCCAAGACCGTCCATTTGTTTCAATCCCCCATAACGACTTCCCATTCCGGCAGCCATCACATATAAAGTAGGTTTCATTTGTTTGTATATTTTTAATTATATGTTATAGTAAAGAAATCACCTGTCAAAGATATTAAAAAAAAGACTACTGCCTTATTCTGCCACCTATTTTTTGGCTAAGAAATTCATAATCCTTTGAATTAAATGCATTTGCGTTTTTTCTGAAGAAAAAGTACCGTTATCATTCGTGTAAATCTGCATCTCAAATTGGACATTGGCTTCAACTAATTTTTCGGAAAGAGAAAAAGTGTTTTGCAAATGCACATTTTCATCAGCCGTGGCTTGTATGAGTAATAAATTTCCCTTTATCTGATTTGCCATTGACAACAAAGACGTTTGTTCATAGCCTACAAAATTCTGTTCCGGTTTACGCATAAAGCGTTCGGTATAAGCTGTATTGTAAAAGGAATAATCGGTAACGGGAGAAATAGCAACAGCGGATTTGACTGTACCTTCTTTATCTGTCAAAGTAGTAACAGCCACATTACCACCAAAATCCGCACCAATAATAGAGACCTTTTGTGAATTAACAAATCCTTGTTCTACAAAATATGTAGCTGTTTGTATTTGATCTTGAGCTTCTAATTTTCCCATTTGCTCAAAAATACATTTTTTAAATTCCTCTCCTTTACCTTGCGTACCTCTCGTGTTAACACAAGCGACAATATAACCTTCATTTGCCAAAGGAATAGAAAAATCTTCACTCCAAAAATTATCGGCATCACCCACAAACAAAACCAACGGATACTTTTTTGTATTATCAAACGACAATGGTTTAACAACCCAGCCTTGCAACAAAATATTTTGTGCAGAAGTAAACGAAAATAATTCTTTTTGAGGTAAAATGGACTTTTCAGTTACTTCAGATAACATATTTAATGACCGGATAACTTTGCCTTTTTTATTGCAAATTGTATAAACAGGTTGTCGTTTTACAGTGCTATTTTCATGAGAAATATAGTTGTATTTGGAAGAAAAGACAACATCATTGAAGCCTTCTTGGTCAAATAAAATTTGCTTTTTACCATTCAAACCGACTGTATAAATGCCTCTATTTTGTGCTCCATTTTCTGTTGATTGATAATAAAGCAATTGATTAGCAGCATCATAGCCATACACTTTGATAACGTCAAAATTTCCTTTCGTAAGCTGACGCATCAATATTCCGGTTTTGCTATAAAGGTATAAATGGCTGTAGCCATCTTTTTCACTCAACACCACAAAACTTTCATCCGGTAAAAACATAAACGATTTTGCACTTTCGAGCGAAATAAACTGCTTATTAATATCCGTATAAACAATATGAGAAACCAACGAGTTCGGGTTTGCAAACAATACCTTGAACATATTTTGTTCACGATTCAAATAAGTAACAGCAATAAGTTCAGGGTTAGTTGACCACTGCAAGGAAACAATATACTTGTCTGCTTCATCGGGCAATTTAAGCTCCTTATTCCACTTAAATTGAATGTTATACAAATGTACTGAAGCGGTAGCATTTACCTCACCTGCTTGGGAATATTTAAACGTTTTACGTTCAGGAGATGTTCCCTTATAGACGTCAAATCCGTACTCGGGAACTGCCATTTGATTAAACTTTATATAACTCAACATTTTACTGTCGGGCGACCATTGGAAAGTTCGTTCGACACCAAATTCCCGCCGATACAGCATATCAGCGATGCCATTGCTGATAGAATCCTTTGCACCGTCTGTCGTAACACGAACTTCTGTTCCATACTCCAATCGCTTAATAAACAAATCGTTATTACGAACAAATGCCACCATTTTTCCGTTAGGAGAAAATGTCGGTTGTTGTTGAGCTCCATAATCCGAAAGTTTTTCTATTTTGGAGCGAAGTACATCGTAAATATAAAACTCTCTGGAACAAGTATCCTTACCCATTTTTTCAGAGAAAGGATAGACTAAAATTTTAGTTTCATCAGAACTAAAGGAAAATCCTCCAATATTTTCAATGGGCGAATCTTTTAGTTGTTCAACATCCAAAACAACAAATTCTTTGCCTGTTTTATAGTCGGCTTTTAGCAGTTGCTTACGATTGACAGACACGAAAGCATAATTTTCATCATCATTCATGGAAACCATGCTTGAAGAAGACATAGGAAGAGCCTTTGGCAACAGCATTTTTTGTGCAAACGAAACCACAGAAAAAGCAAAACAGAAAAAAAGCAAAATATTCTTTTTCATACACTATTCTTTTTATCGTAATTTATGACTACGAAAATATTTTTCAGCAAATAATTTAAACCAAATCAATCCGCCCAAAACAAGGAACAAAGAAATTAGATAACTATCTGAATAACTGGATATAGCAGCAATATTTCCACCGATAAGAGCTCCCAAACCTATGCCTAAATCCCATGTAATAAAGTACGAAGAATTGGCAGTTCCCCTTTGGTTATTCGGAGCAAGATTAATAAACATCAATTGAAAAGCCGGACCTATAACACCATAAGCCAAACCTAAAATAATAGCAGCCATGTAATAACCGTATATATTTTTAAAAAACACGAATATAAATAATCCTATAATAACCAAACTAGTTCCGGCTAAAATTATTTTTGGAGCATACCCTTTATCCAACAATTTTCCACTTCCAACACGAGAACTGAAAATACCCAATGCCAACAGCATAAAAAACACACCGGCTCCTTTGGTTATTCCAACCTCCATCATACCGTACACAGCAACATAAGTTGTCAGCAAGCCATAAGCAAAAGTACTGCATAGCAACGATATCGCCAACGGAGTTCCCTTCAACAAGAAAAAGCGATCGAACGAAATAGGCTCTTTTTGCACATCTTTTACTTTATGTTTCTCTAATTTGAGAAAAAACAAACATAAAAAGCCCAATGTTCCCGACAACAAGGCAATGGCAAAAATGGCATCGTAATTATGAAAAAAATCGTACAATGAAAGCGAAACCGTTGGACCAAACGCCATTGCCAAACTCGACATTACGCCGTAAAATCCGATTCCTTCTCCCCTTCTCGAAGCCGGCATGGTATCTATAGCCACAGTGCTGTTAGAAATAGTTACCAACCCATAAAACAGACCGTGAAAAGCCCGTACAAGAATAAACGAGAACACCGAACTAACTAACAAATATAGTCCAAAGAAAACGACAAAACAAGCATATGCGAAAAGTAATAGTTTATACCTCGAAAAGTTATCTACCATATAACCGGCAAATGGACGAATAATCAATGCCATAACCGAATACACAAATAAGGCAAAACCAATGGTAGACTTATCGGCATCAAATTGTTCCTTCAAAAACATGGGTAAAATAGGCATCAAAAGAAAAAAGGCAAAAAACATTAAAAAACTACCTGCCAATATGATGATAAAATTTTTGCTCCAAAGCACCTCTTCCGAATCACTCTTTTTCATAACAGAATTTACAATTTTGCTCCATAAAATCGAACATACAAAGGTATAAAAGATAGCCTGAATAAAAAACCTTCAAGATGTTCAATCATTCCTTTGAAAAGATTTATTAACAAAGAAAGGCTGTCCTTTTGTCAGTTTTTGCCAAAGGGTATTTTCAAAGATATTTTTTACTACCATACTTTGCCGAAAAGCCACTAGAAGAGCCCTTGAAAGAAGATAAAAAATAAAAAATGGCAGAATTGGCATAACATTTGATAAACATAAGCGAAACACTTTCACAAAATTGAATATTAACATATAAAAAAAATAAATCATCATGGGAAAAATTATCGGAATTGACTTAGGTACCACAAACTCTTGTGTTGCCGTGATGGAAGGAAACGACCCTGTAGTTATAGCAAACAGCGAAGGTAAACGTACTACTCCATCTATCGTAGCTTTTATTGATGGCGGTGAGCGTAAAGTGGGTGACCCTGCAAAACGACAAGCCATTACAAACCCTAAAAAAACTGTTTTCTCTATCAAACGTTTTATGGGAGAAACGTTTGCTGAAACCACAAAAGAAATAGAACGTGTACCTTACAACGTAATAAAGGGAGATAATAATACTCCACGAGTAGACATTGACGGAAGGCTATATACTCCACAAGAAATTTCAGCTATGATTCTTCAAAAAATGAAAAAGACAGCTGAAGATTATCTTGGAAGTGAAGTAACTGATGCCGTTATTACAGTACCGGCTTATTTTAGCGATGCTCAACGTCAAGCTACGAAAGAAGCAGGAGAAATCGCAGGTCTGAATGTAAAAAGAATTGTAAATGAACCTACCGCCGCAGCTTTGGCTTACGGATTGGATAAGGCTCATAAAGATATGAAAATTGCTGTTTTCGACTTGGGTGGAGGTACCTTTGATATTTCTATCTTGGAATTGGGAGATGGCGTTTTTGAAGTAAAATCTACCAATGGTGATACCCACTTAGGTGGTGACGACTTCGACCACGTTATTATTAATTGGTTAGCAGAAGAGTTTTTGAAAGATGAAGGCATTGACTTACGTAAAGACCCTATGGCTTTGCAACGTTTGAAAGAAGCTGCCGAAAAAGCAAAAATCGAACTTTCGAGTGCTACTTCTACCGAAATTAACTTGCCATACATCATGCCAGTAAACGGTATTCCAAAACACTTGGTAAAAACATTGAGCCGATCAAAATTCGAACAATTGGCTGACAAATTAATCCAAGCAACCCTTGAACCTTGTCGTAAGGCAATGCAAGATGCAGGATTAAGCAATTCGGACATTGACGAAGTTATCCTTGTGGGTGGTTCTACACGTATTCCTGCTATTCAAGAAATTGTAGAAAAAACGTTTGGTAAAGTTCCTAGCAAAGGCGTAAACCCTGATGAAGTAGTTGCCTTAGGTGCAGCCATTCAAGGTGGTGTATTGACCGGAGAAGTAAAAGACATTTTGTTGTTGGATGTAACCCCACTTTCGTTGGGTATTGAAACAATGGGAGGTGTAATGACTAAATTGATTGAATCAAACACAACCATTCCGACAAAAAAATCGGAAACCTTTACAACAGCTGCCGACAACCAACCTTCCGTACAAATTCACGTATTGCAAGGCGAACGTCCAATGGCTGCACAAAACAAATCTATCGGTCAGTTTAACCTTGACGGAATACCGGCAGCTCAACGTGGAGTGCCTCAAATTGAAGTAACTTTTGATATTGATGCAAACGGCATTTTGAAAGTATCTGCCAAAGATAAAGCAACCGGAAAAGAACAAAGTATTCGTATTGAAGCATCAAGCGGTTTAAGTGACGATGAAATCAAACGTATGAAAGCAGAAGCAGAAGCAAATGCCGAAACGGATAAAAAAGAAAAAGAGCGTATTGACAAGCTGAACCAAGCAGATAGTTTAATTTTCCAAACTGAAAAACAATTGAAAGATTTTGGAGACAAATTGCCTGCTGACAAAAAAGCTCCTATCGAGGCTGCTCTTAACAAGTTAAAAGAAGCTCATAAAGCTCAGGACTTGAACGGAATTGATGCTGCAACCAAAGAATTGAACGATGTATTCCAAGCTGCAAGCCAAGAGATGTACAATGCTCAAGCACAACAACCGGGTAGCGAACAACCAAACGCTAATGCTCAAGATAACGAAAGCAACAATAACACCACAACTAACGATAATGGTGATACGGTAACAGATGTTGACTTTGAAGAAGTAAAATAAAAGCCAAAAACAAGGATTAATATCCATATCCAAACCGCTGTAAATACTTAGTTTACAGCGGTTTTTTATTTTATTATTTATGCTTACTTATTGATATATCCGATTATTTTTCGTATATTTGCTACATATTTGTTACGCGACTTAAACAACAGTAAGGTGCGACTAATAAATACTTATCACTACTTATTCATTCTAAAAACGATTGATATGCC
>RRZU010994810.1_pt1 | contig 10845 bp, 6 predicted proteins | sample 2165561 | NCBI WGS metagenome assembly RRZU01 (sample SAMN10456909, study PRJNA506462) | wastewater metagenome | isolation source: wastewater sludge | place: USA: Moscow, Idaho | reverse complement strand
GACCTGGTGCGCGCACGCATCCATCGCGCCGGAGAAGCGCTGCGCCCGCTCGACCACCTTGGACAGCGCATCGCGCACCTCGCCGGTGCGCCCCGACAGACCGGTGTTGCCGACCGCCACCTCGCGCGAGGCATGGGTCACCGCGGCCACACCGTGCTGGACCGCCTCGAACAGCGACGAGATGCTGGCGTTCGCCCGGCCCAGCGTGTTGAGCGCATGGCCGATCTCGTCGCGTCCCCAGCCACGCGGACGTGCGCTCAGATCCCCCTGGCCGATGCGGTCGAGATGACGGCACAGCGTGTTCAGCCCGCCCGACATCACCCGGTACAGGCAGACCAGCAGATAGAGGCCGACCAGCGCCAGCACGCCCAGCAGCGCCAGCCGAACGCCGAGCCGATCGACCAGCACCGCCTCCCGCGCCTTCATTCGCGTGCCGATGCGCTCCAGCGCCATGTGCTGCAGCCGGGCGCTGGCCTCGATGGCGGTCACCGCCAGCCGGGTATAGGCCGCGGCATCCACCGCGGACCGGTCCTGTCCGGTCAGCCGCAGGGTCATGGCCAGCAGATCGCGGATCGAGCCCAGATCGCGCTGCACCGCATCCACATCCAGCAGCTGCATCAGCAGGGCCTGGGACACCGCCGGCCGGGCCTGGTCCGACAGCATCTCCACCCGCCCCTGCAGCAGCAGCATCTCGTTCTGACGCACCTCGGTGGCGGCGTTCATCTGCAGCAAACCCTTTCCAGCCAGACGCTGCATCTGCATCAGCATCTGGAACTGCGGATCGACCAGACCGGTACGCAGCATCTTGCTGCCGACATCGGTGTCGACCGCATGGGACCAGTCGGTGACCAGCACACCGCGCAGCACCTCGAGCTCGGCCACGCAGTCGAACAGGGCCTGCCAGCGCTGGGCGGGATCGGTGCTGTCGAGTCGGGCCAGCATCAGCTCATGGCGAGCCAGCAGGCGCTTGCGAGCGGCCGACAGCGCGCTGACCCGATCCGGTGCCGCCTCGGGCAGCCGGTCGAGCTGCTGCTGCAGGCGGGCAAAGGCCTCGGCCTCCTGGCGACGCAGGGCCGCCAGGTCGCCATGCGGCATCGACTGCTCGCGCCAGAAGGTCTCGCGGGCCAGCCGGCCGATCAGCAGATTCAGATCGACCACCGCCTGGTAGCGCGTCTGCCCCTCGACGGCACGACGCACCTCGGCGAGATGGCCGCGCCAGAGCTGCACCGCATCCTGCATCAGCATCGCGCCGGGCAGCAGCAGCAGCGTGCCCACCAGCACGGTCTTGCGGGCCAGGCTCAGGTTGCGCAGCAGGCGGATGCCGGGACCCCACAGGCCAGCGGGCTGCTCGGCCAGCCAGCGATGCACGCGCGCGACAAGCTCGGCAAGTGCGCCGACGCGGCCGGCGGCGGCCTTCTCGACTCGGGCGGGAGATTCTGCGGCGGTGGTCATGTCGTTCCTCGTCGGGCACGGGCACGGGGCCGGGCTGCCGCGCTATCGGCCCGGGCCGCGCGAGGCTGAAGCGCCCGTCGCGCCCGGGTGTCCCCGTCGTCCGGCACTGTGCCCGCTGCCTCTGACGCGAACGGAAGGAACAGCGCCGGGGCGCCGGGGCTTATCCGGCCGTCGGGGACGCGGCGAATGCGGACACTGCGCTGCGACAAGCCGTGCTGCACCCTCGGCCCGCAGCCCCGAGCACTTCCATGGAACAGGGATGTCCGAGACCTCGACGATCAGCGCCCCCGTCGCACCAGCCGCCCGCAGCTCCGCCCTGCGTCGGGCGGCTGCAGCCGCTCTGCTCGTCGCGGCGGGCAGCGCAGGTGCAGCGCTCTCGCCCTGGCCGGCGGCCACCTGCGCCGCGCTGGCCTTGGCCGCCGCGCTGCTGGCCATGCGTGCGGGCACGGGCAGCGGCCTGCCCGGCGGCTCGACCAGCCCGCCGCTGTCGATGGCGGTCGACAGCGGTCCGCAGTCGGTGCCCATCCTGCTGCCGCGCCAGGTGCTGCCGGTCTGGAAGCGCAGCATCGAGGCGGCCCGAACACAGTCCGAGCAGAGCAGCAACGAACTGGTCGAGCGCTTCGCCAGCATCAGCCAGCAGCTCGACACCACGCTGGGCGCCAGCGCCGGCGTGACCCGGCTGGATCCGGGCACCAGCGACCGGCTGCTCGAGCAGCACCAGCCCGAGATCGATGCGCTGCTGCAGAGCAGCCGTGCGGCGCTGCGGCTGCGCGACGACACGCTGACGACGCTGGAGGCCCTGGCCGCGCCGGTGGGCGAACTCGGCCGGCTGGCGCGCGAGGTGCAGTCGATCGCACGCTCGACCCAGATGCTCGCGCTCAACGCCTCGGTCGAGGCCACCCGCGCCGGCGAGCGCGGCACCGGCTTTGCGGTGGTCGCGCACGAGGTGCGCCAGCTCGCCGGACAGTCGCGCCAGGTGGGGGCCAGCATCGCCGCGCATGTCGGGCGGCTGCAGGAATCGGTCAGCGATCTGCGCTCGCGCGCCCGCGCCGAATCGGTCGACGACGAGGAGCTCGCGCTGCAGGCCGAGGAGCGCGCACGCCAGATCGTGCGCGAGCTGCTGGGCAGCCTGGGCGAGGTCGGCCGCGCCTCGCGCGAGCTGCACGACACCGGCCGCCAGGTCCAGAGCGACATCGACCAGATCCTGATGAGCCTGCAGTCGCACGACCGCTTCACCCAGATGCTGGGCTCGATCAGCGAGGACATCGAGCGGCTGACCCGCTGGATCGGCGGCGAGCAGGATCCGCAGGCCGACAACCCGGCACGCTGGCTCGAGCGCCTCGAGCAGAGCTACACGATGGAGGAGATGCGCTCGGCGCATCACGGCGTGACCTCGGTCGACCGCCAGGCCGGCGTCGAGTTCTTCTGAGCGCCACTCTCCTCGGACCTTCCAGACCACCCAGACGGACATCGCGATGAGCAAGCATTCCCCCGGAGACGACGACGACATCATCGCGGCCGCCCGCGAGGGCTTTCTCGAGGAGGCCCAGGACAATCTGCGCCAGTTCGAGCAGGGCCTGCTGGCGATGGAGCAGGACCCCGGCGACGCCGAGGCGGTCAACAGCGCCTTTCGCGCCGCGCACACCATCAAGGGCGGCGCCGGGCTGTTCGGCTTCCAGGCGGTGGTCGGCTTCACCCACGAGGTCGAGAGCGTGCTCGACCGCATGCGCGACGGCCTGCTGGCGGTGACCGAGCCCGGCATGGCGCTGCTGCTGCAGGGCCGCGACCAGATGGAGCGGCTGGTGCACGCGGTGCGCGACGGCACCGAGGGCAACGCCGAGCTGGAGGCGATCAGCCAGCGCCTGGGCGAGCAGCTGCGCCAGCTGCGCGGCGGGTCCGCGGGCGCGGCCGCACCGGCCCCCGCGGCTGCGACGGCCCCGCCCGGGGACAGCAGCCCGGCCAGCGACGACGAAGGCTCGGGCGTCTGGCACCTGTCGCTGCGACTGGGCGTGGACGCGCTGCGCAACGGCCTCGACCCGATGTCCTTCATCCGCTACCTCGACACGCTGGGCGAGGTCGAGGGCATCCGCACGCTGACCGAGGCGGTGCCGGAGCTGCTGCTGCTCGATCCGGAGGGCTGCTGCCTGGGCTTCGAGATCCGCCTGCGCAGCCCGGCCGACCGGCAGACCATCGTCGACGTGTTCGAGTTCCTGCAGGACGACTGCGAGCTGGAGGTGCTGGCGCCGGATGCCGGCGCGGCGGACTACCAGCGGCTGCTGGCGCAGCGCGCCGCCGACGAGCCGGCACGCGAGGCGCTGCTGGCGCACTGGCAGGCGCTGGGCCTGGCCCGGCTGCTCGAGACGGCCGAGTCGGAGGACAGCAGCCAGCCCGCCGTCGCCGACAGCCCCGCGCCGGCCGCCGCCAGCGTGGCGCCCCGCCCGCCGGCGACCGCAGCGCGGGCCGAGGAGCGCCGCGGCGGCCCGCGCGACCGGCGCGCCGGCAGCGAGGAAAGCCGCTTCATCCGCGTACGTGCCGACAAGCTCGACCACCTGATCGACCTGATCGGCGAGCTGGTCATCGCCAGCTCCGGCGCGCAGGTCGCGGCGCAGCAGGAACGCTCGACCCGCTTCGGCGAGGCCGCGCAGCGCATTCATGACCTGGTGCAGGAGGCGCGCGACGGCGCCCTGGGCCTGCGCATGGTGCCGATCGGCGAGACCTTCAGCCGCTTCCAGCGGGTGGTGCGCGACGTCAGCAAGGAACTCGGCAAGGACGTCGCGCTGCAGATCACCGGCGGCGACACCGAGCTGGACAAGTCGATGGTCGAGACCATCGCCGACCCGCTGATGCACCTGGTGCGCAACAGCCTCGACCACGGCCTGGAGACGGCCGAGGACCGCGAGGCCGCCGGCAAGCCCGGCCAGGGCACGCTGGCGCTGCACGCCTATCACGAGTCCGGCAACGTGATCATCGAGGTCAGCGACGACGGCCGCGGCCTGAACCGTGACCGCATCCTGGCCAAGGCGGTCGAGCGCGAGCTGGTCTCGCCCGACAGCGTGCTCGACGACGAGCAGGTCTACCGGCTGATCTTCGAGCCCGGCTTCTCGACCGCCGCACAGGTGACCAACCTGTCGGGCCGGGGCGTCGGCATGGACGTGGTCAAGCGCAACGTCGAGTCGCTGCGCGGCCAGATCAAGGTCGCCAGCACGCCCGGTCGCGGCGCGACGATGCAGATCCGCCTGCCGCTGACGCTGGCCATCATCGACGGCTTCCTGACCCAGGTCGCGGGCGTGAGCTATGTGCTGCCGCTGGAGATCGTCGCCGAATGCATCGAGACGCCGCCGGGCTTCGAGCTGGGCGAGCGCGGCGCCTGCGGCTGCTTCGACCTGCGCGGCGAGGTGGTGCCCTACATCGACCTGAGGCGCTGCTTCGGCCATGACGGCGCGCGTCCGACGCGCCAGAGCCTGATCGTGGTGCACAGCACCGACAGCCGCATCGGCCTGCTGGTCGACCGGCTGCTGGGCGAGTACCAGACCGTCATCAAGCCGCTGGGCAGCATCTTCCAGCATCTGGAGGGCATCGCCGGCTCGACCATCCTGGGCAGCGGCGAGGTCGCGCTGATCCTGGATGTGGCCTCGCTCGAGCGCTACCAGATCCGCCAGTCGGCGCCGCCGCGCCTGACCCGCAGCACGGTGGCGACCTGAGCCACCCGCCGGTCGTCGCCGCCCCTCGTTCAATCCCCCTCAACTCATCGTCCCGCCGGAAGCCGCCATGCTGTCCCAGAAATCCTTCGAAGCCGTCACCTCGATGTTCCACAAGGTCTCGGGCATCCAGCTGACCGATGCCAAGCGCGCGCTGGTGGCCGGCCGGCTGCAGAAGCTCGCGCAGGCCCGCGGCCTGAGCTCGGTCGACCAGTACGTCGAGCAGCTCATGCGCGACAACGACACCGAGGAAATGGTGCGCCTGGTCGACAAGCTGACCACCAACGAGACCTACTTCTTCCGCGAGCCGCAGCATTTCGAGCGCATGAAGAGCGTCATCGAGAAGCGCCCGGCCTCGGCCGGCGAGTTCCGCGTCTGGAGCGCGGCCAGTTCCTCCGGCGAGGAGGCCTACAGCATCGCGATGGTGCTGGGCAACCACTACGGCACCCGCGGCTGGAAGATCGTCGGCACCGACCTGTCGACCGCGATGGTCGACACCGCACGCCGCGCGGTCTACCCGATGGAGCGCGCCCGCCAGACCGCGCAGGCCGACCTGAAGCGCTGGTGCCTGAAGGGCCAGGGCGACAACGCCGGCAAGCTGATGATCTCGCCGGAACTGCGCCAGAACGTCACCTTCGAGAACGCCAACCTGATGCGCCAGCTGCCGGAGATCGGCCTGTTCGACATCATCTTCCTGCGCAATGTGCTGATCTACTTCGAGCCGCCGGCCAAGGCCGAGATCGTGCGCCGGGTGCTGCCCAAGCTCAAGCCGGGCGGGCTGCTGTTCACCGGCCATGCGGAGTCGATCGCCAACCTCGGCCTGCCCGTCACCAGCCTGGCCCCGGCGGTCTACACCCATGCCTGACACCAGCCGCGCCGCGATGCCCGGTGCGCGCCCGGTGCGCGCCTTCCTGATCGACGACTCGGCGGTGGTGCGCCGCTTCATGGCCGAGAAGCTGACCGCCGGTGGCATCGAGGTCATCGGCTCCGCTGGCGACCCGCTGTTCGCGATGCCGAAGATGACGGCCGACTGGCCGGACGTCATCGTGCTCGACGTCGAGATGCCGCGCATGGACGGCATCACCTTCCTGCGCCAGCTGATGAACGAGCGCCCCACGCCGGTGGTGATGTGCTCGACGCTGACCGAGAAGGGCTGCGAGACCACGATGGCGGCACTCGACGCCGGCGCGGTCGGCTTCGTCACCAAGCCCAAGGAGGGGCTGCGCGAGTTCCTGACCGATGACGGCAACGGCCTGGTCGCGGCGGTCAAGGCGGCCGCGCGCGCCAATGTCGCCGCAGCGGCCAGCCTGCGCAGCCAGCGTCCGGCCGCCGGCAGCGCGCCGGTGATCCGCCCACCGGCGGTGCAGCAGGCGATGAGCCGCACCACCGACCGGGTGGTGGCGATCGGCCTGTCCACCGGCGGCGTGCAGTCGATCGAGGTGGTGCTGCGCGGCCTGGGCCGCACCACCACGCCCGGCATCGTCATGGTCCAGCACATGCCCGAGAAGTTCACCGCCTCGCTGGCGGCGCGGCTCGACAGCCAGTACGACCTGGAGGTGATGGAGGCCAGGGACGGCGACCGCGTCATCAACGGCCGGCTGCTGATCGCGCCGGGCGGGCGTCACATGCGGCTGCTGCGCAGCGGTGCGCAGTATGTCGTCGAGGTCAAGGACGGGCCGCTGATCAACCATCACCGGCCCTCGGTGGATGTGCTGTTCAAGTCGGTGGCGCAGAACGCCGGGCGCAACGCGCTGGGCATCATCCTGACCGGCATGGGCAACGACGGCGCGCGCGGCCTGCTGGAAATGCACCGCGCCGGCGCCTGGACCGCCGCGCAGGACGAGGCCACCAGCATCGTCTACGGCATGCCCGCCGAGGCGCTCAAGCTCGGTGGCGTCGACGACGTGCTGCCGCTCGGGCGCATCGCGGAATGGATCCACAGCGCCAGCCACCGGCCGCTGCGCACGCCGGGCGCCACGCCGGGCTGAGCCCCGCTGCTGCGCGACCGGCGCGGCCTCTCAGCGGCCCAGGCCGCACAGCCGCGCCCGCGCGGCCTCGTGCTCGCGGCGCAGCCGGGCGATGCGCTCGGCTGCCGGCACCACCGCGTCGATCGCGCCGATGCCCTGGCCACAGCCCCAGATGTCCTTCCACGCCTTCTTCGCGTCGCCGCCGAAGTTCATCGCCGACGGGTCGCTCTCGGGCAGGTGGTCCGGGTCGAGCCCGGCGGCGCGGATCGACGGCTTCAGGTAGTTGCCGTGCACGCCGGTGAACAGGCTCGAGTAGACGATGTCGTCGCTGTTCGAGTCGACGACGCACTGCTTGTAGGCCTCGCTGGCGCGTGCCTCGTCGGTGGCGATGAAGGCCGAGCCGATGTAGGCGAAGTCGGCGCCCATGGCCTGCGCCGCCAGCACCGCGCCGCCCGAGGCGATCGAGCCCGACAGCGCCAGCGGGCCGTCGAACCACTGGCGGATCTCCTGGATCAGCGCAAACGGGCTCTTGGTGCCGGCGTGGCCGCCCGCGCCGGCGGCGACCGCGATCAGGCCGTCGGCGCCCTTCTCGATCGCCTTGCGGGCAAAGGCGTTGTTGATGATGTCGTGCAGCACCACGCCGCCCCAGCCGTGCACCGCGTCGTTCACGTCGGTGCGCGCGCCCAGGCTGGTGATGATGATCGGCACCTTGTACTTGGCGCACAGCGCCATGTCCTGCTCGAGCCGGTCGTTGCTCTTGTGCACGATCTGGTTGATCGCGAACGGCGCGGACGGCGCGTCCGGATGCGCGGCGTCGTAGGCGGCCAGCGTCTCGGTGATCTCGGCCAGCCACTCGTCGAGCTGCGAGGCCGGGCGGGCGTTGAGCGCCGGCATCGAGCCGACGACGCCGGCCTGGCACTGGGCGATGACCAGCTTCGGGTTGCTGATGATGAACAGCGGCGAGCCGATGATGGGCAGCGGCAGCCGGGCAAGGACGGGGGGCAGCGGCACGGACGGTCTCCTGGAGGTGCTGGAGTTCAGGGGGCAGAGTCCCCCGCAGTGTGCCGCGGCCCGGCGTCCCGCCCTGTCGCTCAGGCGGCAGGCATCGGAACGCCGTCAGAGCGCCATCAGAACGCGTCCAGCGCCATGTCGCACACCGAGTCCGCACCGCCGACGATCGCGTCGCGCAGGCCCGGCACCTTGACCAGGATGTGCTCGGCGTAGAAGCGCGCGGTGACGATCTTGGACTTCATGAAGTCGACGTCCTCGCCCTCGTTCAGGCTGTCCTGCGCCGCCAGCAGCGCGCGGCCCATCTGCCAGCCGGCCATCAGGTTGCCGGCCAGCATCAGGTAGGGCACCGAGCCGGCGTAGGCCGCGTTCGGGCTGGCCTTGGCGCTGCCGGCGATGAAGTCGACCGCGTCCAGGAAGGCCAGGCGGGCCGCCTTCAGGTTCTTCGCGAAGGACTGCGCGGCGGCATCGTCGCGCGCGGCCAGCAGTTCCTCGGTCTGCGCGATCTGGCCGGCCAGCGCCCGGGCGGTCTGGCCGCCGTCGCGGGCGGTCTTGCGACCGACGAGGTCGTTCGACTGGATCGCGGTCGTGCCTTCGTAGATCGTCAGGATCTTGGCGTCGCGGTAGTACTGCGCCGCACCGGTCTCCTCGATGAAGCCCATGCCGCCGTGGACCTGCACGCCCAGGCTGGTGACCTCCAGGCTCATCTCGGTCGAATAGCCCTTGATCAGCGGCACCATGAACTCGTAGAAGGTCTGGTTGGCCTTGCGGGTTTCCGGATCCGGATGGTGGTGCGCGGCGTCATAGGCGGCACCGGAGACCAGCGCCAGCGCGCGGCAGCCTTCGGTGTAGGCGCGCATCGTCATCAGCATGCGGCGCACGTCCGGGTGGTGGATGATGCTGGCCGCCCCGGCCACCGAGCCGTCGACCGGGCGCGACTGCACACGGTCGCGTGCGTACTGCACCGCCTTCTGGTAGGCCCGCTCGGCCACCGCGATGCCTTGCACGCCGACCGCGAAGCGCGCCGAGTTCATCATGATGAACATGTACTCGAGGCCGCGGTTCTCCTGGCCGACCAGGTAGCCGATCGCGCCGCCATGGTCACCGAACTGCAGCACCGCGGTCGGGCTGGCCTTGATGCCCATCTTGTGCTCGATCGAGACGCAGTGCACGTCGTTGCGCTCGCCCAGCGAGCCGTCGGCACCGACCATGAACTTCGGCACGATGAACAGGCTGATGCCCTTGACGCCCTCCGGCGCACCGGCGACGCGCGCCAGCACCAGGTGGACGATGTTCTCGGCCATGTCGTGCTCGCCGTAGGTGATGAAGATCTTCGTGCCGAAGATTTTGTAGCTGCCGTCGGGCTGCGGATCGGCCTTGGTGCGCACCGCGGCCAGGTCGGAGCCGGCCTGCGGCTCGGTCAGGTTCATCGTGCCGGTCCAGCGGCCTTCGTTCATCGGCGGCAGGTACAGCGCCTTCTGCTCCTCGGAGCCGGCGGTCAGCAGTGCCTCGATCGCGCCGTCGGTCAGCAGCGGGCACAGCGCGAAGCTCAGGTTGGCGCTGTTGAGGATCTCGCCGCAGGCCGCGCCGATCGCCTTGGGCAGCCCCTGGCCGCCGAACTCGACCGGGTGCTGCAGGCCCTGCCAGCCGCCTTCGCCGTACTGCTTGAAGGCGTCCTTGAAGCCCGGCGTGGTGGTGACGACGCCGTCCTTCCAGCTCGAGGGGTTCTTGTCACCCTCCCAGTTCAGCGGCGCGACGACGCCTTCGTTGAACTTCGCGCACTCCTCCAGCACCGCCTGCGCGGTGTCCAGACCGGCCTCGGCGAAGGCGTCGATCTGCGTGAGCTGGTCCAGACCGGCCAGTTCCTTCAGGCCGAACAGGAAATCCTTGACGGGGGCTCGGTAGGTCATTTCGGGGTCCTTTGGGGTGGTTTCAGGGGCAAAAATCGGGCGTCGGGCCGAAAAAAAGGCGCCTCAGCCAGTGGGGCGCCCTTTTCGGGGAGGTCGGCATGTCGTCTGCCGGACGATCGCAGGGATCAGAGGGTCTTGACCAGCTCAGGCACGGCCGCGAACAGGTCGGCTTCCAGGCCGTAGTCGGCCACCTGGAAGATCGGGGCCTCCGGATCCTTGTTGATCGCGACGATCACCTTGGAGTCCTTCATGCCGGCCAGGTGCTGGATCGCGCCCGAGATGCCGCAGGCCACATACAGCTGCGGCGCGACGATCTTGCCGGTCTGGCCGACCTGCCAGTCGTTCGGCGCGTAGCCGGCATCGACCGCGGCGCGGCTGGCGCCCAGCGCGGCGCCGAGCTTGTCGGCCAGCGGCGTCAGCACTTCGTCGAACTTCTCGCTCGAGCCCAGCGCGCGGCCACCCGAGACGATGATCTTCGCGGCGGTCAGCTCCGGACGGTCGCTCTTCGTGACCTCGCGGCCGACGAAGGTGCTCTTGCCGGAGTCGGCGGCTGCAGCGACGGTCTCCACCGCGGCGCTGCCGCCAGTGGCGGCCGCGGCGTCGAAGCCGGTCGAGCGCACGGTGATGACCTTGACGGCGTCCAGGCTCTGCACGGTGGCGACCGCGTTGCCGGCGTAGATCGGGCGCTCGAAGGTGTCGGCGCTCACGACCCGGGTGATGTCGCTGACCTGGGCCACGTCCAGCTTGGCCGCCACGCGCGGCGCGACGTTCTTGCCGCTGGCCGTCGCCGGGAACAGCAGGTGGCTGTAG
>RRZU010928376.1_pt1 | contig 10846 bp, 9 predicted proteins | sample 2165561 | NCBI WGS metagenome assembly RRZU01 (sample SAMN10456909, study PRJNA506462) | wastewater metagenome | isolation source: wastewater sludge | place: USA: Moscow, Idaho | reverse complement strand
GAGGAGAGCATGGTCGGCTCCGTCGATCGCCAGTGGTTCACGAAACTGTGCCTCGGCAGGCTCGTCGGGGCCCGCGGGGGCCGCCATCGCGGCGCGCATGGACCAGACCCGGGCGCGTACCTCGGGTCTGGCTTCGGGCTGCCTGGCGAGCAGGGCATGGAGTGCGTCGTAGCTCTCGCGCAGTCGCCCGTTGACACTGGCCAGCCCGTAGCCGCAGGCAGCCCAGACCAGTTCGGGTGCAAGACGGCGCAGCGCCGTGCATTCGGCAGCGGCAGCAGTGTAATTGCCCTGCACCTGCAGGATCGTCGCGCGTGTCAGGCGCGCCTGGCCGTCGCGGGGATTGCGCTGGATGAGCGTGGCCAGGTCCAGCAGCGCGGCGTCGAAATCGTGGTTACGCTGGCGCAGCGTTGCCCGCAACAGGAGGACTTCGGAAGGTGGTTCGGGTTGCTCCCACCAGTTTGCCAAAGCAGCCTGGGCGTAGCCGGCAAAACGCGGATCGCCCCTGACTCGCCCAAGCTCGGTGTAACGACGAGCGATCTCGACTGCGAGGTCGAGCCTATGCGGTTGTCGGGCGAGTTCCTCGCGCAGCGCGCGCAACTCGCGAGCTGTGGGATCGGTCGCTGCGAATGGCAGGCGCTCCAGCACCTGCGAGTCGGATTGCGGGAGGTAGGGCACCGCCACAGCGTTTGCCGTGACGAGGCACCAGCTCGCGGTGAATGCCAGGAAAGTGCAGGAAATACGGTTCATGCGGATCCTCTCGCTTGAGGAATGGCGGGCAGGGCGAACGCCTGCCCGTCTGCTGCGGTGATGCCGTCTTCGTCGCCAGGGTACCCGAAATCAGTTGGTCGGGCAGAGCATCGGCAGGAACGGCGGCGTCGTCGAGACGCAGCCGGAGGTGCCGGGGTTCTGGTGCCTACTGTTGCGGCCACTATTGGCGAAAGCCACATAGGGGAAGGTCTCCTGGTAGGGGACATCATTGCTGTTGACGCCATCGCCGATGCGGTTGTTGGGGAAGACGTTGAATGCCGGGTTGAGCACCCCGACCACCACACGCGCCGCAATGTCGGTGGCGTCGTCCGAGAGTCGGCGGCCGTTGGGAAAGCCCCCGAAATCACCGGCCAGGACACCGAGACGCTTGCGCATGGCTTTGTCCGTTGCCGGAATGCCGGTGTTGAGCCGCAGCAGATCGGCGACGGGCCCGGCTTGTGCGGCCGTGCAGCCGGGGCAGATCGGTGCGGTATAGCTCACCAGCGGCAGTAGATCGAGGCGCGGCGGGGTCGGAATGGCCACCACGCCGCCGTAGGCGGCGTTGAGCACGCGGGCAAGCAGTGGATCGAGCAGGTAGCCTGCAAACTGGCTGTCGTTCTTGGGCTCGGACATGCTGAATTTGTCCTTGTCGCCGGTGCCGATCAGGAGTTCGTTGATCAGCGGATTACCCATGCGCTGGATCTGAACGAAATTGCTCGACAGCGAGGGCTTGCCGCCGGCAGTCGTTGGCTGTGCCTTGATGCGCGGACGCGAGGTGGTGCCGTAGGTGCCGATCACCGCTTTGGCGTCCGTTGCCGGATGGACCTGGCCGTCGCTGGTGAGCAGCGTGGTCGGCAGTTCAACGACGATGCTGTTGACGTTGTAGCCGGCCACCGCATCAGGTGCGAAGTTGACCGTGTCGTCTGCATCCTGGTCGTCGGTCAATACCGCCGGGATACCGGTGGCAAATGCGCCGGTGCGGAAGTTGAGGGTGTCGAAAGCGGCGCCGAGGTCGATGTAGAAGGGGTCGTCGACAGTGCCGGCGAAGACCCGGATGCCGCTGCCGAGATCGTAAATACCCTGCGCTGCAAGGCTTGGATAATCGGGCATGGTCCGCGGTCCGACGTTGGCGGGAACGGCGTAGAGCTTGCGAGTGCCGCTGCTGAAGACGGTTTGCCAGACGCTACCGACCTTTTTCTGGATGGTCACGGTATAGGTCTGACGCAGGCTCAGGCCGGCGGACCCCGGTCCGTCGAGGGCAGTGATCGCAGGCGGCACGATCGGCGTGCCGGGAGGAACCGGCGCAGGTGAATTGGCCGGTGCCGAAACGCCACCACCGGCACCAACGAAACTGGTGAACACGCCGGGTGCGCGGATTTCGCTCTGGAAGCGGAAAACGATCTTGACGTCTTCATCGCCATCGAAATTGTTATCGACCTTCATCTCGTACACAACCTCGGGATCGAAGGGGTGGTAGTTTGGTCCATTGGCCGGTTCCAGCAGCGGATCGGTGTTGAGAATCATGGTGACCTTGTTGGGATTGTCGTAGCTGACGAAGGCGTACCAGTCGGTGATGTCCGCCTTGTGGTCCAGTGCGGTCAGCGGCGCCTCGCGGTGGCTGGCGGCGAACACCTCCGGGACCGGCAGGGCAAGGCACGCGGCAGCACACAGCAGGGTAACCAAGGAACGGCGGTTTGATGCGGCAGAGATCTTCATGTTCATTCTCCCGGATGGGTATGCGTCGAGGTCGAGGTCGAGAGGCGAGTTTGCGCGGCAGCCTCTGTACGATGGGATACGCAGGGATGAGCGCGGCGGATGCGTTGTCCGCCGATGAGTGCCAGCGCAAGCGAGAAAAGCATGCCAGCGCCGGGTTCGGGGACGGCGATCGGGAGTAGTGGGCTGGACACGGTCGCGAACTGGATTTGCGCGCCTGGAGCGTGATCGACGATCAGCAGCGCGTCCTGGACGGGTACCGGGTCGCTCGAAAAGTCGAAACTGGTATCGACCAGCGTCAGGTTGGTCCCTGGGTCGAGCAGCAGCAGCGACAGGCGATCAGGCGCGCCGTTGCCCGAGAAGTGGGAGGTGAAACTCAAGTCGAAGGAAACCGTCGTTCCCAGGGTGAGGTCCTGCAGAAACTGGCCGAGGCCACCCAGATCGCTGATCGTGAAGGGTGGGCCGCCGGTGCACCCGACGCTGCAATCGACTCCGCCAAGTGTCCCGTTGGTGACGATTGAGCTGATGGTGACGGTGTTGTTGCCCAAGTCGCCATCGCCATCGAGCAGAGCGAAATCCAGCCGCGCAGACGTGCCGTTGAGCGATGTGGTATCCAGAGCGACCAGTACGGCATGCGCGTTGTGGTGGATACCACCGAGAGTGAAAGCACTGGCCAGTGCTGCCAGAGTGACCGCGAAGCGGGTGCGTGGTCGACGCTTCACCCGCGCCTGGCGTTCGCCGGCGGCCGTCCGACTGTGATTCGAGTTGGCATGGATCATGGCTTGAACCTCCTGATTGGATCTAGAGAACCCGGATGAACCGATCAGGCCCTTGCTCCGATCCCGCGATCGATGGCCTGCTTCATCCTCCGTCATGTGACCTGACTTGATGCCGAGCGTCTGCGACGCGGCAAATCCCCCAGGTACCACCAGATACGCAGGAACTCCGGCAGCGGATGCATGCCAAGCAAAAAAACTGAGGTGATCGGTGACCAGCGGCCGGCCACTGGCTACTGGCCGCCGGCGGCTCAGGGTCCGGTGATCAGCTCGATCAGTTCGGCCGCGCGGGCCGTGGCATCGAGCTCGCCCATCGCCATCAGCGACTGTACGAAGCCCTGCTCGAACAGCAAATAACTCGCCAGGGCGCCACCACCACCCCTGAGCATTCCGAGCGCGCCCAGGGCATCCTGGATCGTCGCCGGCAGCTCGTCCGTGTACTGCAGCGCCAGTGCGTCGAGCGACTGCGTCGGGGCCATCACCAGCACATTGATGGCCTTGTAGCGCATCGCCGCAACCGCCTCTTGTGGCAGTCCGTTGATCGTTTCGGCCACGCGTCTGGTCTGCTCGACGTCGGCCTGCAGCGTATCGTGAAAGACGCTCGCCATCACGTGTCCGGCCATGCTGCCCAGGCTTGGGCCGTGCCCGTGCGTTCCCAGCAGAGCGGCCGCCAGACCTGAGCGTTCAGGCTGCCCGACGCCGATCACCAGGATCTTCTGCGCACCGAGGTGCATCGCCGGCGACAGTGGCGTGATCTGCCGCATCGAACCGTCGCCAAAATATTCTTCCCGACCCTCGACCGTCAATGCAGTGGCCGGAAAGAGGAACGGAATCGCACTCGATGCCATCAGGTGTGCGATCGTCAAGGGCTGGAACTCGGCACGGCGCCCGGGACTGGTCCACGGCTGAAACGTCTCGCGGCTTGCCGTCTGGCAGAAGGTCCAGTGCACCCCGCTGGTATAGCTCGACCCGGTCACCGCCAGCGCATCGATGGTTTTCGATCGCAGGGCGCTTTCGATGTTGCCGAGCGAGATACCCTGCCGCAGCAATTCCGCCAGTGGCGTGTTATCGAGCAGCGCTCCCCTGAGCTGGATGTAGCGTGACAATTCCAGGGCCAGCGCAACCCGGCTGAAGCGCAGCCAGCGCCGGGTGTTCAGGCGGTAGACATCGATTGATCGCAGGCGACCCCAGAACGCCGCCAGTTCTTCGAATGCCTGCAATCCCTCACGCGCACGCCCTGCCAGAAAGGCTGCGTTGATCGCTCCAGCCGAGGTGCCGACCAGAATCTGGAACGGAAACGACCTCGATACACCGGGATGTGACTGCAGCAAGGTCGCCAAGGCGCGCAGAACGCCGACCTGATAGGCCGTGCGCGCGCCGCCGCCCATCAGTACCAGGGCAAGGGGCGGCCGCTCGTACTGACGCATACCGGCATGAATGATGGTCGAAAGGCTCATCGCTGTGTTCCGCAAGGGTGCGCAAGTCCAAGGTACCCGCCAGGGATTGGTGATCCAGAAAGACCGCAGTGACTGCCCGATCTCCCGTCTTTGCTATACCCGGTCCGCCGAACGGGAAGATCTCCCGCAGCGCTGCGCGCCGTCGGGTACTTTGCCGAGTCAGATTACGCTGGGTTGCCTTGACTCGTGAGGCATTGCAGCACCGGCTCGGGTAGATCGAGCGGCCAGCTCAGGCCGGCCCGGCGGAGCTGTGCTTCGTCGGTCGAGCGCGCTGGCCGGACCTCGATGCTGTTCACGTGGCCGTAGCGCCCGCTCGTCGTTGGATGCGCCCGGAATGTCGGCAGCACGCGCAGGTCGTCAGCGGTGCTGAAAGTCGTACCGCCCACGCTCAGGATGAAGAGGTCCGTTTCGCCAATGCTGCCGACGACGCGATACATTGGGCAGAACGTGAAGCTGTCTGTACCCTGCGTCGTGGAGATCCTCTGCGTTTCGTACAGGGCCGCTGCGGCGCTGTCGTTGATCGTCGAGAGCTCCGTGGGCCAGGGTCCGGTGGCGCCGATCGGCGTGAAAGAGAAGTTCCGGACGAAGTCGTGATTGCGCTGGAACTCGGCCACGGATCCCGACACGTCGAGTCCTCCGCAAAAACTGGTCACGTCCTGACGGCTGAAGCCGCGCACGGCCATATAAAAGGCGATCAGATTCGATGGCAAGTCTTCCTGCGCAAACGACGACTGGCCGAGAAGGTCGGTCCATATCTGCTGCGTCTCGAACGCGATGGAGATCGTCTTGAAGATACTCAGTGCGACCTCATTCACTTCGTTTCCGGATAGCGGCCGCAGCAGCCGAACCCGCAGGTTGGCCGATGACAGAACTATGCCTGCGGCGGTGGAAGTCATGGTTGGCGAGCTGAGTTGACCGGTGGTCGGCGTCGCAGCGGTCCCTGCGGCACGCAGCGCATCGGACGCCAGTCGTATGCGCTGGATGAGCTGTGTGGACAGGCTGGGGTCGGCATGGCTCCAGTCAATCCAGCCACAGTTGGCCGAAAAGGTGTAGCGTCCCGCACGCGTGCCGCGCTCGTCGGGGACGCGTGCGATCCCGGTAGTGCCTCCGGCAGTCTGCTGAATGACATGTGCCAGCTCATGTGCCAGAAGGCGGCGCCCATCATCGGTGTGGGGCGCAAATTCTCCTGGCGCAAACACCACATCACGCCCCACGGTATAGGCGCGCGCGCCCAAGGCACGAGCGGAAGCGCCGGCGTGCTCGCTGGTGTGGATGCGGACCTCAGCAAAGCCATGGCCGAATCGTGGCTCGAAGAAAGAGCGGGCAATCGGGTCAAGGGGCTCACCGGGTGCAAGCAATACTTCATCGATGAAGGGCACTCCTGCCATCTCTCCGCTAACGCCGGCTTCGGCCTGCCTGGTCTGCAAGCGCTCGGGATTTGGTCCAGATCGTCCCTGCCGGCACCTGGGACACTCTCCGCCGCAGACGCAAGCACGCTGGAGGCGAGTCTCCGGTGTTCGCATCACCTCAGCAGCGACACGGTCTGCATCCTGCTCGTACTCGTCCCCCGGCTTGTTGATTGCCGGCTTCATCTGTATCGCGCCCGCAATGGGAAGAATTACGGGAATCCATCCAGAAGCGTGGGTTCGGCTGACCGTCGCAGGCTTGGCAGATGTGCTCGGCCGCGTCGTTCTTGCTTGCTGTGCGAAAGTGTTCATGGTCAATCTCCGATCGTTTGCATCGCAGCCTAACGGTCATGGCTTTGTGAGACACCCCGGATGATGAAAGCCCTGACCGTTTCCCTCTCCCCCGACCCCTCTCCCGCGAGTGGAGAGGAGAGATTCGTGAGTCGCTGACGCGACTTTCACGGTAACGGTCATGACTGTTCCAGGCATCCCCGATCATGACTCCTGGGGTAGTGAGGCGAAGAGCTTATCTGGTCGAAAGGGCGCGGCGCTCGGTCTCGATCCTCGCCATGAAGCGCTGAATCAGCATTTCGTTCAAGGGAGACAGCTTGATAAATTTGCATCCAATGTGCCAGATTGACTTGTTCGTTCGACTTTCCGTCGCCATGACGTAGCAAATTTCGAGGTTGACTGTAAGCATGCCGGATTCGCGTAGGTCGATCCGGCAATTGTCAAGCTTTTCCAAGGGTTCGAGAGCGGGTTTTTCTGCGACCTGAATGCCCAGTCCAATGACTGAAATGTCATAGACTGGCAAGGCGATTTCTTCAGGAGAGCCACGATGGATTCGGCAGAAATAGGGCTTGCTGGTCGGCAATCGTAGGCGAAAGGCATCTCTTCGCTGAAGGCGTAGAAGGGTTTTTGGCAAGGCCATGGCAAAAACCCGTTCGCCTCCAAGTGTGGTAATACGCGGAAACCTGCCGGTAAACTGGATGCGTATGCCACCTACCACGCCTGCAAATTGGCAGCGCTCCGACTTCAGGAAGGCCCTGTTGGTTTCTTCGCTACCGCCTATGTCAAAGTAGAGTTCATCCTGCTTTTCGGAAACCTCGATCAGAACAGTCAGAAAGCTTTGCCGTCCCTCGTCGAAGGACACGGAGATTCGTTCGCTCTGCCTGATCAGACTGCGCAATTGAAACAGGATTTCGCGGCGCCCACTGAGGGTGCAACGTTCCAGTTCATCATCGTTTTGTGTGTCGGTCATGAGGCTTTGGGGGGGGTTCGGATGCAATTCTTCGATTCTCTGCATCCTAATGGAGAAATGGTCTGAACGCTACAGATGCGGCAATTCCAGTTTTTCCTGGCCCGAGTTTGCTGAACCGTACTTCTCCGCCGGTATCCGGCAGGCCAGCGACTGGAGATCGTTGCTGCCGTCGGCACTTTCCACGACCACTGCTACGCCAGCGTTTTCCGGGCGCACATCGGGGCGGCGAAAGCCGAGACGGGAAAGTACTCCTGCGAAAAAAAGCCGCGGACTGGCCGCGGCTGAAAATTTGCAGCGACTGCGGATGACTCGCTTAGAGCATGTCCTTGACGGCATCCGCTTCGTCGGTCAGTTCCTTGAGCGTCTTGTTCATCTTGTCGCGCGAGTACTCGTCGATTTCGATTCCCTGGATGATCTTGAACGAACCGTCTTTGCATTCGCACGGGAAGCCGAAAACGATACCGGCCGGGATGTCGTAGGAGCCATCGGAAGGGACGCCCATGGTCACCCATTCGTCAGAACCGAGAACCCAGTCGCGCATGTGGTCGATGGCGGCATTGGCTGCCGAAGCCGCAGAGGAGAGACCGCGCGCGTCGATGATCGCCGCGCCGCGCTTGCCGACGGTCGGCAGAAACACGTCGTTGTTCCACACCGGATCATTAATCAGGGCCTTGACGTTGTCGCCGTCAGAGATGCAATTGCGGTAATCGGCGTACATCGTCGGCGAATGGTTGCCCCACACCACGAGTTGCTTGAAGCTGGCCACCGGCCGGCCGGTTTTCGCGGCGAGTTGCGAAAGGGCACGGTTGTGATCGAGACGAAGCATGCCATGGTAGTTGGCCGGATTGGTGCGGCCGACTTTCCTGGCGGCGGCGCCGGCGATCAGGGCATTGGTGTTGCAGGGATTGCCAACGACGAGAACGCGGACGTCTTCGCTGGCGTTCTCGGCGATGGCTTTACCCTGCACGGTAAAGATCGCACCGTTGGCGGTCAGCAGGTCGGCGCGCTCCATTCCCGGGCCGCGCGGCCGTGCACCGACCAGCAGGCAGACGTCGGCATCTTTGAAGGCAACGTTCGGATCGTCGGTGGCGAGCATGCCGGCGAGCAGCGGGAAGGCGCAGTCTTCGAGTTCCATCATCACGCCCTGGCAGGCTTTTTGAGCTTGCGGCAGATCGAGTAGTTGGAGGATGACCGGCTGATCCTTGCCAAGCATTTCGCCGGAGGCAATCCGGAAAAGCAGGCTGTAACCAATTTGACCGGCTGCGCCGGTGACCGCGACGCGCATGGGGGCTTTGGACATGATGCGGCTCCTGTTGTTAGTGAGTAGCGTAAAGTGAGCAGAAAGCGATCGGCATGGTCCCCGCAAGCCTTTTGCTGCGGGGGCAGCAAATCGGACAAATCATAAGATCTAAGGTCGTTAGGTGTCAAATATATCTTATATCTTATATAAGATAGAAATTAACGGAACAGGATGGACGTGAGCGTGAAAATATGCTGAAATGACTGACCATGAGCCGGTCGTCGTCATTGCATTCTCCTACCTTCAGTCCGCTATATCGGCAGATCAAGGATTTGATCCTGCGCAATCTGGAGTCGGGTGAGTGGGGTCCGGGGGATCCCATCCCGAGTGAGTCCGATCTGGCCAGCCGTTTCGGCGTGAGCCAGGGTACGGTGCGCAAGGCCATCGACGAAATGGCTGCCGAAAATCTCCTGGTACGCCAGCAAGGCAAAGGGACTTTCGTCGCGACCCACAAGGATCCAGGTTCTTTTTTCCGCTTTCTCCGTCTGCTCCCCAATCAAGGGGAATTGCCGATCTCCCAGAGCATCCCGCTCGAATGCTGGCGCGCCAAGGCCGGCGCCGATGTCGCGCGCATCCTGGCGATCGAGACGGGGGCGCCAATCACGATCCTTCGTCGCCTGCTGAAGTTGGGCGATGAGCCGGTGGTCTTCGACGAGATCTATCTGCCGAGCGAACTCTTTCCCGATCTGTCGCTCGAGGTGCTCAGATCAGGCGAGTCACTGTACAGCCTGTTCGAGACGCGCTATGGCGTTCGCATGATCCGTGCCGACGAACGGCTGCGCGCGGTTTCGGCCGACCGGGTCAGTGCGGAGTGGCTGCAGGTAGCCGAGGGAAGTCCGTTGCTGCTGGTCGAACGGGTGACTTTCACCTATGGCCACAAGCCCGTTGAATGGCGGCGAGGCTTCTATTCGACACGCAACTATCATTATCACAATGAACTCGGCTGAGTACTCTGAACAAGCTCATCGGGTGAGTCAGGCACGTCTGGATGGTTTATAATCCAGCGTGGTATCGAGGGGGTCGGGTGGCGTACATTCGGCCAAGTCAACACATGAGGGATGACGTTCATGGCAGAGATGGCAATCAAGAAGAAGCGTCCAAAGAATTTGGATTTGCCCACAATCAGGCTACCCCTTCCGGGTATCCTGTCGATCATTCACCGCATCAGCGGGGCAGGGTTGTTCCTGCTGCTGCCGTTCCTGCTATGGCTGTTCCAGAGCAGCCTCACGTCTCCGGAAACATTCGCCGTCGCCAAGGGGGTCGTCGCTCATCCCCTGGCCAAGATCGTCCTGCTCGGCCTGATCTGGTTCTACATGCACCACTTCTGTGCCGGCATTCGTTATCTGTTCCTTGATCTGCACAAAGGGGTTGAACTCGAGGCAGCGCGCCTGTCGACCAAGGTCGTTTTCGTGGTCAGCATTGCTCTGACCCTGATCATCGGAGCTAAAGTGCTATGGTAAATCGCATCCTCGTCGGGGCCCACTACGGCCTCAAGGACTGGCTCATCCAGCGTGCCACGGCAATTCTCATGGCTGTTTACACGGTCATTTTCCTGGTCGTTGTCGGTGCAGTCGGGCCCGATTCCTTCGAAGCCTGGCGTGGCATCTTCGCCAACGGCTTCATGAAATTCGCAACATTTCTTTTCTTTGTCAGTGTCTTCTACCATGCCTGGATCGGTGTCCGGGACATCTGGATGGATTACGTCAAGCCCGATGGCCTGCGTCTGCTGATGATGATTGCGACGGCTGCAGTTCTGGTCGGATATACCGGCTGGGCGGTTCAGATTCTGTGGAGAATGTAAGTGAGCAAGCTAATCATTCCAGTACGTAAGTTCGATGCAGTCATCGTTGGCGCCGGCGGATCGGGTCTGCGCGCGGCGATCCAGCTTTCCGAAGCCGGCCTGAAGACGGCCGTGCTGTCAAAAGTCTTTCCGACCCGTTCGCACACGGTGGCGGCGCAGGGGGGGGTGTCGGCCTCACTTGGCAACTCCGAGGAAGATCACTGGCACTGGCACATGTACGATACCGTCAAGGGCTCGGACTGGCTCGGCGACCAGGATGCGATCGAATACATGTGCCGCATGGCACCCGAGGTTGTCGTCGAACTCGAGCACTTCGGCATGCCTTTTGACCGCACCGACGAGGGCAAGATCTACCAGCGTCCCTTCGGTGGACATATGTCGAATT
>RRZU010204014.1_pt1 | contig 10846 bp, 6 predicted proteins | sample 2165561 | NCBI WGS metagenome assembly RRZU01 (sample SAMN10456909, study PRJNA506462) | wastewater metagenome | isolation source: wastewater sludge | place: USA: Moscow, Idaho | reverse complement strand
TTCTGAAAATGTAGAAACCGCCAATAGGATATTGGTTTGACAAGAATTGAGCTTCAAACGAAGTTTTTTTATCCGATGCCCAATAAGCTATCAATTTATTAGTGGGAAATACATCTTTGAAGTTTTTAAGATCTCTGAGCATTACGCGTTTTTCTGTCAATCTAGAATCACTAAACAATGGATAAGTATAATCAGGGAACGTAATATCAATCATAAAGTTGATCATACTTTCCATTGTTTGGTAATACCATTCAGGGAAATCATTGGCAAAACCTTTTACCTGTGCCATTCTCGCTGCCTTCAAAAATATGTTGATTGACGCTAAATGATAACTTGGATCCAATTCGTATTGAACACCGTCGTCATACACTTGTTTTTTCATAGCATTTTGTAAAACTTCAATACCATTTTTTCTCCATACTTCTGCTTGTTCAAATTCAGGAAAGCAAGAACCAGCATATATTATTCGTTGTGCTTCAAAGAGTAAGTGATTACCTTGTTTCGAGTAGTTCTTTTTCAGGTGTTCAACATGTTTTGAATAGTTGATTAAAAACTCTTCTAAAAATTGAGGAGTAAAGTTTGGGGAGTTTAAGAATAATTGGAATAATATTGTTTGATCTTGTATTCTATGACTCACCTCCAATGCTCTCCAAGCAAATCTAACATTATCCAATGCTGCCACATCTGCATCTGGATCATCGTTGCTATGTTTTCTTAAATCCAGTGGATTCTTTTTAATCCAATCACCATATTGATGAATCCACTCTTGCGCATATTTTTCATCCTTTGTTTTTTGATATACCTTTCCCATAGGAAGCCACCAATACATACGATGAAGCTGCCATCTCAGCTCATTTTCTTTTATTGGCCAATGCTGCCAATTGATATCTTCTCCATAAAAATAGGCTGGTTGATAGGCTTTATTTACATAGAATATGTGTTTCATGCCATCTTCAGCCCACTTTTGTTCAGAAGATGAAATGGTAATGTTGTTGAAGTCAATATCAGGGTGCTGGAAATCTTTTTTAGAGCGATAATATTCAAGTAAAGCTGTAAGAGCTTCTTCTTTCTTATTTGTTTCATATAAGGTCTTTACTTTCTCAAGACCTTTATAGTTCAGATTGATGAGTTTAAAAACATCTTCATTTTGCGACTGGGCAAAAATATTGAAGGAGTAAATTAAGCCCAATATTACTATTGTTATTTTATTTTTCATGGAAGAGAATTTGATTTCGTTTAGATTAGAGCCAACATGCGCAGACTCACTATTACAATATATTTTGTGTAATATTATTTGTAACACTGTTTTGAAGAATAATAGAACAAAGGCATTTTTCAACCCTTCTCTATTATTCATTACTATACAAACATATTAAAGAGGTATTATATTTATCGCAATTGATCAGGATTTATTTTATCCATATCTCCATAATCCAAATTTTCACCAGCCATACCCCAGATAAACATGTAGCTACTTGTTGCCGATCCTGAGTGAATCGACCACTCTGGCGATAATGCCACCTGTTCGTTTGTCATCCAAATATGACGTGTTTCTTTTGGCTCACCCAAATAGTGGCAAACTGCCTGCCCTTGTGGAACATTGAAATATAAATATGCCTCCATTCTACGATCATGAGTATGTGCTGGCATTGTATTCCAAACACTACCTGGATGTAGTTCTGTCAATCCCATTTGCACTTGGTTGATTTGCACAGTTTCTCTTACAATTAGCTGATTGATAGTTCTTCTGTTAGATTCTTCCGTTGTTCCTGCCTCTATTACGTTAGCCTCTTTCATTGTAATCAATTTGGTAGGATACTCTTTATAAGCTGATGCAGAGTTGAAATAAAATTTAGCTGGATTGCTAGGATCTTTAGATGCAAACGTCAATTCATGATCTCCTTTTCCTACATAAAGTGCTTCCTTGAAGTTCACAGCATAATCTTTGTTTCCTACTTTCACTACACCTGGACCACCAATATTGATGATTCCTATTTCTCTACGATGCAAGAAGTTAGGTGATTTTAGGATATCAATTGTATCCAACTTTAGAGGAGTTACGGTTGGCATTGCACCTCCCACAATGAAACGGTCATACATGGTGTACATCATGTGAATTTTTCCCGCTTCGAATACTTTTTCCATCAAAAATTCTTTGCGAATTTTTGATGTGTCATACTTCTTAAAATCTTCTGGATGATGCGAATAACGCACATCGTACTCAATATGATTTTGTGCTGCAAGTCCCATAACCGACATTATTAAAATCAGCGATACTACTAGTTTTTTCATATTTGTTTTTTATTTTATGAATATATTATACTTTATTGTTGCTGCTAAAATTACTTTTCAACAGTTTGTTTCACTACATTCTTTTGTCTGTTGAACACCACAAGTCCAAGTGTAAGAGCCCCAAGAATGACGCTTCCTACGATTTTGAGATTGGCTGTCAACTGATAGATAATCCACGTTAATGGGCTAGCTGCAAAGTCAATAGCTCCCACTTGTTGTCCTGTTGTATATTTGTCGCCAGTGGCAGCCACAACCGACTCGGTGAATATTCCCGAAAGGCTAGTAACCATATAGTTACCTGCAATCATAATAATCAGACCGATAAGGAAAGTCTTGAAAACATTTCCTTTGGTATAAGGCAAAATCATTGGGAAAATATAAAGCAATCCTGCCAAACTTGTAAGTGGCAAAAACTTATTTCCAGGAAGAACAACCGATACAAAAATCAATACAGGAATCAGCAAAATAGTTGCCACAAGTGTTACTGGATGCCCGATAACAAGTGCTGGCGTCATCCCGATATAGAGTCCTGAACTATTTTTGAATTTCTTTTGAACCAAGGCTTTAGTAGCTTCCGAAATAGGCACAAGCCCTTCGATGAAGAGTGACGTAATACGTGGAATAAGCTCCATCACAGCACCCATAACTACCCCCAACTGAAGCACTTTAGCAAACTCATATTGTGCCAATGCACCCAAGAGACAGCCCACAATAACCCCTAAGAAAATAGGTTCGCCAAGCAATCCAAATTTCTTTTTCATGCCCTCAGCATCAATCTCAATTTTGTTGATCCCTGGGATCAAATCCAATCCCTTATTCAATGCCCACGCAAAAGGTGCAAAACCTGCTACAAATGGTTGGGGAATAGATATTCCCTCCATTTTATCGTAGAATTTACCAAAACGTTCTGCTGTAAAATCGGCTAAAACAAGTGATATGATGTAGCAGATTACTGCTGCAAAGAGCCCATAACCGAAACTACCAGTTGCTACAGCTACAATAGAACCAATGAAGGCATGATGCCAAAAGTTCCAAATGTCAATATTTACAGTTCTTGTTCCTTTCAGAATTAGGAGCAATAGGTTGATTCCAAGGCATACAGGAATAACAACTGCTCCCACAGCCGAGTTATATGCCACTTCGGCAGCTGCTGGCCAACCAATATCTAAGATATCAGTTTCTAGTTGATAGATAGTTGCCAAGGCATCTACAGCTGGGCCCAGATTGTCAGTTAGAAGTTTAGTAATCACACCCAAACCAACAAAACCGACCCCTACATAAAGACCAGAACGAACAGCGTTGGTGATTTTGATACCCATGCAAACACCAATAATAGTGAATATTATAGGCATCATTACGCTAGCTCCTAGACCAATGATATAAGCAATTCCGAAATTTAGTCCTCCTAAAATTGAATTAATCCACTCCATTGTTTATATTATTTACTAGTTCGTACTTTGGCGATAATTGCAAAAGCATCTTTGCACATTGCAGTTATTTTCGACCAATCCTTAGCTGCCAATACTTCTTTAGGGAAGAGGTTTGAGCCCATTCCAACGCAAGAAACTCCTGCTTGGAACCATGCTGTCAAATTCTCTTCGGTTGGCTCTACACCACCTGTCACCATGATTGACGACCAAGGCATTGGAGCTTTTACATTCTTCACAAAGCTTGCGCCACCAACATTTCCTGCAGGAAATACTTTAACAACTTCTGCGCCTAATTCTTGAGCAAAGCCAATTTCTGAAACCGACCCACATCCAGGGATATAAGCCACTTGACGACGGTTACAAACCTTGAATATATCGGGATTTAGCAAAGGACCTACTACAAAATTGGCACCTAGTTGCAAATACAACGAAGCAGTACCAGCATCAACAATAGAGCCAATACCTAGAACCATTTCGGGGTATTCTTTGGCTGCCCACTTGTTCAATTCACCAAATATCTCGTGTGCAAAATCACCTCTATTTGTAAATTCAAATGCTCTCACACCTCCTGCATAACAGGCTTTAACAACTTCCTTAGCAACTGCCAAATCAGTATGGTAAAACACTGGAACCATTGGTGCTTTTTGCATCGCATTGAAAACCTCTAATCTTGAAAATGAAGCCATCTATATCTTATTTAGGTTGTTTACCAATATATGCCAAAATTCCACCATCAACATACAGAATATGTCCATTCACAAAATCTGATGCTTTGGATGCCAAGAAAACTACTGGCCCTGCCAAGTCTTCTGGATTTCCCCAACGTGCTGCTGGTGTTTTTGAAATAATGAAATCGTTGAATGGATGTCCTGCTGTACGAAGTGGAGCTGTTTGAGGAGTCGCAATATAACCTGGCCCCAAGCCATTAACCTGAATGTTGTGCTCTGCCCAATCGCAAGCCAAGTTTTTGGTCAACATTTTGAGACCTCCTTTGGCTGCAGCATATGCTACAACTGTTTCGCGACCAAGTTCGCTCATCATCGAACAGATGTTGATGATTTTTCCTCCTCCTTTTTTAATCATACCCGGAGCAACTGCTTTGGAGCAAATAAAAGGGCCTACAAGGTCGATATCAATAACTTCCTTAAACTCTTCAACTGTAGTTTCTAGTGCTGGAATACGCTTGATGATTCCTGCATTGTTTACAAGAATATCAATATCGCCCAATTTCTTTGCCACATCTGCAACCATAGCTTGCACTTCTGGTTCTTTGGTCACATCGCATTGATATCCATAGGCTGTTATGCCTGCTTCTTTATATTCTTTTACAGCATCGTCAATCATTTCTTGACGGCGCGCATTGAAAACAATTGTTGCACCAGCACCTGCCAAAGCCTTTGCCATAGCCATACCGATACCATATGTACCACCCGTAACAAGGGCGATTTTTCCTTTTAAACTGAATTCGTTAATCATGATATTTTATTATGTTATTATTTATCTCGCAACTCGTCCTGAGCCGTCACCTTTCATCAAGTTTTCTACCTCAGCCACTGTCACTAAGTTGAAATCACCATAGATTGTGTGTTTCAAACAAGATGCAGCCACAGCAAAGTCTAGCGCTTTTTGATCATCATTTGTATAAGTCAAAAGTCCGTAAATAAGTCCTCCCATAAACGAATCGCCTCCTCCAACACGGTCTACAATATGAGTGATATCATATCGTCTTGATTGATATAACTTTTCGTCGGAATACAAAACCCCACCCCAAGTGTTGTGGTTGGCATTGATGGAACCACGAAGAGTTGTGATTATTTTTTTGGCACGAGGAAAGCGTTTTTTTACTTGTTGGCATACTGATTCAAATTCTTTTTGATTCACTTCGCCACCTGTGTCTGTTACATCGAAACCTTCGGGTTTGATGCCAAATACTTTCTCGAAATCTTCTTCGTTTCCTAAAATAACATCGCATCCTTCTACTAAGGCTGGCATAACTTCTTGTGCTGTTTTGCCATATTTCCAAAGGTTTTTGCGGAAGTTCAAATCGGTAGAAACAGTCACTCCCATTTCGTTAGCTACTTTAATAGCCTCCAAACAAGCATCAGCAGCGCCTTGCGAAATAGCTGGCGTGATACCTGTCCAATGGAACCATTGTGCTTCTTTGAACACTTCTTTCCAATCTATCATGCCCGGTTTGATTTCTGCAATGGCAGAGTGCGCACGGTCATAAACTACTTTAGAAGCGCGAGAAACTGCTCCTGTTTCTAGGAAATAGATTCCCACACGATCCCCACCTTTGATAATATGCTTAGTGCCTACATTGTATTTTCTCAAATCTGAGATACACCAAGAAGCAATATCATTTTCGGGCAAACGTGTTACAAACTCAGTAGGAATGCCATAGTTAGCAAGTGAGACTGCAATATTTGCCTCACCTCCACCAAAAGTAGCATTCAAAGAGTTAGATTGTATAAAACGAGTATATCCAGGGGTTGCAAAACGCAACATGATTTCACCAAAGCTTACGACTGTTTTCATTTCAGTTTATATATTATTTATTGATATTTAATATTGAATGGCTGAGCTATACTTTCACTAAATGCTTTCATATACAATTGGAAAGATAATACATCTTGAAAGCCAGATTTGTTCCAACCAAATCCAGTGTAATATGTTATTATACCATTTTCGGGTAAATTTTGTATACCTACAATATTGGGGAGTTCTGACACAACTTTCTTCGTGTTTAGAATTGTGGTGTTGTCTATAATTTGTACATCTTCAATGCCTTGAGGATACAATATTCCTAAGAAGATTTGACCATTAATACTATCCATTGGTTCTTGATAAACAAAATAGTCGTCACTTTTCTGCCAAAGAATAGAGTCACCATTTGCACGTTTTGCAAATCCAGCTCCAACAGTGAGTGTAGAATCTGATTTGAATTCTTGTATGACTTTTGTTAGTTGACAGTTAGCATCTAAACTTATTGTACGTGTCTCTTTTATAGTGTGATTTCCTATTTGTTGGTTAGGATAATGAACTTTGAAAGTTATGCGTAGTGCTCCTTGATCTAGAATCTCAAAACTCTCAAAGTTTTCATTTAGATATAGTTTATTGTCATCAACAATAGCCATTGTACCTCCTCCCAAAGTCTGCCCTACAGGGTATGGATCGCAACCTTCACCATGATCGATATGATAGGATGCTTCTTTTGCTATATCTTTTTCATACCATTCTTCAAGGATTAATCTATTCGTGCGTTTATACCACAAATCTATACCTGAAGTGCCAGCTTGTATTTGTTTTAACTCTTTACCATATAATCGAAATCCTAACTTGCTGTTTTCCCAAGCAAAATCTCCATATCGTTCAGGGAAATGTCTTCCACTGACTTCTAAAGTATCTTCGAAGACTTTCGATGTAGATTTTATTGTAAATGTTTTATTTTCTTTAGCCTTTAGGGTCGATTTAAATATCAAATAGCCGTCAAATGTTTGTTGACTAACTATGCGATTGTTCTGTTCATTTAAAACAAGATATGATTCGTTTTTAGACAGAGGCATTTGCAGTTGTACTTCTGACAATGGTACTGCTACTAGTTCTTCTTGACGATCTACCGAAGAAGGGTTCTCAATAGTAAGCTTCAGCTCTGTTTGTTTACACGAAACAAACAGAGAGAAGATTACTACACATACAATCTCAATTAACCTTAACCTAATATTCATGTTTTATTTTACAAGCTAGAGACTTGTTCCTCTATATGTTTTACTTGTAGTTGATACTACTCACTTCATGGCGTTAACTCTACGTTTGCAATATTACAGCTCTCTACTCAAAAGCGGTTTTGAGTATGTTTTATTTAATTTGACTCTTGTAGTAACTATCTTTATTATTGTTCACGAAAACTTCAATATTGTGTTAATGTTCATTTCTGGCGGTTAGAAAAATGATATTGTGGCTATCTTTGAGGCAAATCAATACCTAAAACATTTTCTATTATGGACAGATATTTTACAACTACCAATCTATCCTTTACACTCTTGTTGCTGCTGTTTATACTGCCTTTTTGTTTTGTAAAATCGGAAGGTGTAAATCATGAAGTGTATTTTTCAAATATCTCTATTGAAGATGGTTTGTCGCAAAGTACGGTGTATGATTTGAAACAAGATTCAATTGGAAATTTATGGATAGCAACTGCTGATGGATTGAATAAATATGATGGATATAATTTTACAGTATATAGGCATAATGTAAATGATTCAAATTCTATTCAAGCAGATTATGTACGTGGTTTACATCTGACGAATAACGATCACTTACTCATAGGAACCAAGCTAGGATTAACCGACTATGATATTCGACTGAATAAGTTTGTAAATTTTCCAATTGATAAGGAGATTTTTAAGATTACAAAATATAGCGATACTGTCTTCTATATGATTAGTCAATCGCAGATCTACTCTTATGATATGAGTAGGAAAGTATTCAACACTATTTATTCTGACGCAGAATTGAAATTATATACTATCGAGAAGACAAACATAGGGCTCTTGGTGGGAACTGACCAAGGTCTTTTTGAGTATAAAAATGGAAAGTTAGTGAGGTATAATGCATTAAATGCTTTGATTCAGGATATTGCAGAAGATATTGATGGTTTATGGTTGGCATCTGAGCGGAAAGGATTGTTCTTTTTGGCAAATAATGGAGAGCTAACCAACTTTATGCCTAAAAGAGGCGATACAAATAGTTTAATCTCGCCTAATGTTAGACAAATAGAATTTGACTCCTCACATCGACTTTGGGTAGGTACAATGGAGGGTTTGAGTATTTTGGATATTGAAACACAAACATTTACAAATTATGCAAATAGTTCTATTGGTAATGGAAACTTGAGTCATAATTCAATTCGCAGTATGTTGCGAGACAATCAAGGAGGAATGTGGTTAGGAACCTATTTTGGAGGGTTAAACTATTATCATCCTATCCAATACAGATTTAAGCATATGAAGCATATTCCTTTTGTAAATAGTCTAAGTCATGATATCATCAGTTGTATTGTAGAGGATGACAACAATAATTTGTGGATTGGGACGAACGATGCAGGCTTAAACAAGTACAATTCCAAAACTGAAAAGTTTGAGTATTTTAATATAGAAAACAAGTTTTTGCTGTCTAATAATGTAAAAACAGCTTTGGTTGATGATTGCAATATCTATGTTGGGAGCCATGGTGGAGGACTGACTAAAATAGACTTAACGACCAAACAAGTGACTCACTTCACTTATGACAATAGTAAGCTAGGCAGTAATGATGTCTATTCTTTGTTGAAAGATGACAAGGGACAAGTTTGGGTGGCCACCTTGAATGGACTTAAAATACTCAACCCTCTGACTCAGACCTTTTCGGATATTACAAGTTTCAGGCCTATCGATTATTCAACAGGGGATAAGGTTCAAGAATTGTCAGATATACAAATCTTCGCACTATATCTTGATTCTAAAAATAGAATATGGATAGGCTCAGAATTAGGAGTCTACACTTTTTCTTTGCATAGTCGCTTGTTAGTGCATTATGATATTGGGACTGCTCAAAAGAATGAGCGCATTCATTCTTTTCTTGAGGATCATAAGGGGACAATGTGGATTGGTATGCAGTCTGGCCTGGGTAGACTGGATGAATGGTCTCAAAAAGTCACACTTTATAACACTTCACACGGTTTGCCCAACAATAATGTGATGGGGATTTTGGAAGATAGCTACAAACGCTTATGGGTAAGTACTAATAATGGTTTGGCATGTGTCAATACCTCTGCAGACCAATTGAATGTTAGATTATACTCTACCAAAGATGGTATTCAAGGAAAGCAATTCAACAATGATGGCTACTGTAAGTTAAAAACAGGCGAAATGTATTTTGGAGGGCTCAATGGAATAACTCATTTTTTTCCAGAACAATTAATCGATAATCCCTTTGCACCAAGAGTCAGTTTGTCTGACTTGAAGGTGATTAATAAACTGATAACACCTAATGATGAATCGGAAATTCTAAGCGAGGATATTAACTTCACTTCTAGCATTACACTCCCTGCTGCGTCTAACTCTTTTAGTCTCCTGCTTTCGGTTCCCAATTTTCTATCTATGAAGCATGATGTTTTTGCATATATGCTCGAAGATTTTGACAAAGATTGGAACTATATGACTGAGCACAACCAAATTGTATACACAAACTTAAAACCTGGAGAATATACATTATTGACTAAAGCAGGAAATAGAGATGGGAAGTGGAGCAACGAGATTAAGAATTTGAAAGTAAAAGTGTTACCCTTCTGGTGGGAAACTACAACTTTTCGAGTGATAGTCCTAGCCTTATTATTAATATTTATGTATGGACTTTTTCGTTTCTATTTCAATAAACAAATCCTTAAAAATCAGATTCGTTTAGAGCAATTGGAATATGAAAAAAGAGAAGAGATACATCAAACAAAACTACGATTCTTTATTAATATTTCGCATGAATTTAGGACTCCTCTTACATTGATAATTTCTCCACTGAAGGAAGTATTGAACAAGAATACAGATAAATGGATTAGAGAACAGGTTGAAATTGTCATCAGGAATGCCAATAAAATGTTACATTTAGTTGATCAATTGATGGATTATAGGAAAGCTGATTTAGGCGTTTTCGCATTGAAAGTATCTCATAGTGATATTAGTATTCAGGTTGAGAATCAAATGCTTTTATTTGATCGATTGTCAAAGCAGAAGAATATAGATTTCGTATTCGAAAATAAGTTGACACAAGACTTAGTGTTGTATGATGCCAACTATCTAGATTTAATACTCAGTAATTTGCTCTCTAATGCGTTCAAATTCACTCCACAAAATGGAGCGATTACAATAAACACTCACCTTGAAAACGAGAAACTTATTCTTCAAGTAAAAGACACAGGACGTGGTATGTCTCAAGAAGAAATAGAACGTGCTTTTGAGCGTTTTTATCAAGCTGCAAGTGATGTAAAAGGAACAGGAGTAGGACTTTCGCTGGTTAAAAGGTTAGTGGAATTGCATCACGCTACCATTGATATTATAAGTGAACAACATGAAGGAACTTCTCTCATTGTT
>RRZU010188684.1_pt1 | contig 10847 bp, 9 predicted proteins | sample 2165561 | NCBI WGS metagenome assembly RRZU01 (sample SAMN10456909, study PRJNA506462) | wastewater metagenome | isolation source: wastewater sludge | place: USA: Moscow, Idaho | reverse complement strand
TTTCAACGGTGATTTGGAAGCTGTTTTTATTAATTTCAACGCCGGCAGCATTACCCTCCAACCCGGAACTGACTTGCGAGTTGAAGGGACTGATATCCCCGCAGGTTTAAGTGCTTCACTTGATAATGGCCAGCTTGTCATTGAAGATAGTGGGACCAGTAATTTTCTGCCTAATCTGATCGGCAAGAAAAATCTGCCCAATCTGATCGTTACAACTCCCCGGGACACTCAGTTGAAAAAATTAGAACTTGAGATTGGCGCCGGCACTGGCAAATTATCGCAAATCGTGACCGATGAACTGACCATTAAACAAGGTGCTGGCGAAATTATTGCCGATCAAATTCAGGCAAAATCGGGTAAACTCAGCGGTGGCGCCGGTGCCGTTCATTTTACCGCAGCACAGCTTAATGATTTCGAAATCAAAGGCGGTGTCGGAGTGATCAATATTCAGGGAATTGTCACTGGTGATACCGAAATCGATTGTGGTGTCGGCCAGACCACCCTGGATATCAACGCCAGTGTCGATGATTATTTTATCACCGCTGATCAGGGTCTCGGCCCCATCACCATCAACGGCCGGAGTATTTCAGAAACCGGTAACGGTACGAAATCAGCCCCCCATCACATTGATATTGATGGCGGTGTCGGACCTGTGATTATGTCATTTAAATAGGCACTAAAAAAACACGTAGTACGTGTTTTTTTAGTGCCTGAATTAAGCCTGCTTATCTGACAAAATGCATGTAAACTTTTTTGAAGGGGTTTGGCTCCGCAACAACACCCTTGCCATTTTCGATGAGCCGCATCAGCCAAACCATATTGGCAGCCGTAACCTCGATGGTCTGGGCCCCTTCAGTATCTTGTGATGCTTCACCAGCAGTACGACCATGAATTACATTCCAATAGTTGCCGGTTGCCATTACCATTTCCGAGTAGGTGATATAATGGTTCAACTGATCAATGGTTGCCACTCCGCCTGACCGTCTGACGGCAACCAGGGCTGCGGCCACCTTATGGCGAAATAATCCACCATTGGCTCCTGCCACGTAGAAGGCCCGGTCCAAAAATGACTTCATATTTCCACTAACGCCAGAAAAGTGTACCGGACTGGCAAAGATTACCCCATCTGCTTCTTTAATTTTTTGAATTCCCTCATTGACAACATCCTTGGTAAAAATACATTGTTCGTTTTTATTTTTACCGCAAGCATTACAGCCTGTACATCCCTGCACTGCTTTCATGCCAACATTGAAAATTTCAAAATCAATGCTTTCCTGAGCAAAAATCTCTCCGGCAATACTCAATGCTGTACAGGTATTGCCTTCGCCATGAGGACTGCCATTTATGCCTAATACTTTCATTACTAACCTCCCGAAGCGCTACGCTTCATCTGTTCTATTTTTCTGTTCTTAGTATACCACATTTTTTAGTAAGTTAAACAGTTAAACTGCCGCTTTAAAAAATTGAATCCCTTTGCTATTGAGTCTTTTACCATTAATCATTCTGTGTTATACTGGGAACATTATTCTTTTAGGAGGGCATTGTGGCAGGATATTTTTTAAGATTTATAAAACTAAATTTCGGACTCTTTCTCTATGGATTGGGCATTATTGTGACGATGCGGGCAAATGTTGGTTATGCTCCCTGGGAGGTACTGCATAGTGGCATCAGCCAAACCCTTGGTGTCAGTATCGGTCTGGTAAATACTTCCGTCGGTGCCATCATTGTTGCCCTTGTTTTTCTATTGGGTGAAAAAATTGGCTTAGGGACTATTTTCAACATGTTCATGATTGGTCTCTTTATGGACCTTATTCTTTTTTTGGATTTCATCCCGCTTTTTAATAATTTCTGGATTGGATCGCTGGTGCTTATTCTTGGTCTCTTTGTTATTTCACTGGGAACATACTTTTATATTTCCTCAGCCTTCGGTGCCGGCCCCCGTGACAGTCTGATGGTAGCCATTACGCGAAAAACCGGACTACCAGTTGGTCTCTGCCGCGGTATTCTGGAAGTCAGTGTTGTCCTGATCGGCTGGTTTCTGGGCGGAATGGTTGGTTTAGGTACGGTAATTTCAGCTTTTGTCATTGGTTTTTGTGTTCAAATAACCTTTAAACTGCTTAAATTTGACCCGACCCTGGTTAAACACGAAACCTTTGGAGTGATGATTCAGAACCTTCGCAATCTCAAGAAAGACAATTAACCCGGCCATCGCCCCTAAGGATCTGGTCGGGTTAAATCATACTTTTTTCTTCATTTCTCATCCTTCATCATCTCGATAAATACCCGGGCAATTTCAGGATCGAACTGGGTGCCGGAACAACGATTAATTTCTGCGATGGCTTCGTCCGCGGTAAGATCATCCATGTGAATACGCATTTTTGTCATCGCATCATAAGCATCAGCAATAGCAATAATCCGTGCCTCCAAGGAAATCTCATCTCCCTTTAATCCCTTGGGATAACCGCTGCCATCCCAGTGCTCATGGTGGGCCAATATGTGATCAGCTATTTCCGCAAATTCATTAGCCGAGCTGAGAATACGATACCCAATCTCAGGATGACGGCGAATTTCTTTCCAATCTGTTTCATTCAGTTTTTCTAGCTTGTTCAAAATATCCTCCGGAATCCCGATTTTACCAATATCATGCATCAAACCAGCGGTTTTCAGATCATGAGAGTCCTTTGAATTTAAACCCATTTTACTACCAACCTCGGCAGAGAGTTTGCTGACCCGCTCAGAATGAAACATTTCTTTCTGATATTTATCAAACATGGTATCAATAACCATACTAACGGTTTTGCTTCGCATCCCCAGGCTTTCGGTCAATTTACGACGATACATATAATCCTCTGCCTTTTTAAAAACCTGCTGAATATTTTCGTCCTGATCGTGCTTTGTATCAAAACCAAATGAAATTGAAAGTTCGATTGTGTTCACTTTTTCTGCCCGGGCCAGTGCTTCGATTCGATTGATGATTTCTTCCGCTCCTGCAGCATCTGTTTTTGGTAAAATTACCACAAATTCATCACCACTCAATCTGGCTACAACGTCATCAGTACGGCAGGCTTTTTTTATGGTTGCCGCAGCTTTTTTTAATAACTCATCCCCCATCGCATGGCCAAAACTGTCATTTACCAGTTTCAACCCATTGACATCACCCATAATTAAAGACAAGGGCAGATTTCTGGGGGTATCGATCCGCTGTAACTCAGCTTCATAAAAGCGCCGGTTGTAGAGGCCGGTAAGCTGATCATGATAGCTTAAAAAGGCAATTTGTTCGAGTTTTTGTTTTTTTTCGGTGTAATCCCGAAACACCAGCACCAGCCCCAGCACCTCGTCATTTTCAGCAATGATCGGTGCCGCACTTTCTTCGATTGGTCGCTTGCTGCCATCTCTGGCAATCAACAACGTATGATTATCCATCGGCTGGATCGCTCTGATATCAATGGCATCGGCAATAATACGCGCCACTTTTTCTTGACTGTCTTCATCGATAATGTTAAAAATTTTTTCAATGGGTTTTCCTAATGCTTCTTTTTTTGACCAGCCTGTCAAGTCTTCAGCCACCCGGTTGATAAACAAAACATGACCATCTCTGTCACAGGAAATAACCCCGTCCCCTACTGAAGATAAGGTTGTTTCGAGCAGCTTATTTTCTTTACGCAACGCTTCATTGTCTTTAATAAGCTCAGTTTTTTGACTATCCAATTTACTCACCCCATTTGTATTCATTTTATATCGTTTCAGCTCAACCCACTGCATTTATTCTATAATATTGTGTAACTATATTTACCCCAAAACACAATCTTTTAATCATAATGCGTATACTAAACGGGTTTTCCTTAAAGCTGCAGCCCGATATTATTATTCCTGCAGATGAAAAAAGCAGCAAACTAATGTTGCTGCTTTTTGTCTAAATTTTATTGTTTCTTTTCAATCGGGATCACTCCGGACATCTCCCCAATTACATTAATAAGTTGGGTATCACTGGGAATGACGATTTTGGCATTGTTTTTTAGCGCAATTTCAGTGGTCTGTAACTGTTTTAAGACTTGCGCATTGCCAATAAAATACTTTTCGGCGGCTTCATTCACTAATTTGATGGCAAAGGCTTCACCTTCGGCTTCAAGAATTCGTGCTTGTTTTATACCCTCAGCCTTTTTGATCTCAGCCCGCTTTACACCATCGGCAGTCGTTTCTGCCGCCGTAGCAAAGTCAACGGCCGCAACTTTTTCATTTTCTGCTTTAACCACCTTATTCATGGTTTCCTGAACATCCTGAGGGGGATCGATTTCGCGAAGCTCAGCCCTGACAATATCAATGCCCCATTTGTCAGTTTCTTCCTTTAACGTTTTAAGCAGATCCGTATTAATAATGCTTCGCTCACTGTTTGCCGATTTTAATGTCATTGTCCCAATGATGTTTCGCAAAGTCGTTCGCGCCAGATTGACAATTTGTACCTTATAATTGTTGACATTATAAACTGAATTTTTGACACTTTCTTCATCAGCTTTTACCTTGAAATAAATCTGTGCATCGACAGTCGCATTTAGATTATCATTGGTAATAATCACCTGTGGTTCGGCATTAAACATCTGCTCGGTAATATTGACAACAAAAAGCCGTTGTACCCCGATAATGATCCAGTGAAAACCCGGTTCCGCAAATTTAGTGTACTTACCCATTGTTTCAATCAACCCGCGACTAGTCGGGCGAATAATCCGGATACCAGCCAGAAAAAAAGTTAATAATATAATCGGAACGATCAAAAAATAAATCATCTCACTACTCCTCTCAAATATGCTTCCAAAATTACTCGCAGGTTATTTTTTACGTTCGGGAACGCCGCTTTCACATGGTACATTGACCTGACATTTCCCGCAACCGTACCGGGGCTTGAATTTTTCCGCCGTTTTATCCAAAAAGATACTGCATAATCGGTGGTCTTTTCCTTCTTCGATTGAAATCGCCTTGACTGGACATTGTTTGACACAGGCTCCACATTGGGTGCAATAGGCATTATAAATTTGATAAGGTCGTTGGTTAGGCTCTAACTTCAGCTCTGTCACCAAACTGCCAAATCTTCCGGCAATCCCTTTTTCAGTGATCAGCCCCTTTGAAAGACCAAAGGTTCCCAACCCAGCCAGGTAGGCAATATGACGTTCTGACCAGTTACTGGTAAATGCCAAAGGTTCACCGCAAAGTTCTTCAATGGGTTCGGTAATGCTGAAGAACTTTTTATCCATCGAGGGAACAATGGTATCATAACCAACTTTTTTCAAGCTTGTTTCTAACTGCAATAGCAGGGATCGTAAAAATCGATGGCCTTCGACCCGTCCAACCAGCCATCCCCAGGACGGCCAGATTTTCTGTTCCCGGTTGCTAGCTTTGACGGCCTCACTGAATGGTAAAAAAAATGAAATGACCGTTTGAGCCGTAGGCAACCATTCCCGGGGATTCCGAAAATGACAACCGATCACTTCCGGCTCTTTAAGAATAACAAACACATCATCACTGGCCTCGCAAAATCCAAAAATTGGGGCATCATAAATTCGCTCACCAACTAACTCACGGGGTGCATTGCTTTCGCTCTTGATCCGATTATCTGCTGAATTCTCAATAAATGCTTCAGCAATTTGTATAATTTCCATTTTGTCCATTCTTAGCCTCCCGACCTGATTCAACACTTATGGTTTATTATAAACTAATCTTCCAACTTTGTAAATTTCAACTTACTCGTTAATCTAATTATTTGCCGTAAAATCGATAAAGTCGTCTCCAGAAAGAGCTGAACTTGGTTATTGATCTTTCTTCGCTGCAAATTTTGAGGATCGCAACAGAGCACCTTGTGATTTCTATCTGGCTATTTGCTCGGTTGTTTCAATATTTCAGCAATTGCCTCTGGATCAAGCGGTTTATAATAGTAGTACCCCTGGATCAGATCACATTGGGATGTTTTTAAAAAAGCAACTTGTTCTTCATTTTCTACTCCTTCAGCTACAACTGACAAATCCAGGCTTTTTCCCAATTGGATGATCGCCTTTGCTATGGCCTGATCCTTGTGGTTATCACCAATGCCGTCAACAAATTGCTTATCAATTTTCAGTCGATCCAAAGGAAGCATTTTTAGCCTGCCCAGGGAGGAATATTCGGTACCAAAATCATCGATCGCAATTGAAACGCCGATTTTTTTTAAACCGTTTAGCTTATAAATTATCTCACCAAACTCTAGAATTGCGGTACTTTCTGTTATTTCCACCTCAAGATATTTGGGATCCAATCCCGTCTTTTTTAAAATCCATTCAACCTGACTGATAAAATGGGGATTCTTAAACTGGCTGGCTGAGATATTAACGGCCATCAGAATCGGCTCCAGCCCCATATCCTGCCAGGCTTTGTTCTGACGACAGGCTGTTTCCAGCACCCATTCGCCAATCGGGTTAATTAAGCTCGTTTGCTCCGCCAGGGGAATAATCACCCCTGGCGAAATCAACCCCAAATCAGGATGCTGCCAGCGCAACAGCGACTCGACCCCGGATACCTTGCCAGTTCTCAAACAAACCTGTGGCTGATAGCTAATGAATAATTCGTTTTTTTCCAGAGCCCGGTAGAGAAAATTTGTTAGTTGGTTTTGTCGATTAACTTCGCCTTTGATATCTGCTGAGCAGAGTAAATACTGGTTACGCCCTTTTTCTTTCGCTTTGAATTTGGCGATGTCAGCATTCATGATCAATGTGTCCGGATCTTTTCCATCACGGGGATAAAGAGCGATCCCAGCGCTGGCAGTCATAAAAAATTCCTGACCTTTTAAGATAAACGGTTCATAAAAAAGACCCATTAATTTTTGCGCAATGGAAATCATTTCCTCATCATTTTTGACATGATTGATCATAATTAAGAATTCATCACCACTGAACCGGGAAACCAGATCATTTTTACTCAGCAGCTTCTTCAGTTTTTCTCCCACCAAATAAAGGATTTCGTCGCCCATGCCGTGACCAACCGTATCATTTATCGTCTTAAAAGAATCAAGATCAAGAAATATTATCCCTAAAAGCCCATCCGAAAACTCATTTTTGACAATATTGAAATAGACATAATTAGTGAATAGATTACGGTTGGGTAATTTTGTAATTTCATCGTAATGAGCCATAAAATTGAGTTCTTTTTCGGCATCAATCCGGGACAGCGTATCCCCGAGGATATTCGCAATAATTTTGACAAAATTCATATGATCATCCTGCCATTCCAGAATTTTCGTTTCGGTATCAAAACCCCAAAAACCAATAATTTTTTCTTTACTGGAAATAGGCGCAATGATCTGCGACTTGAGTGACTCAATTTCCAGTGGAAAAAGCTCAACATTGACAAATTCCGGGAGTTTGCTGATATCAGTTGCAACAAACAATTCATTTTCAAGAATTTTTTCCATTCGCCAGTGACTGCTATCAACGGGAAGCTGTTGAATCCGCTTTTTACCTGATTGAATACCGGGTCGACAATAATCCTGAAGGCATGAAAACGTTTTTTCTTCCTGGTCAAATAAACAGATATAGGTCCGATCGACTGCAAAGAACTCACAACTTGTTTTTAGCAAATAATCAATATTTTCTGTAAAATTCTGCTGATTAATTCCAACACAATCTGATGATATCCTTGTAATCAATTCCTGCAGCTTCATTTTTTCGGCGGTTTCATCAAGTTTGATCAAAAATAATTTATTGATGTAGTAGCATAACCAGAGTCCGATACAAAATAAACCGATCCTTTCCAGATAGTCAATTCCGGTTATTTTTACATATGTTAGGGGCATCATTACCCAGACGATTATCTGAGTTGAAATAACAGATAAAGTCATTAATATCAGGTACTTTTTTTCGTTAAACACTAAAAATGCCATAATCAGAATAAATGGAAATGCCCAAATGGTAATCGCACCATGGTTAACAAAGCTCAGCGTAATGACAGGTATCAACAGTACCAACAACAGAACAGAGATTAGATCCTTTTGTTTATCTGAAATTTTCAACTCTTGTAACAAACGGATAGCCAATCCAAAACCAATTAAAACGACACTTAGTGCAATAACTTTGCCAAGGTTTGTTTCTTTGCTGATTAAATACTGCGTTACAAAATTCAACAATCCTCCCAAAATTAATGCTATGGCAAGATAAGAGTAGACTTTTTTAGTCGAGATAATATTTAAACTTCGACTCTCTTGTTGTAGTCGCCCAACGGTAAATATCCCAAAACCATTTTTGGTATAAAACATGGTAAAGACTGGAAAAAGCAGAAATACAGGAGCCATCTGAGGGATTTCCATCCCCAAATAGGTGTTACTGATAATATCGGTTAAAGAACCAATAAGAAATATTAAAAAATAGGAACCAATAATGAAGTGCGTTTGTATTTTTACTTCTTGATATTGCCGTCCCCATTGCCAGATCATAAACATACTGGTCAATGAATAGCCAGCATAGTAGACCGTGTGGAACATGTCCCAGACTGAATTCTGAGCCTGGTTGATCCAGCCCCACTCTGTCTCAACTAAATTATAGAGAATTGGAGCCAGATCATTAGAAACTGAAAAGGCAAAAACAACAACTACGGCAGGAAAATAGATAAATAGATAAATCCACCATTGCTTGAGCAGTTCTTTTTTTTCTGTCAGTAATAGTGTAAAATGCAAGAGTACAGCAAAAAATGTTCCCCACCCCAGGGCTGAAAAGCGTCGCCAGAATAAACAGCTTTCGTAATCACCGGCGGAGATGGCAATGGTAAACCCAAATGTCCATAAGCTTAATGATAAAAGAGCTGCAAAAAAAACTTGATTGATCCGTTCCCTGGGCGATTTTAAAAAAACATAAAGTCCCGTTAATAAGTAAACAATAAAGAATAGAAAAAAAATGATCGACAATAGTAATACTGTGTTTTCCATGAATCACCTCGATTGTGACATTCTAATGATTTTGCCGGACAAACATGTTAAGTACAATTGATAAACCTCTCAGCACTATTTACGTTTACCCCGCGATTCGATTAAATCCAAGCAGTGCTGATGTTTTATTTTTTCCACGGGCTTTTTAATACCCGTTCAACGAAAACCTTTGCATATTCGGGATCAAATTGTTTGCCAGCACCTGCTTGAAGCTGAGAAATTGCCTCTGGCTTCGATAATTGACGATCATATGACCGTTCATTTGTCATGGCATCATAGGCTTCCGCCAATGCCAGAATGCGTGACTCCGCTGGAATTTCTGTCGTTTTTAGACCTTTCGGGTAACCCTTGCCATCCCAGCGTTCGTGATGAGCTAAAACGTAATCGGCAATTTCAAAATAATCATTAACCGAACCTAAAATTCGATGTCCAAGCTCGGCATGTCTTTCGATTTCCATCCGTTCAAAAACATCAATCCGTCCCGTCTTATTTAAAATCTCTTCGTTGATGCCAATTTTTCCAATATCATGCAGCAGTCCTGCCAATCCCATTTGAGTCACAGCTTCTTTAGTAAATTCCAACTCAATCGCCAACGATTTACAAAGAATGCTAACGCGCTTGGCGTGAAGCTTTATAATGTTCACAAATAGTTGGACACAAAATCCAGAAAATAAGATAAACTATACACATGAGTAAAAAACGACGAACCTGGACCCCTGAGGAAAAAGCAACCATCGTACTGGAAATCCTCAGAGAAGAAAATACGTTAGCTGAGATCGCAAAAAAGCATGAAGTATCTCAGCAATTGTTAAGCCGTTGGAAAACCGAATTTATCGCCAATATGTCAGCCGTCTTCAATAAGAAAAATGAAGATGTGGACAAACTCAAACAGGAGCATGAAGATGAAAAGGAGCTGCTCGTAAAGAAAATAGGCGAATTAACACTGGATGTCGATTGGCTTAAAAAAAAACAAATTCAAATCTCTCAAATGAAGAAAAAAGAGCGTTAATTGATTGGAAGCACCCTTCCTTAACCATAAAAAAACAGTGTCAACTTCTGATGCTATCGCGATCGACAGCTTATCATGTACCTGTAGATGTTTCGCCATCCAGGGATGAAATCAATATTAAAAATGCCATTGATCGTATTCATTACGAGGAACCTGCCTTTGGCGTCAGACGAATCCGGAATGAACTGCATAAACAGGGTTTTCATAACGTGGGCAGACGTCTTGTCAGACGTTATATGATGGAAATGGATATTGTCTGTTTCTATCCCGGTCCTAATCTGAGTAAGCGGGCCAAAGCTGCAAAAACCTATCCCTACCTGCTGAGAAATCTGGAAATTGACCGACCGAATCAGGTGTGGTCCATTGATATTACTTATATTGGAACTCCAAATGGATTTGTGTATTTAACCGCTATCATTGACTGGTATTCCCGCTATATTGTGGGATACACCATCAGCAACACCCTGCAAACCGATATGGTCACCCGTGTTATAAAAAATGCCGTTGAAAACTATGGCGCACCTGAGATTATTAACAGTGACCAGGGCAGTCAGTTTACGTCAAATGCCTATATTGACCTGATTAAAAGCTTCAAAACAACTAAAATCAGCATGGATGGTAAAGGCCGTGCTACCGACAATATTGCCATTGAACGGTTTTTCCGATCATATAAATGGGAACGCCTGTATTTGCTGTACCCGGAAACCGTTACTGAAGTGAAAGCTATGACAAAGGAATACATCGCTAAATATAACCACAAGCGTGGTCACCAACGATTCGATTACAAAACACCGGCAGCTGTATTCTATGAAAATATGGCATTGGCTGCCTGATCAAAATGCGAAAGGAGATTTATCTAAATATTTCTGATTTCGTGTCTTGACAAGCGTGTACATTATA
>RRZU010255908.1_pt1 | contig 10852 bp, 8 predicted proteins | sample 2165561 | NCBI WGS metagenome assembly RRZU01 (sample SAMN10456909, study PRJNA506462) | wastewater metagenome | isolation source: wastewater sludge | place: USA: Moscow, Idaho | reverse complement strand
GGCACGCCCGCGTGCAGTACGGTCGCCGCGTCGGGGCCGGTGCGGCCCTTGCGCCCCTCGCGCAGGTGCGTGCCGACGGTGAAGGCGCGGCGCTGCGGCGAGCGCTCGCGGCCCCACCGACCGCCGAAGTCGAGCAGCTCGCGGGTCACCGGAGGCACCGGCAGGGCCAGCACCAGGCCGGCGAGCTGATAGTCGGACTCGCCGCGGGTGGTGAGCGTCGCCCGAGCCCGGACGAGCCCCGCGGGAGTCAGTTCGATGGCGAGGGTGAGGTCGAGACCGGCCTCAGCGTCGGCCGCCGAGACCTCGAGCTCGGCGGCCCCAAGGCTGATCAGAGGCTCGCCGCCCGCCCACGGCTCGCCGTCGATGCGCAGGCCGGTGGTACGCCACAGTGGCGACCAGGCGGCGCCGCTGCGCGAGCCGCTGAGCCCGGGACGCCCCACCCACCCGGTTCGATGCTCGGGCAACAGCGCAACCCGGACGGGCTCGTCCACGACGTTGGGCACGATCGGGTGCACGGTGGACTCGGCGATCACCGCGGCCTCGTCGGCGCTCAACTCGCCGAGATCGGCCCCCCAGTGCAGCACCGCCGGCAACTGCCCGGCACTGAGGTCCAGCAGCAGGGCCACGCCTTCGGCGCGCAGCAGGATTCGGGTGTCGAGATGGTCCGGCATGGATTCAGCTTTCGTGTTCTGGCGCCTGCGCGGCGGTGGTGGCCGGGCAACCACAGGACGCCCGGAGGATCAATTGGGTCGCGATCTCGATATGTCGGCCGGCACTCGGCTGCGGCTCGGCGAGCAGGTCGAGCGCGGCGCTCGCCATCGCCTGCACGTTCTGCCGCGCCACGGTCAGCGGTGGCCAGGCGAACTCGGCCTCGACGGTGCCGTCATAGCTGACCAGGGCGATGTCGCCGGGTACGGAACACCCCTGCTCGCGCAACGCCCGCAGTGCGCCGATCGCCTGCAGGTCGTTGGTGGCGAAGATGGCGTCGACCGGCTCGTTCCCCTGCAGTAGCCGAAGGGTGCCGAGGTGGCCGCCCTCACGCGTGAAGGTGGTGCGCATCTGTGGGCCGGGCCGCACACCGGCTTCGAGGTGCGCGCTCAGCCAGCCCGCATCGCGCGGATCCGGATCGCCGAAGCCCTCCTCGCCGATCAGCAGAGCGATGTGACGACGGCCGTGCTCGAGCAGGTGGGCGGTCACCTCGGCGGCGCCGGCCCGCGCGGCCGAGCCGACCGAGCAGACGCCGGGCAGGGCTCCTGGCGCATCGACCAGCACGAAGGGTACGTCCGAGGCCGCCGACAGCCCTCGCACCCATCCGCGATGCGGAGCCGCGAACAGCAGCCCGTCGACCTGCCGGGCGACAAGTGCGTCCACCAGTGCGGCGGGATCGCCCTGGCCGTACTGCTGCGCATCGCCGATCAACACGTGGTAGCCACGCGCCGCGGCGGCCTTCACCAACTCGAAGGTGTACTCGGTGAAGAACGGGTTGCGGCTGTCGCCCAGCACCAGGCCGATGGTGTCGGTGGTGCCGGTGCGCAGCGCCCGCGCACTGGCGTTGGGCCGGTAGCCGAGCAGTTCCATCGCCTCGCGGACGCGCTGTGCGGTGGCCGTCGCGACCGGACGGGGGCCGTCGTTGACGACATAGCTGACCACGGCAGAACTGACGCCGGCCAGACGTGCCACGTCGGCACGGGTGACCGGGCGGGCGTCGCGCACGGCGGCGCCGTGGGTGCGTGAGTTGGACCGCGTCATCGCCTCTCCTCGTCGATGGCAGGATCTGGAATCTACACCTATTGCGTGGGATACGCACCCCCTCTGACTGGTCGGTCAGCCTCGAAAAATGATCTGGCCCGACCTGTTGCGCATAAAGATCTACTCGTGTAGCGTCCTGCCATCAGATCACCAGAGGCCGCCACCGGGGCGTCCTCGATCCCAATGAAGGGAGAGTTGGTGAGTACGACAACATCCGTGCCGAAGGCGCCGACAGCACGCCGGCGGCGAGCGGCGGCCAGCCGTCCACCGGGCAGCACCAAGGAGTTGTGGACGGCGCTGGTGTTCATCCTGCCGGCGCTGATCGGGTTCGTGGTGTTCTACCTGATCCCGACCATCCGCGGCTTCTACTTCTCGATGACGCAGTACAACCTGCTCAGCAACAACCCGCGCTGGGTCGGCTTCGCCAACTACCAGCAGATCTTTCGCGATCCGCTGTTCTACAACGCGTTGTCGGTGACGATCGAGTACGTCCTGATCAACATCACCTTCCAGACGATTCTGGCGGTGTTGATCGCGGCGATGATGCAGCGGCTGACCCAGTCGACGCTGCTGCGCGGCGCGATGCTGCTGCCGTGGCTGATCTCGAACGTGATCGCCGCGCTGGTCTGGTTCTGGCTGCTCGACTACCAGATCGGCATCGTCAACCAGTTCATGAGCACGGTCGGCCTGAACCGCACGGCGTTCTTCGCCGACGAGTTCTGGGCGATCCCGACCATCGCGTTCGTCAACGTGTGGCGCCACGTCGGCTACACGGCACTGCTGGTCTTCGCCGGCATGCAGACCATTCCCAAGTACGTCTACGAGGCGGCCGCCATCGACGGCAGCACCGAGTGGAAGTCGTTCTGGCGCATCACGATGCCGCTGCTGCGTCCGGTGCTGGCGATGGTGCTGGTGATCACCGTGACCGGCTCGTTCCAGGTGTTCGACACGGTGGCGGTGACCACCCGGGGCGGTCCCGTCAACGTCACCCGGGTGTTCCAGTACTACATCTACCAAAAGGCGTTCGGCGAGGGTCAGTTCGGCTACGGCAGCGCCCTGTCGGTGATCCTCTTCATCATTCTCGGTGCCCTGGCGGTGCTGCAGTTGCGGCTGCTGCGCTCCGGCGAGTCGGATCTGGCGTAAAGGAGTATGGCCATGTCAACCGTTGCAGAAGTCGCTCTCGCCGACGCCGAGGCCAAGCAGCGCCGGCGCCGGATGAGCCCCGGCCGGATCGGCGCCTGGGCCGTGATGGTCGTGTTCCTGATCCTCACCATTTTTCCGTTCCTGTGGATGATCCGCACGGCGTTCTCGACCACCCGCTCGCTGCCGTCCGACCCGAACTCGCTGTTGCCGGTCGACTTCACCTGGGGTGCCTTCCAGCGGGTGCTGGGGCTCGGCACCGCCGAGCAGGCGATCGCCGAGGGCGGTTCCGGAGCGTCGGTGAACTTCTGGCTCTACCTGCGCAACTCGTTCTTCTACGCGGGGGCGGTCACCATCGGTCAGATCCTGTTCTGCTCGATGGCGGCCTATGCCTTCGCCCGGCTGCGCTGGCCCGGACGCAACCTGGTCTTCGGCGTGTTTCTCGGCGCACTGCTGGTGCCGCCGATCTTCACCAGCCTGCCGAACTTCATCCTGATCAAGAACCTCGGGCTGCTGAACACGCTGCCGGGCATGATTCTGCCTACCTTCCTGATGACGCCGTTCGCGATCTTCTTTCTGCGCCAGTTCTTTCTCGGCATCAACCGCGAGATCGAAGAGGCGGCCGCGATCGACGGCGCAGGGCCATGGCGGATCTTCTTCCGGATCATTCTGCCGATGAGCACCGCGCCGATCACCACGCTCGCGATCCTCACCTTCATCGCCACCTGGAACGACTACTTCTGGCCACTGTTGGTCGGCAACACCGAACAGACCAAGGTGCTCACCGTGGCCCTGGGCGTGTTCCGTTCGCAGACTCCGGCCGGGTCGCCGGACTGGGCCGGCCTGATGGCCGCCACCCTGCTCACCGCGCTGCCGGTGCTCATCCTGTTCTTCGCTTTCGCCCGCAAGATCATCGACTCGATCGGTTACAGCGGCTCGAAGTAGCCCGCTCCGTCCCCCACTCCGCCACCGACCGCGGACGCAGCATCGTCCGCCCGACCACGCATGCCCACGTACTGACTCCCGAAAGGAATCGCCCATGTTCCGCTTCACCCGCAAGGCCGGCGCCGCCCTCGCGACCGTCGCCGCCCTGACCCTCACCATGACCGCCTGCAGCGGCGAGGCAGCACCCACCACGACCGCCGGAGCGACCACCGGTGGCGACGTGATCGACACCAGCACTGCCGCCGGCGAGGTCACCTACTGGCTCTGGGACAACAACCAGAAGCCCGCCTACCAGGCCTGCGCCGACGCGTTCCACACCGCGAACCCGAACGTCACCGTCAAGATCAGCCAGTACGCCTGGGACGACTACTGGTCGGGCCTCACCAACGGCTTCGTCGCCGGCACCGCCCCCGACGTCTTCACCAACCACCTGAGCAAGTACCCCGAGTTCGTCACCCAGGGCCTGCTCACCCCGCTGGACGCCACCCTGGCCAAGGACGGCATCAAGACCGACATCTACCAGAAGGGGCTGGCCGACCTGTGGGTTGGTCAGGACGGCCAGCGTTACGGCCTGCCCAAGGACTTCGACACCGTGGCCCTGTTCTACAACAAGAAGCTGATCAAGGACGCCGGGGTCAGCGAGTCCGACCTGGCGAACCTGACCTGGAACCCCACCGACGGCGGCACCTACGAGAAGACCATCGCCCACCTGACCGTCGACACGGCCGGCAAGCGGGGCGACGAGGCCGGCTTCGACAAGACCAAGGTCAAGGTCTATGGCCTCGGCCTGGACGGCGGCTCGGGCGGCGGCAACGGCCAGACCCAGTGGAGCATGTACTCGGGCACCACCGGCTGGCAGTTCACCGACAAGAACCCCTGGGGCACCCATTACAACTACGACAAGCCCGAGTTTCAGAACACCATCACCTGGATGCGCTCGCTGATCGAGAAGGGCTACATGCCCAGCGTCGAGGCCGTCACCGGCCAGAGTTCGGCCGACACCTACGGCGCCGGCAAGACCGCGATGATCACCAACGGCTCGTGGATGATCAACCAGATGTTCGGCTACAAGGGTGTCGAGACCGGCCTGGCCCCCACCCCGGTCGGTGCGTCCGGCAAGCGCTCCAGCATGTACAACGGCCTGGCCGACTCGGTGTGGTCGGGTTCGAAGAACAAGCCGGCCGCGATCAAGTGGGTCGAGTACCTCGGATCGTCCGCCTGCCAGGACATCGTCGGTAAGGCCGGCGCGGTTTTCCCGGCCATTCCGTCGGGTACCGAGCTCGCCGAGGCCGCGTTCAAGGCCAAGGGCATCGACGTCTCGCCGTTCACCGTTCAGGTCAAGGACGGCACGACCTTCCTGTTCCCGATCACCGACCACGCCTCGCAGATCACCAACATCATGCAGCCGGCGGTGGACGCGGTGTTCACCGGCAAGGCCAAGGCCGACACTCTGACCGCGGCCAACGACCAGGTGAACCAGCTGTTCGTGGGCTGACGCTCCACGCCCCCCTAACTATCTCTGGCCTGCATAGCTACGCGGGCCAGAGATAGTTGGGGGCGCTCGGCGCAGGGAGGAGGAGACGTGACCGGACGATGGGGGCGCGGGTCGACGCTGGCGGCGGTGGCCGTGCTGGGTGTCGCCGTGCGCTGGCGGTTCCTGGATTTCCAGTCCGGCGACTACCGGACGTTCCTGTCGCGCTGGTACGCCTTCATCTCGACGAACGGACATTTCGCCGCCCTGCACGACGACTCGTTCTCGAACTACAACACGCCCTATCTGGTGCTGCTCGCCCTCACCAGCTACCTTCCGATCCCACCGATCGTGGCGATCAAAACCCTGTCGATCCTGGGCGATCTGGCACTTGCCGGGGTGGCCGCGGCGATCGTGCTGCGGCTTCGTCCGGGTGCGAGGTGGGCACCGGTTGCTGCCTTCGGCGTGGTATTGCTGCTGCCGACCGTCGTGATGAACAGTGGAGTGTGGGGCCAGTGCGACTCGCTGTACGCCGCCGCGTCACTGGCCTGCGTGCTGTGCCTGCTCGAGGGACGCTCTGGGGCCGCGTCCGCATGGTTCGGGCTTGCGTTCGGCTTCAAGCTGCAGGCGGTGTTCCTGCTGCCCGCGCTCGTCGCGGTGGTGATCATCAACCGCCACCGATGGCTGAGCCTGCTGGCCGCCCCGGCCGCCTTCGTCGCCACGCTGGTGCCCGCCCTACTGGCGGGGCGCAGCCTGGTCAGCCAACTCATGGTGTACCCGCTCCAGATCACCGATCCCTCCGGCACCGGTGGCACGGTGGGCGGACCGGGTGCCGGGCGCCGGCCACCGGGCGGCGGTGGGAGCGGCTTCGTGCTGAATGACGGCCAGAGCTTCACCCACAACGCACCGACGCCGTACGCCTGGCTGCCCGCGGATGCGTCCGTGCTGTGGAAGTACGCGGGACTCGCCCTGACGGTGGGCGTGGTGACCGGCCTCGGGGTGTGGTTGCTGGCCCGGGGGCAGGCGCTCTCACCGACGCAGATCGTGCTGCTGGCCGCCACGTCTACCCTGATCATCCCGCTGCTGCTGCCCGAGATGCACGAGCGGTACTTCTACCTGGCCGAGGTGTTGCTGGTGGTCGCCGGCTTCGCGGATGGATGGTTCTGGTGGCCGGCCGCCGGCATGCAGGCGGCCAGTATCACCACCTATCTCAGTTATCTGCTCAACCACACCACCGTGCCTCTGGGTTGGGCCGCGGTGGTGGCGACGGCCTCGGGACTGATCGCCGCGGTGCTGCTGCTGCGAACACTGCGCGCGCACCCACCTGGAAGTCCGCTGTTCGTCGGCTGACCCGGCCCAACGCCCGCCTAACTATCTCTGGCCTGCGTAGCTACGCAGGCCAGAGATGGTTAGGGGGGCGCTGGGCGGAGGGTCGTCCCCCCGGTCCGCACGCCGATACCGTGGGTTCATGGGCACGAAACGCTCGGCGTACGCGGATGTGCTGCGGGCGCTGCCGCCCGCCGAGATCCCTGCCTACCTGGACGCGCACAGCCACCTGCCGGGCCCGCGCGGCAACCTCGAACTGATCGACGCCGCGTCCGATGTGCTGCCCCGCGAACTGGCGCTCGAACTGGCCGCCGCTGCGGGTGAGTTCCTGGCTTGTTGCGGGGTGGCCACGTTGGGCCGGCTCGCCCTCGACGACCCGGACGATCCCCGACCCGATGAGCTGCTCACCCACTACGCCGGTGACGCGCGGTGGCGCGTGCGTGAGGCGGCGGCGATGGCCGGTCAGCGGATCGGCGACGCGGACCCCGTCCGGCTGCGCAGGCTGGTCGAACGCTGGACGGCGTCGTCCGACCCCCTGGTGGTGCGCTGCGGGATCGCCACGGTGTGCGAACCCCGCCTGCTCCGTGACCCCCGGACGGCTACCGCGGCACTGGCGGCATGCGGGCGTGCGACGCAGCAGCTGGTCGGATTGCCGCCCGAGCGGCGCCGGCAGGCGGACGTCCGGACGCTGCGGCAGGCACTCGGCTACTGCTGGTCGGTCGCCATCGCGGCCGACCCCGCGCCAGGGCTTCGCGCCTTCGGCGCCCTCGACACCACAGATCCGGACGTGGCCTGGGTAATCTGCGAGAACCGCCGCAAGCGCCGACTGGCCGTACTGCTGGCCGCCGGTGAACCCGCGAGTTGATCGGCAGGGCTTCGACGCCCGAGCGATGAAACCGTCGGCAGGGGCCGCTACCGTATGCGGCACCCGACGAGGAGGTTCTGCCATGCAGAAGATCGTGCCCAGCATCTGGTTCGACCACACGGCCGCAGAGGCGGTGGCGTTCTATACCGAGCACTTCCCCGACTCGCGGGTGCTGCACGAGCAGCGCTACCCGAGCACCGGCCTGCCTGACTTTCAGCGCGAGTTCGCCGGTGAGGTACTGGCCATCGACTTCGAGTTGCGTGGCTTCCGGTTCTCTGCGATCAACGCCGGCCCCGAGTTCGAGGTCAACCAGTCCATCTCGTTCACCCTGCCCTTCGACGAGGCCGCCGACCCCGACGCACGCACCACGATGCAGACGCTCTGGACCGCCCTGGCCGAGGGTGGCCAGGTGATGATGCCGCTCGCCGAGTACCCGTTCAACCCGTACTACGGGTGGGTGCGTGACCGCTTCGGCGTGGGCTGGCAGTTCATGCTCTCCGACCCGCAGGCCGGGCCGGGGCCGGCGGTGCTCACCTCGCTGCTGTTCGGGGCCCAGGCACAGAACCGGGCCGACGAGGCGCTCGCCTTCTACAGCTCCTTGTTCCCCGACGGACGCATCACGATGGTCGCGCGCTACCCCCAGCCGTCCGGCCCGGCCCCCGAGGGCGCGGTGATGTACTCGACGATGATGGTGTTCGACCAGTCGTTCACCCTGATGGATTCGGCCGTCGAGCAGCCCGACACCTTCTCGCCGGGTGTGTCACTGATGCTGTTGTGCGCCGACCAGGCCGAGATCGACCACTACTGGACGGCGCTCAGCTCGGTGCCCGAGGCCGAGCAGTGCGGCTGGTGCGTGGATCGGTTCGGGGTCAGCTGGCAGGTGGTGCCGGCCGACCTGAACGAGTACCTGCTCACCCCCGAAAGCTACGGGGCGATGCTGCAGATGAAGAAGATCGAGCTGAGCGGCCTCGGCTGAGCGAGGCCTCAGCTGAGCGGCCTCGGCTGAGCGGCCTCGGCTGAGCGGCCTCAGCTGAGCGAGACCTCGGCTGAGCGTCCTCGGCTGAGCGTCCACGGCTGAGCGGTCTCGGCTGACTCGCGCTTTCGGCTGATCAGCCACGGGTCACCCGCACCTTTACTAAGATTCGGCCCGAGCCCGAAGGAGGTCTGCCATGCAGGTCGGCTCGGATCGTGCCCGCCGCAGCCTCGCCTACCTGCGGCACCGGATCAGCTCGGGCGAGTGGCCGATCAACTCCAAGATTCCCACCGAGACCGAGCTCATGCAGCTGCTCGGCGTCGGCAAGACGACGGTGCGCGAGGCCGTCCGGGCCCTGGCCAGCGTGGGCATGCTCGAACCGTTGCCCGGCATCGGCACCTTCGTGCGTTCGCGGGTACCGGTCAGCAGCCTGCTGACCGACTACATCGCAGAGTTCTCGGTGGGCGAGGTCCTGGGCTATCGACGGGCCCTCGAGATGGAAGCCGCCCAACAGGCTGCCCTGCACCGCACCGACGAGCAACTGGCCGCGATGCGTCGTGCGATCAGCCCGGACGCCGAGGCGGCCACGCCCTTCGGGTCGCCACGCGGCAAGGCGCCCGGCCAGTTTCACTTCCTGGTCATGGAGGCCAGCGGCAACTCATTGCTGGTCGGTCTGTACGCAGGGGTGGTCGATGCGTTGCGACGTGCGATCAACGCCGGCACCGTGGTGCACGCCACCGACCCCGAGACCCGTCGGGCCGACCACGAGGTGCTGCTGAACGCGCTGGAGGCCGGTGACGTGGGTGCCGCCGTGCACGCCATGGCGCTGCACATCGATCGCGACCTGGTACCGGCCGATCAGGCTGGCGACGCGCCGGCCTCGTGGCTCGCACCACTGGCCCAGAGCTGATCCACCTCGGCCCCCGACCCGGATCCCCACGCAACCGCACCATCGCCACGTGTGAGATCCCGGCATTCGCCGGGATGACGAATCGACGGTCAGAACCGCAGGCCGCTTCGACGCGGGCTGCTCGTCGCGGGCTGATCAACGTCGCGAGATGACGGGTCGAGGGTCAGGACCGCAGGTTGCTCGACGTCAAGGGCTGCTCAACGTCGCGGGATGAAAGATCGACGGTCAGAACCGCGGGCTGCTCGTCGCGGGCTGATCTAGTCAACGTCGCAGGCTGCTCAACGTCGCGAGCTGCTCACGGCATCGCCGCGCCCAGCACCGAACGCAACCCGTCGGCGATGCCCCCGCGCCAGCAGGCGTAGTCGTGTCCGCCGTTGTATTCAACGTAGTCATGCGGCACTCCGGCGGCCAGCAGCGCCTGGTGCAACGCCCGGTTCGGTTCGAGCAGCACCCACTCCTGGGTGCCGACCTCCAGATAGCCACGCACACCCGCCGGCAGCCGCGACACCCGCTGCACCACTCCCGGCTGCCACAGGGATGCCGACTGACTGACGAACGCCCCGACCGCGTCCGGACGCTCCGCGGCCGTCAGTAGCGCGGTGACGCCGCCCAGACTCTGCCCCGCCACCACCCGCTCCCGCGGGTCCGACCCGATCGGCCAGCGCGAGGCCGCCCAGGGCAACAACCGGTCGGCGATCCAGTCCGACATGCCGCCACCGGACGACAGTTCGCTCCACCGCTTCGAGCGGTCGGCCGAGGCCACCAGCAGCAGCAGCGGCGCGCGCACCTGGCCGTCCGCGATCAGGTTGTCGACCGTGACCGCCAGGTTCTGGGTGCCGGCCCATACGTCGCCGTCCAGCACCACGACCACCGGGCCGCCCGTCACGAACTCGTCCGGACGGTAGACGCGCACCAGCCGCCCGTCCAGGTGCGAGTCGCTGAACGAACCACGCTGGACGCCGCGCGGAGCGAGCCAGCGCTGCACCGGCGCGCGTGGCAACGACACCACCGACTGCTGCCGTCCGGCCCGGTTGACGCAGCCGGCCGGATTGAGCGGATCGGACAGACCGTGATCGAGCGCGGCCCGGATCGCCACGTGATCGTCGGCCCCCAGCCACGGCGCCCGCTCCCCCGCTCGCTTCGGCACGAACGTGTACGACGCCCGCCAGTCGGGCGCCATCCGGTAGGCCAGGTGCCAGACATCGGTGCCGTGCAGCCGAGTCATCAGGCTGCGGCTCAGGTCGCGCTCGTCGGTGAGCCGGTTGACGAAGAGCAGCACCTGCTCGGCCACGGCGTCCCGCCACAGGAACGTGACGATGCAGGCGTCTGCGTCCGGCTCGATGATCGGTGAGGTTGCGCCGTCCCAGAACGCCGTCGCTCCCCTGGTATCGCCTGCAGCCAGGGCCGACGCGAGCCGGCCGATCACCGGCGAGGCCACCCGCGGCGCCGGTTCCGGACGGGGCACCTTGGGCG
>RRZU010063464.1_pt1 | contig 10852 bp, 11 predicted proteins | sample 2165561 | NCBI WGS metagenome assembly RRZU01 (sample SAMN10456909, study PRJNA506462) | wastewater metagenome | isolation source: wastewater sludge | place: USA: Moscow, Idaho | reverse complement strand
CCAGAATAGCTAACGAAGTTATAAATTCAAACTCAAAGAAAAAAGCGTCTCTTGCAGAGGGCTTTCTAGGGTACACACACCACGCAACTCGTTGCAACTGCCCCAAGCCCAGTAACAGTGCGGTTTTGCGTTGTATTCACGGAACTATGTTAATTGTATTCATGACAAAATAAAAAAATATCGTAAGTCATTGTTTTATATATGGATATATTATAAAAAAATGTATTCGAGTAAGATATTAATATATGTAAAAATATTAAATTTTAAAAAAATAATAATTCGACAAATATTTTAGTTAAATTTATAATGTTAATATTACTAATTAATATTTTATTTATGGATTTTATCATGGCTAAATCTAGGCCGATAAGCGTCAGATTAGAAGACGATTTATTAAAGCTGGTGAAAGAACACAGCGGTGTAAATTTCAATGCATATCTTGAACATTTAATTCTTCGAGGAATGCTTATGGACTTAGCCGATCTGCATTTAACTTTTAAAAACTCAGACAGCGAAATTAATCAAAGACTTCAAAAACTAGATGCCATAAAAGAGCTACAGGCTGGTATGGTTTTTCTACAAGAAATTATTTTTAAAATGGCTTTAAGACAAGGTTTTAAAGAGGAAGAGTTAAAGCAACTTTATCAAGCAATTCAAAAGAAATATGACGAATAAATTTTAGTGAGGAAGTGAAATGTCGAGACACCAAGAAGGCGAATTAATGAACTTCACACGAGGTTCTGAAATTTGGTTATATCAGATACATATGCTGCTAATTGGATTGTTTAATGCGGCTGTTTTTGGGGTAGCAGCATTTGCGGTTATTTTTAGTGCTTACTGCTACTTTAAAATGGGTAAAGATGAGTTTTCTAATACCGTAAGTTACTATCAAGCTAAGACTTTTTCAGCCGTCGGAATGGATAATGGAACAATCAATATTTCTAAGAATGGCAAGACCTATTCGGTGTTGACAAAAGACGTTCCAATGCGAATAGAAAAGTATGCGATGCATGGTACAGTTGTGATGAAAAATGGGGCGATACTTGGTGGCCTTTTTGGTGGAGCGATTACCATTTTTGTTTTGGTTTATTGGTGGCAATTTGGCCGAGGACAAATGGCAGATGAAAGATTGAGAGGTGCAGAAAAAGTAGAGAAAAACACACTCGTAAAAATGATTTTGCAAGATGATAATGCCAGTCCTTATCAATTAATGGGCGTACCAATGGTAAAGGGAACTGAGCCATTAAATATTGCATTTACTGGAGCGCAGGGCGTAGGTAAATCTCAAAATTTTCACAGCCTTATGAGACAGGTTAGAGCGAAAAATAAGAAGGGTATTGTTTACGATCCAACAGGGGCTTTTACTTCAGAATTTTATCGTGAGGGAAAGGACATTTTACTTAACCCTTTTGATAAACGTAGTCCAGCTTGGAATGTTTGGAATGAGATTAGAAACCCAATGCATTATGAGACAATCGCAAATGGTTTAATACCTTCTCCAAGTAATAATGAGAATCCATTTTTTGCTGAAGGTGGTCGCATGGTTTTAAAAACAGTTTTCAAGATTTTGGAGGCTGAGGGTAAGATGACAAACCAACAGTTATACGACTCAATTGTGGCTAATGATTTTCATGGTGTACACGCTTTAGTCCAAGGCTCACCAGCTGAAAAATTTATCAATCCTAAGACAGAAAAAACGTCAATCAATTTGCTAATGACGCTGCAAAATAAACTTGAATGCTTTGAGTATTTGTCTGATGAAGGGCAATCATTTTCTATTCGAGATTTTATGATGGCAGATGATGATAGATGGTTGTTTATTCGTACCAGTGAAGAGGCAAAAGACGTACTCAAACCTATCTTGTCACTTTGGATCAATACCATTATTAAAACAACATTGTCTTTACCCGAAACTTCGGGTGCAGAAGAGAAAGATAAGATATGGTTATTCGTCGACGAATTACCCACTTTGCAAAAGTTAGATGACCTAGCATTTTCTTTAACTAACACTCGTAAATATGGGTTATGTCATGTGTTAGGATTTCAAGACTTTAATCAAATCTACAAGCTATATGGTGAGTATGACGCTAAGACAATTTTATCGGGTTGCCAAACTAAATTTTTAATGAGGGTAACAGATGATGCGTCAGCAGATATTATGGCTAGAGCTTTAGGTGAGGTTGAAATGGATGAAAAGGAAATCTCACGCTCAATGGGTGTTCACAGTGCAAGGGATGGTGTTAGTTTTTATGGTAGACGTAATATCAGAAAAATTGTTTTAGGCTCAGAAATTCAAAGTTTAGATAACTTGGAAGGCTACTTAACCTTAGCAGGAAAATATCCAATTACACGCATCAAATTCGATTTTGAGCCAGTACCACAAAATGTACCAGTTTGGATTCCAAACGATAAATTCTTATTGAATAAAAATGAAATTGTAAGCTCAAATAAAAATGCTTCTATGTCTAGTTGGAGTACCCTTACAAATATCGTCGAAAATAACCATGAGAAAGCTCCAGCAGCTCAAGAGGGTGTAACCCCTACTCTACCAACTAACCCTAGTGAGAATGGCTTTAAAAATGCTCCAGCAGCTCAAGAAAATCAAACCTTTAATTTTGATAACCCTACCAGCCTAACTACAAATATTGACCTTGAAAATTCCAAGGATGACGCTTTAAAAGCGGATATTAAACAACCATCTTCAGAAATTTTGGTAGATGATAATGAGTTAAACGGTACAAAAAAGACAGCTAGTTTATTCAATATTGAACTTTCACTTGACAGTCTTAGTGAAGAAGACGAAAACAAAATCAAAACTAGCAATATTTAATAGAACTTAATAATAAAGGAGCTGATGATACTATGCTTAATGTGGCTAATGTAAAAAATAGTGGGCATGGAATGTCATATTATGCAAAGGATAATTACTATTCTAATGAACAAGGAGTAGCTAATTCATCATGGCAAGGTAAAGGAGCTGAGGCCTTGGGGTTATCGGGCAACGTTGACCCCGAAGTCTTTAAAGAACTTTTAGAGGGAAAAATTGACGGACAACAGTTGGGAAGAATTGAAAAAGACGAACAGGGTAATGATGTAGTTGTTCATAGAGCAGCAATTGATATTACTTTCTCAGCTCCAAAAAGCGTCTCTATCATGGGTGAAGTTTATGGTGATGAACGGATAAAACAAGCTCACCAAGAGGCAGTTAGTGAGGTTTTAAACGCATTAAGTAATGAATCTATAAAAAGTCGAGTAATGGTCGATGGAAAAATTATAAATGAAAATTCTAATCAGACAATAATTGCAAAATTTGAACATAATACCAATCGACTCCAAGAGCCTGACACACATACCCATGCTTTGATTATCAATGGTGTTAAAACTTCAGATGGAAAATATCACAGTATAAGCAATGAGGAAATCTTTAATACTCAGCGTATGTATGGTGCTATGTACATGAATAAACTTGCTGAAAAGGTGCAGGGTTTAGGTTATGACATAGAAATTAAAGATGATAAAGGGAATTTTGATATTAAAGGAGTGGGCCAAAATGCGATTGATGCCATGTCTACCCGAAAAAAGGAGATCGACGAGGCTTTAGCTGAAAAGGGGCTAACAAGAGAAAATGCCAGTGCCAGTGCTAGGGAGGTTGCGACTCTTGATACTAGAGGTAAGAAAATTGATATTGCACATGAAGAGCTTATAGAAGACTGGAAGGAAAAAACAAATCAAGTAATGGAAGTTGATGGGGAGAGGTTAATTGAACAGTCTAAGGTGAATCAAACCTTAAATAATAATCAAGACCAAAGACTAGCTGCTAAAGAGGCAACTAGGCTATCAATGAAAACTTTAACAGAGCGAGAGGCTGTTTTTGATAAAAATATGCTGCGGCAAAAGGCATATGAGAGGGGTGTTGGCACAACAACGGCAGCGGATATAGATAAGCATATTGATTCTTTAAAAGCTAATGGTGTGATTGTTAGCCTTGAAGACGGTAGAACAACTACTAAGGCTGTGCTTAATTCTGAAAAATGGACTATTAAAACAATTAACGAGCATAAAGATACTATAGACCGAATCACTAATGAAGAGGATGTAAGTTCTCATATTGCGACTTATGAAGAGCAAAAAGGCTTTAAATTAACCCAAGGTCAAGATGAGTCTGTTAAAAAAATATTTTCTACAAAAGATAGATTTATAGGAATACAAGGCTTAGCTGGTACAGGTAAAACCACGATGCTAGAAGTGGTGAAGAATATCGCCCACGACAACGGCTATGTAATTAGAGGAATGTCGGGTACGAAAAAGGCAGCTAATACTCTAATGAAAGAAACAGGTATTGAAAGTGAAACAAATACTAAATTTGTAATTAATGCAAAAAAAGCTCAGAAAGAATGGGAACAAATACATTCTGATGATCCAAATGCGATTAGGCAAAAAGAGATATGGATAGTTGATGAATCTTCTTTTGCAGGGCAGCAGCAGCTTAATGAGATTTCAAATCTAGCGATCAAAGCTGATGCAAGGATAGTTTTCATTGGTGATAAGATGCAATTACAATCAATTGGGTTTGGAAAACCTTTTGAGGTAGGCCAAAATCGAGGATTGGATTTTGCACAAATGAAGGATATTAACCGCCAAAAAAATGAAGAATTAAAATTATTGGTTGATACAACATTAGGTAATAGCAAAGAAGAGTTAGAGGCTAAGAATATTAAACAAGCCGTAAAAATGATGGATGAAAAAGGTTTTATCGTAGAAAACCAAGGTACGGTTGAAGTCGATTTAGCAAATTCAGCTGAAAAAGAAACTAAAGCTGCGGCTTTAGTTAATTTAGTAGATAAATATGTGAATCTTCCAAAAAATGAAAGAGATAACTCCAAAGTCATTACGCCATTTAATAAAGATAGAGAAGAATTCAATGAGCTGGTTAGAGATAAGTTAAAAGAGAAAGGGGAAATAGGCCAACAAGATATTAAACTTGAAACATTAAAATCTGTTAATCGTACTTCAGCTGAAATTAACGATGCATTCTATTACAAAGAAGGTGAGAAAGTGCAGTTTGGCTCAGAAGTTAGATATCTTGGAATTGCAAAAAATGAATTATTAACAGTGGTAGGTAAAGATGCTAAGGCTAAGAAAGTCTCATTGCAAAATTCAGAAGGTAAGACTATTGAATGGAGTCCAGCTAAAAGTCATCGTGTATCAGTTTATAACGCAAAAGAAATAATGATTGCTGAAGGAGATAAGGTTAAATTTACCAAAAATGATACATCCGAGAATAAATTGTATGCCAATAATACCGAAGGTACGATAGCTAAAATTGAAAACGGACAAGTTACTGTTAGAACGGAAGATGGTAGAGAATTTGAGCTAGGCGAAGATGATAAGCACCTAGACCATAACTATGCGTCAACAGTTTACGCATCCCAAGGCTCAACATATCAAAACACTTATTTATATTTAAACGTCAATAAGGAGGCGTCAGAGCAAGATAAAAAAACCGTCAATAGCATTGTGGGTGATCGAATGTTTTATGTGGCATTAACACGCTCCAAGGAAAAATTTGAGCTGCATACCAATGATGCCAGTAAATTAAAAGAAATGTTATCAGCGAAACAGGATAAAACTTTTGCTTTAGGTGAGCTAGAGAAAATGCAGCGTAACCAACAAAACCCATCAAACCAACTCTCTACCCCAGCGGCAGGAGCAGTTAATCAACTCAACCCACAGTCTCAGCAAAACCAACCCCCCCAAAACTCAAACTCTTCAAACAAACCCCAACAACTGTCTGAAAATATAAAGCAGCATATCCAAGGTTTTAATATTGATGCAGCTATCAAAAGCTATCGAGAAATGACTCGTCAAGAACAAGAGCGAGACAATCAAATAGAACATTAGCCGAATTTTAAATATTAACTTAATATTTAAAAACAGTAGTTAAACTCAGTAATTAAATGTTTTTTTATTTTTAAAATAATATTTATTGATAATAATTAAAGCATTTGTTAAAATCTAAAAAAGTGTTTTATTGTATTAGTAGATTTACTGATTATTACTATTATGTTAATGAATCAAAAAAGACTGTTTAATTCTTTAGTTATCACCATCCTAGTATTTGTGGGATTTTGTGCTAATTCTGCAAAAGCTACTTGTTGGGAAGAGGCAGGAAATCGTTACAATGTTGATCCTTTGTTACTAATGGCAATTGGTTGGAAAGAATCAAGAGGAAAGACGACGGCAGTAGGCCCACCGTTATCAGATGGGAATATCGCTTTAGGTTTAATGCAAATAAATACTATACATTTGCCTAGACTTAGAACACACGGTATACGTCGAGATGATTTATTTGATGCGTGTACGAGTATTAATGTAGGGGCTTCAGTTTTAAGAGATTGTATCAACAAATTTGGAAATATTTGGCGTTCAGTAGGTTGTTATTATGGTGGCCCAGCATCTAAGGCCTACTCAGCAATGGCAGGTTATAGTGCGGATGTTCAAAGATACTATCAAGGTTATATAAATATGTATCGAGGACAGGGAAATGGTTATCAAAATGTCAACTATCAGCAAATCAATTATCAAATCCAAAATTCTAACACTCAAAGGAGCGACGGCATTCGTCACCTTGAGTCTGTGTTGTTTAACTAACTTTGGATGTAGCCAATATGCATACAAAAAAAATTTGATGCAAGGTTATTCAATCAAAGAGGAGTCTTTAAATGCTCCAATTCCAGTTAGTTCATACGTCAATGTTACTCAACAAATTAAGGATAACAAGCTAGGTTATGTGACTTGCGAGCAGAGCCTATGTCCAGCTTTTAAGAAAAAGTATTTAGCGGTAAGCAGAAGTAGTAAGAAAGTAGTTATTAATAACTAAGTCAGAATTGTATGCTTGCCCTAGCATACGATGCTTTATTAAAAGGGCAAACTAACAAGCAAAATGGAGTATTTGTATGTCACAAGCAGTTTCAAATGTGCAATTCGACACCGAGGCAGCAAAGCGTCAGGTTATTTACTACGCAACTAAATATCGTGCAGTAATTTTTGCTGTAGCTATGGTTGTATTGTTTTTAGCTATTAGTCAAATTGCTGATGCTGGTACAACGCAAGACGAATTTTCTGCATCGGCTGGTAAATTTGAAGGCTGGATCAAAGGTAACTTAGGTAAAGCAATTTCATTCGTTGCGCTTATCATCGGTGCTGGTATTTCTGCATTCAAAAAAGACGGTATGATTCTAGTGTTTTCAGTGTTTATCGCAATTGGTATCGGCATTATCGCAAGTATCATCAATGCGTCATTCACCGCATTAATCTAATCGACTGAAAATTTGTTAATTCAAATTTTTATAGACTTATGGAGATAAGTTATGTTAAGTCAAGCAGTTAGTTTTTCTAATGCCGAAATTACAAAGCGCAAAGCGATTCATTACGCAACTAAATATCGTGCAGTAATCTTTGCTGTAGCTATGGTTGTATTGTTTTTAGCTATTAGTCAAGTGGGCGATGCTAGTACAGCCACAGACGAATTTTCTGCGCCAGCTACCAAGTTTCAAAACTGGATCAAAGGTAACTTAGGTAAAGCAATTTCATTCGTTGCGCTTATCATCGGTGCTGGTATTGCTGCATTCAAAAAAGACGGCATGGTTCTAGTGTTTTCAGTGTTTATCGCAATTGGTATCGGTATTATCACAAGTATCATCAATGCGTCATTCACCGCATTAATCTAATCATCCAAAAAAATTTGCGTCAACGCAAATTTTAAATTTTATTAAGTGGGTCGTTATGACGGAAAATGAATCACATACCATACCAACAAGGCTAGATGACAGAGCTAAGTTTTTATTTTTTGATTATGACGTTGCCATTATTGCATTAATACCTTGTGGTATTGGAACAATGTTAGGTCAATTAGCAGCTCTTTTTGGCTTATTTTTCGGTTGTATCTTAGCAATGGGATATAAAAGTTTCAAAACTGGAAAACATAACGGAGTAATGACTCACTTAATTTTTTGGAAAACAGGAACGCCTAATACATCTGCAATGCCACCTTCATATAAACGAAATTTTTTAGGTTAGTGGAATGAATATTGATAACGGTAAAAAAACGATTGCCGATGTTAAAAATGAAAATAACTTTTTCAAAAAGATACTGCTAGTTATGGCCTTGGTAAATGTGTTTCTACTTGCAATCTTGGCTTACGCTTTGATGAAAGAAACAGTAGTTGTAGTGCCGCCAGTTGTAACGAATAAATATGAAATTAGTGCTGATGGAGCAAGCCCCACCTATTTAGTTGATATGGCTGAATATGTGATGACAATGCTTAGGACAATCAATCCAAACAATGTTGAACATAATAATTCTATCATTTTAAAAATGGCATCGGCAGAGGCGCAGCCTAAGATGCGTAAAATTCTTGATGCTCAAGCAGCAAGAATAAAAAAAGAAGACATTATAACTGTTTGGTCGGGTGCAACTGTACCGCCAAAAGTTGTCGGTAAAAATTCAGTAGTGCTTAATGGAACATTGAAAACCTATTACTCAGATAAGCTAGTTTCAACTGATCCAAAGGAATACAAAGTCACTTTTGATATAAATTCATTCGGGAGATTATATGTTACACAGATTGAAGAAATTAAGCCAAGTGTTGCCCCTGTTAGCAATCAGTCTGTTGAGCAACAATAGTGCTAATGCAAAAAATGAGGTGTTTAACGCTGATAGTAAAATTTCTGAAGTAGTCATGTCAAAGCAAGAACAGAATTTATTAGAAGTTAAAGGCCGTCGTATCTCTTCTGTAATACCTTCAGTTGCAGGGGTTTTAGCTTATCAACAAGATACCACCAATGGAATTTTGTATTTTAGTTTAGCTAATGAAAATTTTATGGGAACAGTAACTTTATTTGTAAATGATGATGAAGGTGGCCGTTACCGTTTAATTCTAGTGCCTACAAATCAACCAGCTCAAGAAATTAGTATTGTGCCTTCAAGTAGTGCCAATGCAAATAACAATGCCAGTAAGGATAACTCAGAACAAGACAATGAGAATCTAAATGGCTCATATATTTATGAAATAAAAAAAGCTATGTTTAATTTAGCGAGAGCAGCAAATGGTATTGATGTTTCGGAAGAAATGACCCGAATAGCAGTCAATAAAGATATCCCATTGTGGAAAGAGGCAAAATTAACGCTGCTTAATAGATATGATAGCGGCAATTTAATCGGTGAAGAATACCAATTGACTAACATTACTAACTCAGTTTTACAGCTAAGAGAGCAAGAGTTTTACCGCAACAATGTACTTGCAGTTAGCCTAACAAAACTTTCATTAGAACCAAATGAGTCTGCTTTTGTCTATGTGGTAAGGGGTAAATAATGAGTGCTGTTGATCAAAACGAAGAAAGACGAAAAAAACAACTCATTCTAGGTGGTACAGCAGCAGCCCTTTTAGCTGTAGTAGGTGGCGGCAGTATGCTACTTATGGATAACAATAGCAGTAAAGACAATGCGGCTGAAAAAGACGTTAAAACTGTAGACTTGCAGCCAGCTGGAAACATTGATAATGCTGATACATGGAGACGCTCAGTAGGTGAAGAAGAACAAAACCGTGATATGCAGATTGAAGAGCTGCGTAATGAATTAAAAAATAACCAACAAACTAATGCAGACTTACTTAATCAGCTAAATCAAATGAATAGCAAAATTGCTGCTATTGAAAATCAGCCACCACAAGTTGTCAAAGAAGTTAGAACACCCGTACAAGTTAATAGTGGTTATAACCAACCAAGAAGCAATTACCCAAGTTTCAGTAATTCATCGAGCAGCTCCATTTTACCATCACCTACAGGAAGTAGTAAAAAAAGCGGTAATAAAGGTCAATCTACTAATAATGGTGATAGTGTGCCTACAGGTAATGGTGCTACCAGTGCGATTAATAACTTTAATTCAGCGAATCCATTATCAGCTGCTAATGGTACACCACAGCCTAGCAGAACAGTTGAAGTGATTAATTTTAATTTGACTGATAAAAGGAAAGCTAATGATGGTAACAAGTCATTGAATAGCTTAATTCCTACAACTTCTTTCGTCTCTACTACACTTCTAAATGGAGCAGATGCACCCACTGGAGGCCAAGCACAAAGCAATCCTTTACCAATCGTACTGCAAGTACGCAACCTAGCTAACTTACCTAATAGCAAAAAAGCAGATATTAAAAATTGTCGATTCTTAGGGGCAGCATGGGGCGACCTTAGCTCAGAGCGTATGTTTGCAAGAATTGAATCATTGTCTTGTGTGATAAATGGCAAGGCTTATGAAATGCCAGCTAAAGGTTACATTGTAGGCGAAGATGGTAAAACAGGGATGCGAGGCCGTTTAGTTAGCCGAAAAGGTAAAACCTTGGGATTGTCATTCCTAGCTGGTGTTGTTAATGCGACAGGAGCAGCCTTTCAATCAGCTGCTACAACAACAACAAGTCTTGGTGGAATAAGCTCAAAAACCGTAAATACAGGTGATGTTGGCAGAGCTGCATTAGGTGGCGGTATTAGTGAAGGTGCAAATTCGCTAGGCGAATACTATCGTCAACAAGCAGAGCGACTGTTTGATGTGATCGAAGTTGATGCAGGGCGTTCACCCGAAGTCTTAATTACCAGTGCAATTGAGTTCCCAAGCGGTATCAAATTAAACAACGGTATCTACAAAGCAGGTGGGGCGAAAAGGGTAATCACAGATGATTAGCTTAAAAAACACATTGATTTTAGGTTTGATGCTATCGACGGCCATAACTACTACTGATGCAGTAGCAGCTCAAACTAACATTAACTGGAAATCATTAGACTTAAAAAATGCTTTAGT
>RRZU012674315.1_pt1 | contig 10853 bp, 6 predicted proteins | sample 2165561 | NCBI WGS metagenome assembly RRZU01 (sample SAMN10456909, study PRJNA506462) | wastewater metagenome | isolation source: wastewater sludge | place: USA: Moscow, Idaho | reverse complement strand
CGCATCTGCCAGAGTGTTGTCCCCCAAGCTCGCGTACCACTCTTCCGTTGGCAGCTGACTGACCACGACCGTCGAGTATTTCCCGTACCGATCATCCATGATCTCCAGCAGGGCGTTGCGCTGCTCGGCATTCACCGCTTGCTCGACCAGCCGCTCAAGTACCCGCAGCAGGGTATCGACCTGACCGGTCAGGGTCTTGTTGTTGGCAAATTCGGGGCGTTGATCCTCGATCGCCGTGATCAGGGTGTCGAGTGGCAAGGTGAGATCGAGCTTGGACAGAAACATCAGCAGCGAGCCGCGGCGCTGATCGGCCGCCAGACGGACATTGCGCAGGGCCGCATCGATGGACCCATCTTCCCGGATCTGCTCGCTCAGATTCAGGCGAGTGAGGGTGATCGCCGCCAGCAAGGTCAGCTTTTTGAAGAGGGCAAACAGGGTCGCATTGAGGGTCACCCCGTGCTGCAACTCGGCCAGCACACAATCGACAAAATAATATTTACTGAGGGTTTTTTGCTGTTTGAGCTGACCACGCAGGGCCCGTGCCGCACTGTCTTGCTGTGTTAACGAGCACGGTGGTTGCATCGCATCCGGCTGCACTGACTGTGCCATGGCATCGAGCCGCTGCGTCAGCCACTGCCGATCCGCTGCCAGCAGCTGATCAAACTCGCGGCCCAGGTCGATATCTTCGGCAATTGCCTGGCGCAGCTTATGAGCGATCAGTGAATGGTCGCGGGTCAACGCGACCGGAAATAGCAGCTGCCAGACCCGTTCGGCAGGATCAAGGGGCGCCGGATCAATGATCACACTGTGCCGCTTGCCACTGGCTGAAAAAAGCCGGCTCTGCCACGGGGTCTTCCCGGTGGACACGGCCCTGCGTCAGGTGCCTGGCCTGATGGGCCAGTTGAGCACGGCTCAACCCCAGCCAATCGGCAACATCCTGTTGCGACAGCTTGCTGGTCTGACCGAACAGCCGCTGGCGGGCGGCCTGATCCAGCGCCTGGTTGAGGACGCGGCGTCCCCACTCAGGCACCGTCCCGTCGGGGGACAACTGCATATAGCGCAGCAGTTCGGCGCACAGCATGGCCTCTAGTTTGTCATCAGTTAACGTGACCTGGGTCAGTGGCAAGCCGGCGGGGGGCTGATCGAGCGCAGGCCACCACAATAGTGGCAACAACGGGCCGAGCAGGGTGATCTGATGGCCGCGCTGATCGGGGCGTTTGCAGCGCTCGCTGACCAGCAGCGGGGTCAGGCTGGCGATCCGGGTCAACGGCGAGGGACGCCGCAGGGCGTCATGCAGCGGGTATGAGCTCGCCAGCGTCGCAAAGCGGGCGAGCATGGGGTGCAGGGTAAAGGCATCATACTGGGTTGATAAATGCATGCGTCCAATCAGCGTGAGGCAGATAGCCCCTACATTAGGGAGCCAAGCGAATTTGGCTAGTCGTTCGACGGGGAGGATGGGTAAAAAATGATGAGATTGCGGAGGTGATCACAAAGCGGGGTGGGGCGTGTTGCCAGCGCGGTCACATCCTAACTACGGGCTCTTGTCGGCGGGATGTGGTCAAGGCCCATGGCGGGCCCTGACCACAACCGGTGTTAAGTCAGCGAAACTGTCAGCGAAACAGCGAGTCCAGATCGAAGCCATCATCCCAGAAGGCGTCTTGCTGCGCATTCAAGCGGGCGGACAGATAGGGCTTGAGGGTCTGCAAGGAGCGGATCTCGGCCAAATGCTGCTGGAGGTCGTCAATATCTTGCTCCAGATAGGCACGATGCTCGGCAAACGCCGCCTCGGTCTTTTTCTTGGAGCGTTGTTTGAACCGTCTGAGCACCACCGCCAGCAGGCCCTGCTCCGTCTCGAGATAGTACTGACGTTCGAGGTCGCGCAGCCGCCGTTTGAGCAGCGGATTGATGTAGGCCAGATTGTCGGCACTGAGCAGGCTCTCCGACTCCGGCAGATGGGTGTGGGCCAACTGCAAGAGGGTGAACATCTCCTGATGCTCCCAGGCGTGGCTAAGCTGACCCATCAGCTGGTTTTTTTCCTCACGTTTAACCGGATCTGGCTCGCGATCGGGGTGCAAGGCCATGGCCAGCTTGCGATAGAGCTGCTTTAAGCTGGATTTATCAAACAGCGCATCGACCTGGCCGGCGGCGTGCTCCGGTTCATCGTCTTCGAATGCGTGATCGGCAAAGGGATTGTCCTCGTCCTCATCGATCCCCTCGAGATCCCAGTCAAAGGAGACGTCATCACCTTCCTCACCCGCGTCGCCATCGTCTTGGTCGGCGGAGTGCGCCTGGGCCCGAGCATTGAGCATGTAGTCGCGCAGCTGGTGCGGGTCGCGTACGAATGCCCGCAACTGTTCCCGGTCGTCGGGGGCGTGGCCGCAGGCCTCCATCAACATGGCGTACATCAAATCGCACTGCTGCTCGATCATCTCCTCATCCATGAGTGCGCTGCTGTTGGCCTGCAGGTCGATGGCGATGGCTTCAAGGTCCAGCTCCCCGCGAAAAGGGTTGGACTCGAGGTAGCTAAACAGCTCGTGGATCCAATCATGCAAGGTCTCGCGCTGCCACTGGGTAAAGCTCTTGCGCGCCGTGAAGGTGGTGAGGCGCTGGCAGAGCTGATAGATGAGGGCACACTGCTGGCGCTCGAGTGGTTCGATCTCGTGGCAGAAACGGTCATAGATAGCGCGCCCGTCGCTGGTGAACTTGTCCATTTTGGCTTGCTGCTTCTCGATGGCGTGCCAGTGACGATGAAACAGGTCGAGCGCGGGGTTGGCGCTGGCGCGAGAAGGGGATGCACGGCGAGAGGATTTGTTGCTGCGTGGCTTGATCAGGGACATACAGGTCGCCTCCTTGGGACACTGGTGTGATCGCGTTAAAAACAAAAAACCGGCACAAGGCCGGTTGGAGTTGTGCGAGATAGCACAGTGTCAGCGAGGCTGACGGGCTGACGGTTATGACCCCGGAGGAGCAGAACGCAACAGCGAAAAATGGGGTGGCTGATGGGGCTCGAACCCACGACAACCGGAATCACAATCCGGGACTCTACCAACTGAGCTACAGCCACCACAGAAACTTTTGCCATCAGTATGTGCCAAGGGCTTGCCAAGGCGAACAAGGGTGAGGATAGCGAACGGGGTGAAATCACCAGTTAACACGCCTAACCACTTGATTTACAACACATAATTAATGGCACGCCCTACAGGATTCGAACCTGTGACCCACGGCTTAGAAGGCCGTTGCTCATCTAACCCCCGAGAAAGGATTACTTCCACTTACCACATGACGCTTAATGAGGGCATGGTAAAGCACTCATGATAAAAATGCAACCTCAAAACAAACAAATCTATGTTGACCAACCCCCAAGCTGTAGTTACTCTTTGTGAAGGGGTTTTGTCGCAATGTTAAAAGGATGTAACGTGAAGAAATTTTCTGCTACTGGGCGCAACCATGTCGTCGTCATTCAGATGATGAAGGATGTCCAAGCCATTAAAGTCCCTGCTCTGTACCTTTTTACCCCTAACGGACTTACAGTTCTGTGGCCTTTGATTACTTATTTTCAAGCACACTCATCTAAAAGCCTTTCTTGGGCAAGAAATACAGCAAGGGCAGTGGGCTTACTTTACGATTACTGTCTCGCGGTAAAACATTTGGGGTTGGATAAACGAGAAATATATAGACGCTTTATCCTTAGCTTTCAATATGGAACTATAGATCCAAGAACAAAAGAAGATGAAACCGGTCTTTATTGGCCCGCATCATCTTTACGATTAACCAAAAAGCTACGCAGTCATATAATTCATTTCATAGATTGGCAAGACAGAGAGATAGAAAGTGACTCTTTATTAGCCAAGCAGGCGCAAAGATCCATACCTCCTTCGCTCAATGAAATGTTACGAGCTAAAAAAGTTGCTGAGTTTTCAATGATGGCTCACGTTAAAGACCCAGCAAAGATCGCTCAGAAATTTAAACAATCCCAAGAGGCTTTTGGTGTTGATTTGGGTAACGACCCGCGAGATTTTCTTGGCAATCAGAAATCCTATCTTGATTTCCCTTCTGAACTAATACCTCCATTATTTGAATTTGGATTTATCAAAGATCCTACAGCGAATGACCCATTTGAGCGAGAGGATATCACTGCAAAAATGATGACATTGCTTCTAGTTGGAGGAGGATTACGCAAGGGGGAGCCACATCATTTATGGTTTAATGACATAGTTCCGCATGATCGTGATGGCTGTCGTATAACACTATTTCATCCATCGGAAGCTAAAACAAATTTTAGTGGTGAATACCAGACAATGACTAGGCGTGAGTATCTTGCGCTAAAAAACTTGCTTCCAAGAAATAGTAAGGGAAGCACAAAAAGTCATTTTTCAACCTGGAAAAACCTAGCTGTTGATAAGCGTAACTTGTCAGCTACGGTTTACTTCTTACATGAATCCTACGCTTATCTGTTCTGGGAAATGTATGTGCTATATATGGAGCATTATCGCCCAAAAATGATCCGTGAATATAAAAGGAATCATGGCTATGATCATCCATTTTTATTTGTGTCATCAGGGCATGATAGAGGATCTGTAAAAAGCTATGCAGGTTCACCTTATTCAATGGCTGCTTATGAATACGCTTTTGATAAAGCATTAGACCGATTAGAACGTCACCTTGGACGGATGATTCAACGTGGTCGTGATTTTGGTATGAATCCACATTCCTTACGACATAACTACGCTAAGGCCATGACTGAGGTTGGTGTTTCAGCCACGATTATACAAGAAACGATGCATCATCGAACTATTAATGCTCAAGAAGGTTATAAACAACTTTCACCGGATAGAGTTCAAGCTATTTTAGCTAAACACAGCATATTTCCTACGATATCAAAATGAAAGGTTTAGTATGAATCAACATATCCATATTCATGGGATAAAATTAGCTTCTGGTGAAGATTTGAGTCTTTTTGATAAAAATCAAATAATAAATTTATTCCAATGTAAAACCAATGATAAAATCCCTAGTAATATATTGAATGCTCTAGATTTACTTGAGTGTAGGGTAAGAAAAGGTGAGTTTTCCGTAACCTCAGATTTTTTCTTTATGACGTATGGAAATAAAAGATTTCAAAGAAGTCTTGGTGTAAGGTTGTTGACTGATGCAGAAAAAAACACCCTAAATAAATATATTGAAAGCAGTGGTTCACTGAATTCAAAAAAAACAGAAAAAGCTAAAGAACAAGCACTCAAGCAGTATTTGTTTACTGCGGTAGCAGCCAAACTTTCATTATCGGTATCAAGTATCGACCAGATATCATTCCAGCAATGGCAGGAATTTGTTAAACCACTGCGCACTGATAATGACCGTTGGAACGAAGATTTTATGGGACCATTTCAAGCAGCTGGTGTTCGTGATTTGGGAACGTGTCTTGCCAATATTCATCATGATCCACAATTCATTGCAATTCTCAAAGTTATTCGTTCAGATAAAAATAATCTTGGTCATGATATGCTTACTAACCCACCAGAGCATATTATCGAATGGGTTAATGCATGGCGTCATTATATAGAGTCAAGCGGTAATTATACAGTTACTGTATACATTACAGCTTTTTATCGTTTCAAAATATATTTGGAAGAAATATACTATGGCAAAGAGATCCCATCTCCAATAGAGTTTTTTAGCTCTCGACGGACAGATTCATTTATTGACTGGGTTGAGCATCAAAATTTTGATGGAAAAGATGCTGCTGTTAGTACAGTACATCAAAATGTCCAATTTTCACATTGGTTCATTAATATGTATCTTTCTGAGCATGATGAGGATGACAATGACAATAAAATAACCACTGCATTCCCACTTCTCAGAAATGTTCAGTTTGAGGCTTTTAAGGATAAGTATAGGCGCTCAGATCTAAAGCCAGGAGAATCAACCAAAGAGTCGCCACCTCTGTGGTTGCGAGAGCGATTGAAAGATTTGTTATCTGAGAGTGACTTTGCTTGGCCAAAATCAATTTCATCAGAATATAGTACGTTTGCTGTAGATAGTAATGGTGATTTTTTGTGGGTGCCTACTAATACATTCATTTATCTTATCATGCTTGAAATACCAGTCAGAAAAATTCAACTAATCAGATCTGACTCTGGTGAAGGTGATGTCATAAAGTATGATAGAAATACAGATCAATGGATTCCAAACACTAGCATTAGTGCTAATTACTGGAAAAATGACCCATCTGTTAAAGTCATTAACCGTGGGATTATTCGGCAGCACATAACAGATAATAACAAAGAGCAAAATCTCGTTCTATATATAAACTCTAATAAAACGCAAGATAAAAACACTGGTTTTACTGAATTTTCTGGTTATGAAATCCCTTGGAAGCACCCTGAGGTTATTCGATTGATCAGTGAGCTGAGATCCTGGCAAGAAAAAAATAATCCGTGTTTGACCCCAGTTAAAGCAAGTGATGTTCCAGATTCTGTTTATCCCAAAACGCTCAATGAAGCAATTGCCAAAGGTCTTCCAGACCGCTTCTTTCTTTTTCGTAGTGCTAGAGAAGTAAGAGGATCTGCCACTCGGCACATGCCTCCAACTGAGCGCAGTATAGGGTTATTTTGGAATGCTGCGATGGATGAGTTAGAAACGAGGTTACGTTCAGAAGGGCTTGATATTCAACTGGTTCTAAATCGAAACGAGCATGGGCAAGCGCAGGAGGTTTTATACACACCTCACAGTCTTCGTGTGGCTGGGTTAACATCACTTGCAGAACAAGGAGTACCTATAGAGGTACTAAGTAAGCTGGTTGCTGGTCATAAAAGCATTTTGATGACCATTTACTATATTAAGCATGACTATGCACATATTACTGATGTTCTCAACGAAGCGAGCCATAAAGTTACACTTGAATCTCAAGAAAGCTTTGCTCGCTGGATTAAAGAGGGAACGTGGCAACAAATATCTAAGTATGCTGTATTTAATAATGAAGAATCAGCTCAAGCAGTCACTAATCCAAAGCAAATTGCGATCAATGGAATATGGAACTCAACCCATCTAGGTCTCTGCCCGTATGGTGGAACCCGATGCAATGATGGAGGAGAAGTTATAAGAAAAACTCCTATTAAGTATTCACCTGTTGCAGAAAAAGACTGCGTTAACTGCCGTCATATTATTACTGGTCGGCCCTGGTTAACAGAACTTACAGTTCATGGGAACAAGCTAATACTTGATATTGAAAAGAAAGTTAAGCAAACCAGTGATGCTAACAACGAACGCCACAAATTAAATCTTGAAAAGCGCCGCGTCATAGCATCTAGCGAGATACCTAGCAGAAAGCTTACTACAGACTTAAATAAGTTGAACTCTGTATTAGAGAAGCTAAGTGTTGAGACAGATGAACTTGTTCGATCTCTTCACAATACGCATAACCTTATTCAAAAAATAAGAGAGATACCACCTCTTTCAACACCACTAGATGGCAATTCTTCTGAAAGTATTCTAGCTCCCTCGTTACTTGTAGGTTCAGAGAGTAGTTTTGAATTTGATTATAAAGAGTCTCCTAATAATTTTGCAACTCTCGATTATGTAGTGCAAGCCAGCCGAATATATGTGCATGATAGAAATAAGGATTATGAACGGGAGCGTGACGAAATCATGAATATAGTTTTATTAAACAATGGTCTTACTCCAATAATGATGTTGCCACTAAGCGATGAAGAAAAATGTTGTGTTGCTGATGAATTTGCAAAACTGTTGGTTACAAGGGCAACAGGTGAGCAAATCATGTCTCTTAAAGAGGGACGGGTTACTCTTCAAGATCTTGGTTTCACTCCATCGCTTCCTAATGTAATTAATCGTATGAATATTACTGCTTCGTCGTCAAAGTTAGTTACATTGCAGGAACAGGAGTAACCTATTGATGGAAATCATTAAATACACAGCCCAAAAAGATGTAGAAACTCTCTTAGAGAAATTAATGGAGAAAACTAAGAAGAGTGATCAACGACAACTTCTTTGTCACATTAATGAAGTTTGTTTAAAGCTTGCAGCCCAGGGGTCAGTACCTAGCATTTCTAGTGTTGTGAAAATTCTTGGAAACAAAGGAATTCAAGTTTCTAAGCAATCTATCTATAATAAACGCAAGGGGGAAAATCCCTATCCAATTTTGATTGAGGCATGGGCAGAGCTGGTCGGTTCAAAAGAACTAGAATTACCACAGTCACTTGATTTAAAGCCTCTCGCATTTACTGAAAGTGATTTAATGGGGATTACAGACCCAGTATCTCAACACAAGATGAAAATTATTCTTGGTCAATATGAGTCTCTTAAGAATCAAAACATTGCATTAAGAGAAATTCAAAAACTTCCATTGATTTCACTTGACATGGTAAGTGTTGAATCTTCAATGCCAACCCTTGACACCTATGAAAGAGAAGTTATTTCTGCATTTTTGAAAAATCTACATCCCAGCCTCTCCTTCGACAAAGAAGGTACGCTGGTTTCCACAAAACCCATACAGATCGGTACGTATCTTTCCGAACCTGGATTGCAAGAAGCTCTCCAAAAAGCTCTAGGAGATACCCCGCTGTTGAATAATCAATGATATTTTGAGGCGTGGAGCGAACGCCTTTTGTTTGGTTTTTAGCCAAGGAGTAATTTAGCTAGATAGAAAAATTTGCTGTTTTAGTTGAACTGGGTGATGCAGTTGAGATACTGGAAGAGCCTCTAATATGAGGTTAAGCGCAGTACAGGAGGGAAATAATGGGTAGTGGAGCGGAAAAAGCCAAAGAATACGTCAGGGCATTTGAGCTGTGGATGGCAACACAGACAGACGATGATTATCAGCAGATAATTCATCGAGGCAATCTCAGCCGAGGTGAAATCGTTAAAGCAATCGGCTGTGGGCGCTCTGCCCTGGCCCAGAATCCTGAACTTCGTAGTCAATTGCAGCAATTAGAGGACGATTTAAGAGCGCGAGAAGTTTTGCCTCCGTTAACCGCCCAGGCCAAAGCCAGTACCGATAGTCCTAAGGCGTATGATCCTAGTGCTCATCGACGCCAACTCGATACCAAACGGGTATCAACATTGGAGCAGGAAAACATTGAGCTGAAAGCCAAGGTGAACGAACTTCAGCGAAGATTGGAGCGTTATGGCGAACTATCAGAAACGCTTGCCGAAATGGGGTTCATGCTTCGATGACACAGACCACCTTCTCCGAACAGATACGTGTGACCAGCGTTCCCCATCACTCCTCCAGCTTGGTGATATTTACAGGCATTCCGCTAAACCCAAACTCCTACAGGACAAACAGCGGCAAATACTACGTCACCATCAAAATCTCCGTAGACGCACTGCCTGTCCAGCCGATGGTAGGTCAGCATTGGACTGTTCAAGGGAGGTGTCTTGTTGAGCACATGGAGATAGGCGATGTAGTGATGCAACAGCATACCTACGAATCACCTGATCATGTGATATGCACCCTGCCAGAGACCGGAGAGCAGTTGATCCAATTCATCGCCAAGGAGCCCGATTTCAAGGGGATTGGCCTTGGCAAGGCCAGAGCGCTCTGGCAGCGACTGGGTACGCAATTTCACGCCACCCTGCGCACCGACACGCCAGAGTCTAGAGAGCGCCTCAGGGGCATTCTGAGTGATGTATCTATCGATACCCTGTTCAATGGATACGCCAAATACAAAAATTTGAGCCATTGCAACTGGATGGCCGAATGCCGGATCCCTTCGTCCATTCAGCAGCGCCTATTGAAGTTCCATGGCGAAGGCTCCGTTGAAGCAATCAAAGATAATCCCTACTTGTTGGTCGGCTTCGGGATGGAGTTTGAAGAAGTGGATACCCTTTCTCAAACGAAGTTTGAGGTAGAACTAAAAGATCCGAAGAGACTGAGTGCCGCCCTTGAGTTTGCCATCCATAAAGAGGTGGAAAAGGGCCACACCTATACCACTCAGGCCAAACTGCGGCCACTCCTGACCAAGTTGCTTGGCGCAAACGATCTGGCTGCTCAAGCGTTCATGGCGGGCTATCACCAAGCGCAGTACATTCTGAATGATGAAACGGGCACCTATCATCCTACTGCACAACTGCTAATGGAGACGGTTGTTGCCAAGCGATTGCTTGCGCTTGCAAAGCAGCAAAATCATTACGACGAACGCACCAATTCTTCGTTTCTGGCTGCTGTTAATGAACTGCCCTATGAGTTGACCGAGAAACAGAGTGAGGCTGTGCTGGCTACGTTGGACAACGCTTTTAGCTGTATTACCGGAGGAGCAGGGACTGGCAAAACCACGGTGCTCAGGACAGCATTGCGAGTCTATCGTAAAATGGGCTTTGAGGTTCATGCCGTCGCACTGTCTGGACGCGCTGCAATGCGCCTGCATGAGTCGATAGGCTTTAAGACCATGACCATTGCCGCATTGTTGCGGCACGAGCCCATAGAGCCATCTGCTGGGTCTCCCAACCATCTGCTGGTGATCGATGAAGCATCCATGATCGACCTGCCCACCATGTACCGACTGGTTAATCATATCCACCCTGCGGTGCGGATCTTGCTGACAGGTGATCCAGATCAGCTTCCCCCAATCGGCTGTGGCAAGGTACTGGCCGATATCGTTGCCTCGCAAACCATCCCGAACACGATCCTGGATATCGTTAAGCGCCAAAAGGGCTCAACGGGTATTCCCGAATATTCGATGCTGATCAATCAGGGTCTTGTTCCCGAGCGACTAAGCATGGGTAACGTTCATTTTCACGAAACATCCAAGGACAGGATCGCCCAAGTCTGTGCAGAGCTGTATCAGCAATCACCTGAGAACAGCCGCGTGGTCGGAGCGACCACCGCCATGGTGGCT
>RRZU011286780.1_pt1 | contig 10853 bp, 13 predicted proteins | sample 2165561 | NCBI WGS metagenome assembly RRZU01 (sample SAMN10456909, study PRJNA506462) | wastewater metagenome | isolation source: wastewater sludge | place: USA: Moscow, Idaho | reverse complement strand
TCGATCTGGAGACTCTTTGCAACCTCCCGTATTCGCGTCTCGGTTCGCACCTTACGAGCGTTGTACTTTGATACTCGTAATTGACTCAGTGGGATAGCGATTTCATGTCGGCCAAAAACTGTGCGGTTACCTCCGGAACGGATATCGCCAGGAAGGGATCTGTTGCTGCTGCCGCCTTCAATCGGTGCTCCCGTACCGGCTTCGGCGGCATGAAGCAGATCGTTTGGAGGGACAGCTGCGGAGTCATTCTCTTGCGAACTATTTGCGGGGGGAGGGGACTCATCCTCGGATGTCGTACTGAACGCCCCACTCTTGATCAAACCAGACAATTTTGGAACCGGCTTTGCCATTTCATCCCTCGCTTCTGGACGGAATGGGAAGGCCCGGATGAGTAATCCCAAAAGTCTGAATTACGCTATGGGCTATATCTATCAATGCTCGCGCACCGACAGATGTCGGATCACTTTCAACCAAAGGCGTAGAACGCTTGGCTGCGGTAGCTCCCATTTGTCTTGCAAACTTGGAAAATTGCGGCACGACCGTCTCATTCAAGATGGCGCCATAGCGGGTATACAACACCGCCATGTTGTCCTTTACATGCGTCCGGCCTGGTTGAAACTTGTTAATAATAATTTCCATCTCAACGACGGCATCAGTGTTCTTTGCAATCTCAGTTAGATTTGACCTTAGAGATTCAAGCGCCCGAACACAGTCCCCTACAGGCTCGACGACCGCCAGTATTTTTCCAGCTGTCTTTGCCGCATACGTAAACGCCAATGCGATTGGTGTGGTGCCAGGAGCTGTATCAACGATGATCGCATCGTAGTTACGTCCCAAATACTCGCGGTTACGGTTAAAGAAACGGTGAGCCCGGTCATGGAGACTCATGGCCGTCACGACAGCAGCATCGGACTCAGCAAGCGTAATATCTGACGGGAGCAGAGCAAGAAGGCCGCCTTCGAAGACAGGCACCGTAGCACTTTTCAGGTCATCGTCCGGACCGTCGGCCTTGCTTAGCATAAAGTGCCCAATATGCTTGTCGACTTCAGGACTGTCGGTATTCCCTTGAAGCAGATTTGACGTTGAGGCTTGAGGGTCCGCGTCGATGATCAAGATCCGGTAACCCATCATGGCAAGCGCTGCCGCCAAGTTTACGGCGGTGGTCGTCTTGCCTACCCCCCCCTTCGTCATACGGCACACTATCACCGGCGGCACTTTGAGGGCATCGACCAGATTCGGAAAATCATTGATGTCGATCCCCGCAGCCCTATAACGCGCGGCGCGCAAGTCGAAAGGTGTATAGCGCATGTGGTGTTGCCCTTGGGGCTTCTCTCGACCGATCAAGTCCTGCAATTTCTTGGGAGAGATTTCGTTTGCGTCGTACAGATCAACCGCGACTGACGTCTTGAATTCAATTGAGCGCATCAAGGATAAGTCCACATTTGAGATATTCGCATGCTACTGCTGCTGTTTTACTTTCGCAAGTTTTTTTGCGTTCGTCTAATAAAAACTCTGGTTCCGCTTTTTTACTTTCCAAAGTTTGTTGCCGCCTCTTCTGCACTCGTTCAATTTCCTCACTTCTTGGCGGTCGTTTTTAACTTCGCCAGTATCCACGGCGACGAGTTGCGCACAATGCAACAATGCGGCCGAAAACAGGCTCTTACGCGTAGGAATGGTGAACGCAGTGCATTCCAAGCATCAGTTTGCGCGAAATCGTCAGTAGCGAAGCGTTGAAACAACTGCTATATGCAACTTAACGTCAGCTATCGCTGCGTCGGTCCATTTGCAATGTCTGGCAAACGGCCGCAGCTTAAGTTGAGATTGCCGGCTCTTGCTCTGTTGTTCTAGTACCGTTACGATAGTCAAGCTGTGAAACGCAGTGGAAACGGTAAAAAACCTTGTTAATATGCATTCGTCATATACGTTTCACGAAATCCGTGGATTTTTGAATAGTGCTCTGAGCCACGCGTAATGCTGGGTTTCTGATCAATTTCTCGTTTTTGTTTCACGCAATTTTCGGGCAAAATCGGCGCGCGTCGCTGTTTTTTGCCGAGTATCGTAACAAATGGTACGATACTCGTTACCATGCCAGATACCCCTCGTAAGCCCCGTTCGCGGCATTCCTTCAGGGAAAGTATCCGCGAGATCATCCAGCGCCGTATTGCGGAGGGCAGGCCTCTTCACGTACGAAAAATCATTGATGACGCTGGAGGCGGTTCAGCCTCAACGGTTAAGGAAGAGATCGCCGAGGCAATCAAAGCGGGGGCGATTAGGGCGATTGCGTTAACTGGTAAAAGTGCCAACTCCCCATCCCGACGCATCGCGGCACTTCAAGCGACCATCAACGAGAGCCTCGAGCGTGAACTAGGTCTCGTGGCCGAAAACACGGCCCTGAAAGAATCGTTGCAAATTGCGCGGACAGATCTGGAGAAGCTATTGGTTGCTCACCAGGACTCCCAACGCATGCTGCTCCAGGGCGTTGATGACCTCAGGCAAATGGTCAAGGCAGGGCAGGGCACCTTGCCGGCGGGAATAGTCGAGGCGGAACGGCAAAAGCATGTTGCTCCATCACAAAGCAACGACGCCATTCTCTGGAAAGCCAAGCACGACCGACTACTTCAAAGATTCGTGGAGCTGGAATCCAAGTACCGGTCCCTTAACGGGCGCCTTCATGAACTTGGCGCCGAGTAGAAAGCGATCATCGGATACTCGAGCGAAGAAGTTGCGGACGCGATAGTCAGGTTAAAAGGCGCCGAGTCATCGATGCGAGCAAAGGGGCGTGTCATCACCTCCAAGAAGGCCTACTTCGAGGGAATTTTGCGAAACATCGCCCAAGGCGCAGCCTCTGCCGATATCGATCACGAGGCGATTGAAGCGGCAGCCCGCCAACAAGAAGCTGAGAGGGCCGCAGAAGTTCGACAGCGGCTGAAGGAAGCATTTCAGGAGCACCAGAAGGAACGCTTCGTTGAGTGGTTGTTTTCCATTCCTGACGCTGATCGCCAGGCGTACCTGGACTTGTTCAAGGCCAGTTCAGACTTTACACCACCGGTTCGAGTTGTCATGGACAAGGGGCTGACGCCGCAGAATGTCAGCGCGGTGGCGCTGCTTCGCGTGTGGCTGGCAAAAACCTACCCTGCGCTCATGGATAACGTTCTATGCAACCCCGAGGACAAGAGTTTCGATGCGTGGATGGCGTGGCGGCTTGAGCGTAGCGGCGCTTGACGAGTGAGCACATACTCTATGCGCCTAGCTCGCAACCCTTGCCGTTTCTGTTAGCGCCTAAGCGTTGATTCTCGCTCGTTGGTCCGTAAATCGCATGGCGTCGCGAAGACGTTGGGCGACAGCGTTATCAAATCCGAAGGCCGGGTTCATGGCGACGAGCTCTGAACAACTCTCCGGAAATCGCCGGGGCTCGGAATCTACCGCGAGCCATACCGCTTGTCGTCCTTCCGGTGTTGTCTGTAGGAACTTTTGGATAGCGAAGTAGCGCCCTTCAAGGGATGAAGAGATCTCACCGACAAGTCGATCGGCGCATCCGCTCAATTCCTCCCGGAGAGTCTCTAGGGTCTTGCCTACCGGAAGGGTTGAAGCAAGGAGAAGGTAATCAGCGTTTTCTTGAAGCAACTCCTCGAGCTTCTTCAATCCGTTCCCCACACCGATGAAATCGATAACCAAAAACCGGCGTTTGCCGGAGTCAGGCTGCGGCGATGCTTCCACTGGCCCTGTTTCTTGATTCTTGGCGTCAGTTAGCGTCGTGGCAGGACCTTTTCCAGTCAGCCGGTTGGCCATCGCGATGAGGTCGTTGATATTCATCAGAACAACCCCTTTGCGATTAGCCCAGGTGACCGCGTCTGCCGAAAACCGCCCCAGGGTGATAGCCACGCACCCGGTTGCTCGAAAGGCAGACGCAGCTTTCTGCAAGGACTGGATCGGCCGCGTCCCCACCGAGTCTTCATCCCAGTGGTTGAACTGAATGAGTAGAGTTTCCTTCTTCTTTACGGCAATCAGGTCCGCGTCGTCCTGTCGGTGGAGTTCGTCGATCGCAGAACGTACTTGATAGCCATCCAGAGAGAAGAGGGCGGTCAGATACTTTTCAAATTGGGGCGTCTTGAGCGCACGAAGCGCCTCCGGCGTTGATTTGCTGTCAACCTGCTTGAATGCCTTCATTTCTCGGCTAAGGGCAGACAACCCCAAGAGAGCAAAGGCCAAGCCAAGCAAAATGCAAATCAGACCGATGAACTTCGAGTTGTCGACATAGATGGCTACGAAGGAATAGCCTCCAACCACAGCCGCAACAACCAGATCGACGGAAGGGGGGAGGGCTGACAACTTCTTGATGAGGACATCGCCTCCGTTGCTCTTCGGTGTTGCTGCTTGTGGTTTCTTGGTAGCGAACATGCTATTCCTTTCGTCTTCTTTGTTGAGTCGTGCGCGCGTGATCAGCACTTAGGCGGGGCCAAGCAATGGCGCGGTGCGCCTCGTTGGGGATCCAACGAGTAGGCTTCGCTTGAACCACGTTTGAAATGACAGGTCTCATGTGAACCAGGAATTCAGGCGGGAATCGCCGCATCTCTCAGGGATGCCGCGTGAATCTCACTCGGCGTGAGATCGATGCATCGGAAGACTGTGCTACGACTATTTCCACTCTGTCGTTCGGCATCCTCAAACAGGTCGCCGTACCCTCTCAGTTCGGCGTCTTTTTCGGACAGCGTGAATCCGTCGCCGTGCTCGACCACAAGTCGGAGGCGTTGCATCGTCTCAGGGGAGGTTGATTGCGGCAGGTAGAGGAAGAAATAGCCAAATCCGCCGTGGCGCGCAACACGGCCCCGTAACTGGTGCAACGTGCTGGTTCCATAGCGTTCCGCATGGACAACGATGAGAGACCGTAGGCTGCTTAGCGTGAGTCCGATCTCGATGACACTCGATACGATGGCGATCTTGAGAACCCCGGCCTTGAGACTGTCGACTGCGGCCAGTTTTTCAGCTTCCTTCATCTGTCCATGCACCATCCCTACCTGTCCAGGGAAGTGCTTGTTCCATTCGGCAAAGGCGGCTACGACGCTCTTCTTCTCTTGCTCTTCATCTTTGACGATCGGATAGACGATGGCGACCTGGCCGCCGGCGTCGATTACTTTGCGGGTGTGCTCAAACAGACGCCTGGCCTCGCCGGCGGTTACGATCAGGGAGGTGATCTTCTTCTCGACCGGCATTTCCCGGATGATCGACACATCCATGGCGCCGTGGGTAATCAGAGCGGTCGTCCGGGGGATCGGGGTCGCCGTGGCTTGGAGGTAATTGCTTTCAAGGCCTGTCAATTCAACCTTCTGTGCGACGGACATTTTTTGTTCTTCGTCCACTGCAAAGAACGCGGGATTGGGTTCGCCTTTGAGCCGAGTCAGCAATGCGGTTGTTCCAACCAGAATAGGATTCCCAGAAAGATCCAGTTTCTTGGTTGCAGCCGTCACCGCGATCACGTTGATTTCGGAGCCGAAGTGCTGCTTGCATTCCTTGACGAACTGGTCGGCCAGCAGGGCATTTGGAGTCAGGATGACCGCGAGCCTTCCGAGACGTTGTGTCGCCAGCGCGGGGATCATGATGCAGAAAGTTTTTCCACTACCAACGTCGCCAGAGAGGACGCGCCTCATCGGTATGGGCGAGGCCATGTCTGCCACGATTTCGCTGATGGCTTTCTTCTGGTCGCCGGTGAGTGGGTGGGGGAGTTTTGCGCAGAGTTCTGCAATCATTTGCCGAGGAATGCGGACCACTGATTCCGGTACCGGATGCCTCATCTTCAGGCGGCGTGCGTTTTCGACGATCGAAACAGCGGCGAGACGACGCATGGCAGCCAGTCCACGCAGCCCTTCCTCTTCAGATGCCGGGCTGTGTGTGGCAAGCAGGATGACCTTCAGGGAAGACGCTTTAAGCTTTGCGAGCCGTAGTATGTCCGTTTCGGACGGGCCGTGGAAACTGTCAATTAGGTGTTTGACCGTATCGTCCAGGTGAGACGTAAGAGCTATCCGAGTGGCTTCAAAAATCGCCCCATCCGCAACTACGCCGCGTTTCTTTTCATAGACGGGGACGGTCATGCCGATCATCTTCTGGTCGATGATCGTCGGTCCAACCATCTGCAACGAACCGTTCCAGTTCTGCAGCACGCCACGTACGAAAATCTTGTTCCCCGGTTCAAGATCCTTCCAGAACTGAACGTCGACGCCCGCGACAACGAAGATGACGATCTTTACCATCAGCATGCCGTCGGTTGCGTTGAGTATCAGGCGCTTCTTGGGAGCGCGGACGATTACAGCCTGGTCGCAGACAACCAGGCTGAACAGGTGTGGAGTAGCGACTATGTCGGAGCTCGGTATCGCTTGCTTAAGCGTCGATATCCGGCTGTAGTCCAGAAACGTCTTGGGCAGGCAAAGCAACGGCTCATGCCACGCCGTAATTCCCATTCTCTTCAAGCGATCAAGTACTGATCGCTCGGGAGAGGGTTTGGCTACCTTCGGCTCGTTATCAGGAAGCTGTTGCATCGCTGATCTGGTGCGTAGCGCGCACCGTCGCCAGAAGTTCGTTGAGTGGAATAGCGGGATAACTGTCCGCCAGCTGTGTCAAGAACAGGATGGACACCTCGGTTGCATCGGTCGGCAGAATCTTGACAGCGCGAGTAGGGTGGTTGGCCGCTTTGCGGCTCTGAACCTTTGCGTAGAAGTGCTGACCTTGGAATTCGATGGCGAACGACTTGTCGTTGGCAGCGCCGTGGGCATTGAACTCGATGCCTTTGCGCCACCGACGAAATACGGCCAACACGGCACCCACCTCGTTGGTATCCAACCAGATATGGACCGCGTTCTTCCAATCGTATGTCTTCGGTCCAGAGGACACGGCGGCATCAACCATCACGCCGCGCTTTCCTTCCCATTCTCCGGCGTTGAAACAGAGTGCGTAGCCTGATCCGTAAACGTGGCAGGAGTTGTATCGCTTCGAGTCACGCTCACCTGAACGTTCGGCGCTGGTCGCTGGCTTTTCACCCATCGAACGTACCGATGGGATTTGCTCCTGGCCCGTGTTTTCGGTTGCGGCGGAGGGCGACTCCATTGCGGTATCGTTGGCGCTCGGGTTAAAAACGCTTCCAAGCAACTCTTTCGCATCGGCGTGGCGTTCGTGCGTCGGCAAGGTCGCCGCGTCGATGGCCGAGAGCAAGCGCATTGGTCTCTTACTGGCCAAAGGAACGACCATGTCGATGGTCACGTGGGGAACGACGGACTTCAGGCGACTTATCGTTTCAGGAGCCAAGCAGCGAATCAGATTTCCAATGGCCTTTTTGCTCGTGCCCTCGGTATCTTGCCCCGAGATGCACTTTGAAAGATGGCCGAGAAAGTCGTCCCGGCAGTGGCGAGAAATGGCAAGCAGGATTTCCGCAGGGACTTGGTAACCGAGGGACGCCATTGCAGTGGCAACCTCTTTGGCAGTGGCAAAACTTGTGGTTGTTGTCATAAGGATCTCCTTCAAGTGCTACTCAGGAGCGTATACAGGAGACCCTTCCATTTCTTTTTTCATTTCGGGTTCAGGCTGCCTTTCGCTGCCTTGGCCCTCGGAAGATCAGGATGTACGGTTCGGTAGTTCTCGCCTCGTCGATGTAGTAGCGGTTGGTCTGGCTGCACTTGTCGTTGCTGGTGCACAAGATCGGGCCTTCTTCGGTCGCCTTGACGATTTCGGAGAGTCGAACGTACCTATTCCCGGCCAGGACTACCCCGCAAAATGGCTTCTCGATGTAATCGACATCCAAGTGGGTTGCTACCCCAGGCGTTACCTTCGGAATGAAACAATGCTCGCCGTCCGCAGCGGAGGCGAGCATCGGCAGGGCGACTATGCACGCGAGAATTCTTACTCGCACTTCAATTTGGTCTGGGCGTGGGTTTGGTTCTGCGGCTCCTTCAGTTTCGCCGCACAGTCGTCCGCATTCGCGGCGGCGCTGACGAAACCGTAAAGAAGGGAGGGGATCGCAAGAACCGCAAGAACAAGGAGAAAACTGCCCGGAAAGCGCCTGTGTTGTCCCATATCGCACCTCAATCAAGATACGACGATGATCCCATCTGACCATAATGCCGTCATCACGCAAATACAGCCGATTTATGCCGTTTAGACGTATTTTTGGATCAGAGCGCGACTAAACTCCCCCGTTCCGAATGCCCCGATGCCTACAATTGCACGATGATTCCACTTCGTATCTATCGAACCCTCATTGTTCTGTTTCTTGTGAGTGGGTTTCTGGCGCTTGCCGAGATGATCTTTGTCCGTATCGGACTGCCTCGAGACACGATTCTTGTTCTTTCAGGGGTGTTCGCCGGACTCATTATCTTCGTGCTGGTCTATCAAGGCGGGTCAGTGCTTCTTTTCTGCGGCAAGGGTCTCGTAGATGACCCGGTGAGGCGAGAGAAGATCCGAGAAGCGCTTCTATCGATTGGGGTCCTGGAAGAACGTCGGAAGAGTAGGCGAATAGCTCGTCATTCGAAGAAATACGTTGGAGAGAACATGCGGCGGCAAGACGTACGCGATAAGGCACGGACGTTGATGTATGTGTCGGTCGTGACGTCAGATCGGTTCATCGCCATCACCGTCAATTCCGGACGGTCGCACCGTGCCTTTGTAAGTTCGAAGATGGTCGATTCCATGTCAGCCCATGCTCTTCGCGGCGTTCTTGCTCATGAACTAGGCCACGCAATTTCTGCTCATCCACTCAAACAGGCTGTTCTCCTTGCCCTGGTGGCGTCCGTGAAGTTGTCGATAGGCGTGCCGTTGGGTGCCGCGATCGTGATGCTGATAGCGTACCTGTTCATGCTTCGTGAATGGGAGTATGTCGCCGATGCGATGGCGGTCAAGAAGACAAGCGTTAGCGATGTCCAAGCCGCATTTGACGAATACAAGGCCATCTCAGGTGAGAAGAACATGTCACGATTCTCGGAGTTCTTTTGTGGTCATCCAAGTATCCATAGGAGACTCGCCGCTATTCAGAGCCTGGCTTCGTAGCCATGCGAACATCCATCAACTTTGCCATCCGAGATATGCACAAGAATACGGTCCTTTCAATTGCCCTCCTTTTTCTAAGTCTCCCGGCCTTGGGGCAGCAGAAGATCAACTATGTTGTTCTCGACGGCAAGAAGTATCAGGGCGATGAGTTGAAATGGGCCGCATCGCATCCTGCTCAATCTACAGCGCCCTATTTGGACAAGGGAAGTTGGTTTGTTGTGCCACGTGCTGCAGACACACATTTCTACGTCCAGTGCCTGTTGAATGGGTTTCCCGTTACTTTTCTGATTGACACAGGCGCCACGAAGACGGCGATCGGTGTCAGGGTAGCGAAGAATGCCGGGATCCGCGCCGGGGAGAGTGTGCAAATGGGGACCGCCAACGGTGTCGGGCAAGCGATGGAGACTTTCGGAAACCAGATGCAGGTCGGTGCCTTCACGCTCGGCGATGTCCCCGTGGTCGTTAGCTTGAATCAGGCGAATGGCGATCTCGCCTTGCTTGGAATGGACGTCCTCAAGCGGTTCAGGATTTTCCAGGGTCGTGACGCTTTGCAACTCCAACGAATCAACTGAAGTCACTAGCGACCACTATGAATACGCCGAGCGGAATAGCCCTGATCATCTGTGGTCTGATATCGACGGCCGCAACGTCAGCCGACGACAATGTACCGCTTGCTGACTATTACGAACAGGAGGCGCCATCCGTGCAGCGGCCGCTGACCGGGCAGAGGCCAGAGGGTCGAGCGTCCATCCGTAAGGAATTTCGAGTTGAAGCTGGCCGGGCCGGAACGGCATCGGGTGGAGAAACGCAATCGATAGCCGTGACCGCGGAGTCGAGGAACGCAGGGGAGGCGGTGACACCCCTGCCGGCGAATATGGAACGTGGGGTCAAGGATCTGGAAGCTGGAATGGACGATCTGCGCCAATATACCGGGGCGATGACTGCGCACATCCGCAGGAACGGCATTCGTGGATTCTTAGCCGTACCGTCTGACATCAAGGATCAGGGCAGAGCGGTTGGGAGAACGCTTGGTGCAGGAATTAGCGGAATCACGCAAGACGTCGCTCAGGACATGATCACGTCCGGTTTGAGCGATTGAAAATAGTCTTCGAAGGCATGAGGCGGTAACGGCTTGCTGTAGAAAAATCCTTGGATCTCGTTGCAACCCTGCTCCCGCAGGTAGGCCTCCTGGCCGTGCGTTTCAACGCCTTCGCCAACCGTTTTCAGTCCCAGGCTTTTCGCCATGTTGATGACTGCGCTGACGATGGCCTTGTCCTCGGGGTCCGTGCAGATGTCGCGGACAAAACTGCGATCAATCTTCAGCTTGTGCACACGGAATTTCTTCAGATAGCTGAGGGAGGAATAGCCGGTACCAAAGTCATCTATTGCGATCCGGATCCCCCGGCCATACAAGTCGTCGATAACGGTTATCGCTGCGCGAGGGTCATGCATTGCCACGCCCTCCGTAAGCTCAAGCTCAAGATAAGCTGCAGGCAACCCTTCCTCGTGGAGTATGTCTGAGATCATTCGCGGTAAGTCAGGTTGGCGAAACTGCGCGGCTGAAATATTCACAGCTATTACGAGGGGCCGGCCGATTTCCATCCATTTGACGGCTTGACGAATCGCTTGACGCAAAACCCAGGTGCCGATCGAGAGGATTAGTCCGCTTTCTTCAGCAGCGGGGATAAACTCGGATGGGGGAACGCCCGGGAGGATAACGAACGACAGAGCAACAGCGGTTAGGAGTTTCCCAATCATTTTGCGATTAGTGCGGCCGTCGCGAGTGCCTGTAATGGAGAAGAGTCAGAAGCGGTCGTGGTTAAGGA
>RRZU010901096.1_pt1 | contig 10853 bp, 12 predicted proteins | sample 2165561 | NCBI WGS metagenome assembly RRZU01 (sample SAMN10456909, study PRJNA506462) | wastewater metagenome | isolation source: wastewater sludge | place: USA: Moscow, Idaho | reverse complement strand
GGTTGCGTCATCTCACCCGGCGACAAAATCACATCCAGTTGTTCTGCCGTCAGCAGGCCTTTGCGCACAACGATCTCTTTGATAGAATGCCCGCTGCCGAGCGCTTCCTTGGCAATCAGCGAGGCTTGTTCATATCCGATATGCGGCAATAAAGCGGTAACCGTTCCGACACTGGCATCAATCATCGAATTGCAGTGTTCCACGTTCGCCTTTATCCCCTGCACACACTTGCTGTTCAATGCGTTGACCGCATTCGTCAAAATCGTAAGCGAATTGAACAGATTATACGCCATGACCGGCTCCATCACGTTCAGCTCAAACTGCCCGGCTTCCACCGCCATGCTGACTGCCAGATCGTTGCCGATGACCTGGAATGCAACTTGGTTCATCATTTCCGGTATCACCGGATTCACCTTGCCAGGCATGATCGAAGACCCCGACTGCATTGCCGGCAACAGTATTTCGTTCAGACCGCATTTCGGTCCCGAGGCCATCAGTCGCAAATCATTGGCAATCTTCGACAACGCCAGCGCACTTACTTTCAGCGTGCCGGAAAACTCGGCCAACTCGTCGGTATTTTGCGTCGCATCCACCATGTTTTTCGCCGAATGAATCGGCTCGCCCGATCGGTTGCTGAGTTCTTCCGTGACAAAAGCGATATACTCCGGTTCGGCGTTGAGTCCGGTCCCCACGGCGGTCGCCCCCATGTTCACCGCATGCAGCGACTGCACCGTCAGTTCGATCCGCCGCATCGAGCGCTTGATCGCTTCGGCGTAAGCCTGGAACTCTTGCCCCAACGTGATCGGCACCGCATCCTGCAGATGAGTGCGTCCCATCTTGAGCACCTGCGAGAACTCCTCACCCTTCGCTTCAAACGCCGCTGCCAAAGCTGCCAACGCCTCGATCATTTTGCGCGCTTTGCGGATTGTGCAAATGCGAATGGCGGTAGGGATCACATCGTTAGTTGATTGCGCCATGTTAACATGATTGTTTGGCGAAATCAGCGCATAATTCCCCTTGGGCTCGCCGAGAATCTCCAGCGCCCGGTTAGCAATCACTTCGTTTGCGTTCATGTTCATCGAAGTACCGGCGCCGCCCTGAATGCAATCGACCACGAATTGATTCTGCCATTGGCCGGCAATGATTTCTTCCGCGGCTTTTACAATCGCTCCGCCAATCAGCGACGGCATCCGACCGGTCCGCATATTGGCCCTGGCCGCCGCCGCTTTGACAATAGCCAGCGCGACAATGAAATCTTCATTGATTACATGGCCAGTAATCGAAAAATTGTGCAATGCACGCGTAGTCTGAACCCCATAGTATAATTCGTCGGGGATTTCAATTTCACCGAGAAAATCTTTTTCGATTCGCATTGTTATAGTCTCTCCTCACCGTTTGATATTCCCGCACCCTTCATTCTCCTGGTATTGTTCACTTTTTCGTGAATCAGTTTGATTTTTGACCAATTTCGGTTCATTATCCTCTATTAGTGTAACGCATTCTGAATTATCCTGCAAGCATTGCCCCTTCATCGCTCCACCACCTCGCAGACCGACAACACGCGGTCACGTACTGTGAAACGAATATCAAAACGCAAAAATTCAAAACCGTAGATCCGTTCGGCATCATCCTGATACGAAGGCCGGGGATCGTTCGCCAACACACCGATCAAGGTCTCACGCCGTTCAACGGGGATAATTCGGAGCCAGTGTTCAGGAAAATCAACCGAAAGCGAGTACTCCTTTACCGAATCGGCAAATCCGCCGACTGCTGCCTGGTGACTATCGGTAAAGGGAATATAGGGTTTTATATCAAAAATCGGGGTATCATCCATCAAATCTGCCCCGACAACATGTAATACCGGGCCAAAATCCGGGTGTACTTCAATTCCTGTGAGTCGGACCGAAGACAATCCTAAAGGGTTGGGACGAAATGGCGACCGCGAGGCAAAAACACCGATTCTTGTATTGCCACCCAGTCGTGGCGGTCGCACCGTCGCCGACCAGTTTTCGCGCAGGCTCTCCGAAAACTGCCAGATAAGCCAGATATGTGAAAACCCTTCCAGCCCTCTCACAACGTCAGGATTTCTAAATTCAGGTTCAAATACGATCATCCCTTTTAACGACTCGACGAGACCGCTTTGGCGCGGAATCCCGAATTTTGTCGGAAAATCCGTGCGAATCCGGGCGATGATTTTCAACTCTGTTCCCATAGTGTCACGCTCCATTTTGCCATTGATTCAGTCCTGCAAGGATTTTCGACTTGTCTGCGGTTTCATTATAAAGCGAATTAGTCGGCAAGGAAAAGGGGAAATCGTCAAAAGAAAAGAATATAACCACAGATAGATTACAATGAGGAAGGAGCCCTGCCGATGGAGTCGTTACGAGCCAAAAAAGGCTTTTTGTGCGATATGGATGGAGTAATCTACAAAGGCAACAATCTGTTGCCTGGCGTTAAAGAATTTGTCGAGTGGCTATACCGCGAACAAAAGGAATTTCTGTTTCTAACCAACAGCAGCGGCAAAACGCCCAAGGAACTGCAACAGAAGCTTGCCCGTATGGGGCTGGAAGTTGACGAAAACCATTTTTACACCAGCGCTCTGGCAACTGCCAAATTCCTCAGTCACCAAAGCCCCGGTTGCAGCGCTTATGTGATCGGTGAACCGGGACTCTTTAACGCCCTGCACGATGTAAACATTACTTTCAATGATGTTGACCCAGACTATGTGGTTGTCGGCGAAACCGCGAATTACAACTACAGCCTCATCTGCAAAGCCATGAACCACGTGCTGAACGGTGCCAAGCTGATCGGCACCAACACCGATCTCACCGGTCCTTCGGAGAACGGCATCCTGCCAGCTTGTCGGGCGCTTGTGGCACCGATTGAAATCACTACCGGAAAAAGCGCCTACTATATCGGCAAGCCAAATCCGTTGATGATGCGGACCGGATTGCAGCTGTTGGGGATTCATTCCGGTGAAACGGCCATGATCGGGGATCGGATGGATACGGACATCCTGGCCGGCATTGAGAGCGGCCTGGATCCGATCCTGGTCCTCTCCGGGGTCACAACACGCGCCGAAATCAAACAATACCCCTATCGGCCCCGCTTGGTGCTGGAGGGTGTCGGAACGATTGCAACGACATAAAGCGCACAAAAGCCGCCTTCCGTTTTGGGAAGGCGGCTTTTGTGCGCTTTATGTCAGTCCATCTTTAGGATTTTCGCTTTTCCGTCGATTACCATTACCCCTTCTTGATTGGTGACAGTTGTACGGAAAATCAACCTGTGCTTTTCTTCAATTTTTTCAATCAGTTCGCAGGTAGCTGTCACCGTATCGCCGATTTTTACCGGCGCTTTAAAAACCAGTTCCTGCGACAGGTATACATTGGTCGGTCCAGGCATGATTGTGCCAAGAACGGCGGAAATAAAACCAGCCGACAGCATGCCGTGGGCTATCCGTTCTTTGAACATGGTCCCTTTAGCGAATTCCGCATTCACATGAATCGGGTTGAAGTCGCCGGTAAGTCCTGCATAAGTATAGATGTCATGCTCACTTACGGTTTTTGACAAACTGCCCTGATCGCCAACCTTTAGATCAGCAAAAGGAATTCCGCGCATATTCAATCACCCTCCTCATTACTAGCGTAAAATCGAACCGGAAATGACCATACGCTGCACCTGATTGGTGCCTTCGTATATTTGAGTTATTTTGGCATTCCGCATCAGACGCTCCACCGGATATTCGCGGCTGAAGCCATAGCCACCGAAGATTTGCACCGCATCGACCGTTATTTTCATCGCGGCGTCGGAAGCATACATCTTCGCCATAGCCGCTTCCTTGGAGCAGTTCTTTCCTGCCTGTTTCAGGAACGCAGCACGGTAGGTAAGCAGGCGGGCCGCATCGATTTCTGTCGCCATATCCGCCAACATAAATGCGATGGCCTGGTTACTGCAAATCGGCTGACCGAACTGCACCCGTTCCTTGGAGTATTTGATGGCGTGATTCAACGCCGACTGGGCAATACCCAGTGCCTGGGTCGCTACCCCGATCCGTCCTCCATCCAGCGAATGCATGGCGATTTTAAATCCGTCACCTTCTTTGCCCAGGCGGTTCTCAACCGGAACCTTGACATCCTCGAATATCAGTTCTCGTGTCAACGAAGACCGGATTCCCATTGTATGTTCTGTTTTGCCAAAACTGAAACCGGGCATGCCTTTTTCCAGAATAAAGGCGGAAATTCCCTTAACCCCTTTCGATTTGTCAGTCATGGCAAATATTACGTAAATTTCAGCCGAACCCGCGTTGGTAATGAAAATTTTGCTGCCGTTAAGAACATAGTGGTCGCCAGCCAAAACCGCCACAGACTGCTGCGCCGATGCATCAGTCCCCGCATTCGGTTCAGTCAGGCCGAACGCGCCAAGTTTTTTCCCTTCAGCCAGCGGTACCAGGTATTTGCGTTTTTGTTCTTCGCTGCCAAAATTAAAAATCGGCATAGCACACAGCGATATTGATGCCGCATAACCTGTCTGCATACAATCATCAACGATTGCGATTTCTTCGCTGGCCAGGATATAACTGACATAGTCGCCCCCGGCACCGCCATATTCTTCAGGAAAACAGATCCCTGTCAGGCCTAACTCTCCGGCTTTATCATACAACTCACGAGAAAACTCTTCCTTTTCGTCGCGCTCTGCAACCCCTGGGGCCAGCTCTTTTTCGGCAAACTCCCGCACCATTTTTTGCATCATCAACTGGTCTTCGGTAAAAGTAAACATTGTTTCCATATCCCCCTTTACACTTTTTTCATTTGGTCTAAGACCAAATTGCGTCCGCACTCGAACGCTCTGGCATCATCATCATGAAACTTCTCATCAACCATGCTGAGCAATTTTTCGAGTACCGCCTCCGCTGGAAGAACGTCGCTTATTACAGTAAAAGCGCCCAGCATCACCACGTTGGTCAACAATACATTGCCCAGTTCTTTGGCGGCTTGCGTCGCATTGATAAAATAGCCTTCCACGCATTTTGCTTTTATGGCAGAAATCATTTGATCACGCGACGGATATTCATCCACCTTCAGGTTGGAAAGGATCGTGGGTACCGGAGCAGTATTGATAATAAACTTCCCGTGCTTGCCCAGCATATTGATATAACGCATTGCTTCCAGCGGTTCAAAGCCTAACAGCACTTCTGCCTGTTCCTGGGGAACCAGCGGCGAAAAAATCTCGCCGTCGGCAATACGAACATGGGACAGAACTGACCCACCCCGTTGGGCAGCGCCTTTAGTTTCAGTGTTTACTACATTGTAGCCGGCATCCATGGCAGATTTCGCCACAGCTTGGGATGCTAAAATATTGCCTTGTCCGCCAACACCGGCAATGACTAAATCAAATTTCATTTCATGGCCCCCCTTTTGCATACCGACACGCAAACACCGCATCCGTTACAGGCGCTTGTGTCAATCATTGCCTTACCATCTTGCCCCAGGAGTATTGCCGGACAACCGAAGGTTGTCAAACACAGTCTGCATCCATTACAAATCGCCGGATCAACGGTAACAATCCTCTTCGTATACGAGACCCTGCCGTCGCGACCAAACTTCAGATAGCACAGCGCTTCGGCAACAACAACTTTAACCCCGGGCTGCGCCGCTGCTTCAGCGAGAATCTGCTCCGTTTCTTCGACGTGATAAGGATTGCAGCGGAACACTTTCGCTCCCATCGCCGCGCAGATTGCGCCGGGTTCCATCGGATTAATTTTATTGTTCAGGTTGTTGCAGCTGCCAGGATGCGGCTGAAAACCAGTCATCGCCGTGGTTTCGTTATATGCAATGACCACAGTGATATCGGCGTTGTTATAAATCGCACTGGCCAGTCCTGTTAAGCCGTTGTGAAAAAATGTCGAGTCTCCGATCAGCGCATATACCGGTTTTTCGAAGCCGGCCTTTTTTATGCCATAAGCCATCGGAATCGACGACCCCATGCAAAAGATGGTGGATTGCAGTTTCATCGGTTCAAAGGTCCCTGCATCATGGCAGCCGATATCACCGGTAACAACCCCGCCATTCTTGCGGGTTACGTTTTTCATGGCATACACCAGGCCGCGATGGCTGCAGCCCGAACATTGTGTCCGTGTGCGAGCAGGCACGTAGGTTTTTTCTGCTTCCTTTGGATAAGCTTCGCCCGCGATCGCCGCTTTGACCGCCGTCAAAACGAGATTTGTGACGAGTTCCCCTTCCTTCGGCAGATAGTCCTCGCGCCCCAGCACTTCAACACAGACCTGGTTCACAAAGCACAACTGCTTAATCAGTCGCTCCACCACCGGTTCGACTTCTTCAAAAATAACGACTTTTTTCAAGCCTTTGACAAAGTTGAGCACTTTCTCTTCCGGCAACGGCAGGGTACAAAGTTTCAAAATCGGTAGTTTCTTGCCATAAATCTGCTCTGCTTCTTTGAGAAAAGCGTAGCCAATCCCACAACCGACGAACCCGACCTCTCCTTCGCCAGCTTCGACTGCATTGAACTCTGACGCTTCCATGATCGCCTTAAGTTCCGTTTGTTTGTTGTTCAACCAGCGATGTCGCATTTTGGGACGCAATTCGCCGCCCAGTTCCTTTTCCACCACTGCAGACATGACAAATCGGCTACGGTCAATCCGATATTCTACCGGTCGCTTGACGGCGTCGAGTTCACCAATTGTCACCATTCCGCCAGCGTGGTTGACGCGCATAACCGGCCGCAGGGCAAACAGCATTTCGGTCTTTTCCGAGAGGTCGAAGGCAGCCTTGGTCATGGCATAAGCCTCCTGGACACTTGACGGGTCAAACACAGGCACATGGGCATAATTGTGGAGCAAAATCCTGGTATCTTCTTCGCATTGGGAAGAAAGTGCACCCGGGTCATCTGAAGAAATCAATACTAAGCCCGCATTTACGCCGGTAAAATTCACATGCATCAAAAAATCGGTTGCCGCATTGGTGCCATTATGTTTCATAACCGCAAGTGCTCGCTGGTTTGTCTACGAGGCTCCCATAGCCACTTCAAAGCCATGCTTTTCGTTGGTCGCCCATTCAGCATACACACCCGGGTATTCCGCGCAATTGTCAACAATTTCCGTGGCCGGCGTGCCGGGATAGCCTGATACGACTGTAACTCCGGCTTCTGCCGCCCCACGGGCAATTGCTTCGTTGCCCAACATGAATTTTGTTCCCATTGTCGCCCCTCCATTTTTAAAAAACTTTACTGATCCATTCTGAAAATCTTGCCCGGATTCAAAATCCCTTTAGGCTCTAATGCCTGCTTAATTGATTTCACCATTTTAAGTTCGATCGGATCTGTAAACATTTCCATTTCTTTTATTTTCTTTACCCCTATGCCATGTTCTCCCGATAGGCGTCCACCCAGTTGATATACAAAGCCAAACAGGTCTTTATGGTATTCATCCAGCTTACTATTCCAGGTGTCCACAGGCAGATCGCCTTTCAACACATTCACGTGAATGTTTCCATCCCCGATGTGGGCGCACGTATGGGCTGCCAGACCATATTTCGCTTCCAACTCCGGCAGTTTTTTCATCACTTTTACGATTGCATCGAGAGGCACCACAACATCTTCCGGTGAAAAAATCAAACTGTCGGCCCGGGCAGCTTCGGCAACATTACGCCTTGCCTTCCATATCCGCTCCTCATCCGCAACCAACACTTCGACAGCTCCACATTCGGTGCACAAAGCATCAAGCAATTCTGCCTTGCGATCAATCTCATCCTCGCTGAATCCGTCAATCGTGATGATGACATATATTCCGCCCTTGTTGGCGTAAGGCAAATCGACCTTGATATATCGACTACAACTGATCACACAGAGATTATCCATAAATTCCATGCAGGTTGGATTCAATCCCGCTTTCGCGACTTTGTTCGGCAAAGTCAATGCCTTATCGATATCGGTGAAAACCGCCAAGAAATCCATGTTATGCGGGGGCAGCGGCTTAAGCTTCAGGGTTACTTGCGTAACGATCGCCAAGGTTCCTTCCGATCCAACCAACAATTGTTCGAGGGCATAGCCGGTACTCTTTTTTGCCAGCCTGCTACCGACATTCACGATATCCCCTTCGCCAGTCACCACTTCCAGTGCATAAATCTGATCGCGTGTTGTCCCATATTTAACCGCTTTGTTACCTCCGGCATTAGTGGCAATGTTTCCGCCGATCTGACAACTGTCACTGCTGCAGGGATCGCCGGCGTACAATAAACCATGCCGTTTCGCTTCCTTTTGCAGTTCATCGGTACGGACTCCGGCCTGCGCAACGACATACAAAGACTCTGTATTAAATTCAACAATTTTATTCATCCGCTCCATAACCAATACAATCCCGCCATAAACCGGAATAGCACCGCCGGCCAGTCCCGAACCGGCCCCCCGGGGCGTAACAGGAACAACATATTTATTGGCCAAACGCACAACCGCTGCAACTTGCTCCGTGTTTTCGGGGAATACCACAACTTCGGGGTAGTGATGATACTTTGGATTAGCTTCTTCATCCGTTTTGTACGTCTCTAATTTGTCCACGTCGGTGGAAACAAATCGCTCTCCCAAAGCTGCCCGCAGCTCTTCCAGCATTTCTGCCGAAACTTTGTTGAAAGTGTTCACGAAATCAACTCCTCAATTCATATTGAAACAATTATCAGCACTCGTGCTGTGTCCCAAAAAAAATTACCAGGGCTTTGTTCTCATATGAGAACGTCGTTCCGATATTCGAGTATAGTATATAACAATTAATCAGATTATTCTAGAGTTTCCGGAAAATATCCTGGTCAATGCTTGCCCAAACGCATGGATATACTTGCGGCCTGGCCTGTTACTTTCTTGATCAGATTTTCGCAAAGATCATCGCCGCGAGAAGCAATCGGCACAGTTGCGCTGATAGCTGCAACAATCCGTCCCGTCCTATCGAGAATCGGCGCCGCCACGCACACACCGCCTGGTATGATTTCTTGATTGTCTATGGCGTAGCCTTTCTCTGCTGTATACTTCAGCTCCGCTATCAACTTCTCATACGACGTTATGGTGTTTTCTGTGAACCGCTCCAATTGAATGTTTGAAAGTCTGGTTCCCCATTCATGCGGATTCAGCGCGGCCAACAAGACTTTGCCTAAAGCTGTTGCGTGCGCCGGTATTCGAAAACCGATATTGGTTACCACACTTAAATCCGTCGTGCTTTGGCATTTTGCAATGTACACAATGAACCGTCCATCCAGAATTGCCGCATGGGCTGTCCAGCCTAGCTCGTCACTGAGCTTTCTCACGCCCAATGCAATTTCTCGCGATATGTCGATGTTGTTGATGCACACGGCGCCTAGCTGGATCAACTTGATACCGGGATAATACACTTTCATATCGGGGTCGGTGTAAATATAGTCCCGCTCAATCAAATCCTGCAACAGATAGGATAATGAGCTCTTGGGAATATCCAATTCTTCACGTATGCGACCAAAGGTAGGCGCTTTGACGCTATTAACGATGAATTCGATTACATCCAGCGTCCGCGCTGCTGATTTGATGTTGGGCTTTTTGACCATTGTCATTATATTTTCAACATCACCTTTCGCACTTTTATTGAGAGATTGTCTTTTTTATTATGGTCAGTGTTCAATATTCTGTCAACAGCTTTAGTTTTTCATCATGCATCAGCTCCCATCTCTGTCGACTGGCGGCAAAAAATAGCCCCCTGAAAACCAGGGAGCAAATAAAGTGAACCCAACGCATTATTTATGATTTAGAATCTCTTCCACTGCCAATCGGCAAAGGGCCTCCTCTGACGCCGCAAGTGAATTCACACTGCAACCAGCAATCCTCACACACGCCTGATTTTCCGGCGCCTTGTGCGAAGCGCAGGAAACAGCGCAACCGCTAAGATATACAACAAAATCTGCGTATCTATCATTGTAAGTCACGGTTATCCCCAATGGTTCGAGCTGCTCTTTTATCATAGCAGCCAATCTACCCCGGTCGATATTGGGATTGCAACCCCCGCAGAATGTAATGCTAACCTGCATTTTCACGCTGTCCTTTTCGCAAAATAGCAAGTGCCTCATCAATCAAGCGCTGATTTACTTGTGTTACAGCAACAACGCCGTTCACTTCAGGGCATGCTTCTTTCAGCTCAGCTTCCACCAGTTCGCTGAGAGTCTGTTGAGCGCCAGGGCAAGTCGCACATGACCCGATCAATCTGACCTTGACCAGGCCTTCGGCGCTGACTTCCAACAATTCGAGATCCCCGCCGTGCCTTTGGAGCAACGGTCGAATTTTCGCTGCAATCACTTGCTGCAATTTTTCCATACAGGACTATTTCCCCGCTGGAATCCCGGCTATCGCCTTTGCCAGTTCTTTTTTTTGTTCGATGTTTCCCTGCCGCGCAATCATGATCCTTTGTGCTTGCGGCGAACCGGCACCATGCATTGATTCCGTCAGATAACCAACGGCCGCTGTCCCCAGCGTCAGGTTTTCAATCAGGCGCATAATCCGCATGCGATATTCGGTGGGCACGGAAGCAATCCCCTTGAAATATTTCTCGACCAGCTTTCCGATTTCCGGATGACGAAAATCCTTTTCGGACGGCATCGTAACCATCAACCCGCCGGCAATGTCCTGGGCCAACCGGGCAATTTCGTACGGGAACCGGGTCACGTTCTGTTTACAGACATTCGCCAGTAGCAAATCAATTATGTAGTTGCCTGACGCTGCCTTTGTCCCTTCCGCCGAACAGGCTATCCCACAGGCATACAAGGTTTCGTTCAAATGGACCATCTCGATAAGTTTGTCCTTGAGGTGCGACGCTTTATGCGCACCATGAT
>RRZU012900239.1_pt1 | contig 10854 bp, 8 predicted proteins | sample 2165561 | NCBI WGS metagenome assembly RRZU01 (sample SAMN10456909, study PRJNA506462) | wastewater metagenome | isolation source: wastewater sludge | place: USA: Moscow, Idaho | reverse complement strand
ATCAACAAAGATTAGCTTCTAATGAGATTTTAGAAATACTTCTAAAATCTCATCCAAACTTAGAAAACACAATGGATGAAGAAATAGGTGCTTATATCATTCATCTAGATAAAAAAGAAGAAGATATTAACAATCAAACACATTTAACACAAATTGAAAAACAAACTTATATAGCAAATTTAAGAATCATGAGAGATTATTTAATTCAACGTGCTAAAAATAAAATATTTTATGAACATTGTATAGACACAATTGCACAAAGTATAATACACCATAAAATCAAAGAGTTAGACACTCCTTTTAATGAAAAATTTTGGCATATTTTACAAACTATTGAAGGAAAACTTTCTCTACATAAAGTTAGTTCAAATTTAAAAGTTGAAGGCTTAAAAGCAACTCTTAAAATCAATTGTTAAGATAAGCTTAAGAAAGTATAATTTTTTTTAGACTATAATGACTTATAGAATAAAAATATGTGAAAAAGGCTTTGAAGTGTATAAATATCTTTTATTACTTTTATTATTATGTAATACACTTTTTGCAAATATCTTAATAAACCTAACAAATGAAGAAAAAGAATTCATAAAAAACAATCCTGTTATAAATGTAGGCGCAGAAACAAACTGGCCTCCTTTTGATTATGTTGAAAATGGTAAATATAAAGGAATGGCGAAAGATTATTTAGAAATTATTGAGAAAAAAACTGGATTAAAATTTAATTATATTTATGGATATGAATGGGCTGAATTATTACAAATGGCTTTTAACAAAGAAATAGATTTATTACCTATTTTATCAAAAACAGCTGATAGAGAAAAAAATCTAATTTTTACATCAAATAGCTATACAACTATTAGAGATTATTTTTACAGTATAAATAAAACTTACAAAACATTAAATGATTTAAATGACAAATCCATTGTTATAGAAAAAGGTTATATATACGAAGATTTTATAAAAAATAACTATCCAAAAGTTAAAATTATTATAGTTAATAACTCTTTAGAAGCTATTGATTTAGTAATTACTAGAAAAGCCGAAGGATTAATTTCTAATGTTCCTTTAATTGAATATATAACAAAAAAAAATAACATAAGTACACTATCACCAACTTTTGTAGTAAATACAGAAAACAATTTGTATATGGCATTTAGAAATGATTATCCTATTTTAAAAAGTATCGTAGACAAAGCTTTAGAGAATATTGATCAATTAGAAAAAAATGAAATATCTTCGAAATGGATTGATAGCTATAGAACAGTAAATGAATTTACTCCAAAAGAAAAAGAGTTTATAGAAAATCACAAAACATTAATTGTTGCAAATGAAATAGGCTGGGTTCCTTATGATTATTTTGAAAATGAAACAGCTAAAGGTTATGCTATTGATTATATAAAACTTATTCTTTCTAAAACTGGTATGAATCCAATATTTGTTAGTGATAGTTGGAGTAACTTATTAGAAAAGTTTTCCAATAAAGAAATTGATCTATTTCCAATACTTGGATTTAATGAAGAAAGAGCAAAAATATTCAACTACACCCAATCATATATAAATCAAGAATTATCAATAATTACAAAAAAAAGTAAATTTGATTTAATAAATATCGATGATTTATCAGGGAAAAAAGTTGCCATGGTAAAAAACTGGAACATAACTAAAAAATTAAAAGAAAACTATCCTAAAGTAGATATTATTGAATTTGAAACATTAGATGAAGTTTTTGAAAGTGTTGAGAAGAATACAAGTGATGCAACAATACAAAATACATTGATTGCAAATTACTATATAAATAAATCATATTTTAACTCATTAAAAATATTAACTAAAGTAAATATTAAAAATTTTGATACTAAATTATATATGGGTGTTAGTAAAGATTTAGAAGTGCTTCCTGAGATTTTAAATAAAGCAATAAATAAGGTTTCACTAATAGAACTTGAAACACTAGATAAAAAATGGTTCAATTCTGAAAAAAGCGTTGTTTTTTCTAAAGAAGAACAAGATTTCATAAATAATAAAACTGTAAATATAGCCTTTACTAGTAATTGGTCTCCTATAAGTTTTACTGAAAAAGATAAAAGTTATGGACTAGGTTACGATTTTTGGAAATATATTGTAGATAAAGCAGATTTAAAAACAAAAATAATTGTTAAAGAAAACTTTGCTGACGGCTTAAATAGTATTGAAAATAAAACAAGTGATATTATTGTAGCTACATCAAAAACAAAAGACAGAGAAAAATATGCAATATTTTCAGATACATACTATAAAGCTCCGATTGGAATAGCGACCCTTCAAGATAAAAATTACATTCCTGATGCTTCTTATCTTGTGGGTAAAAAAGTAGGTGTTGGTAAAAATTACACTGCGTATAAACTATTAGAAAAAGCATTCCCTAATATAGATTTTGTTTTTGTGAATAATATAGAAGAAGGTTTATCACTTTTATCAAATAACAAGATTTATGCACTTGTAGATAACTTGCCTGTTTTAACATACAATATTCAAAAATATGCATATAGTAATATTAAGATTTCTGGAACTACTGGAATTGATCTTGATTTACAAGTAATGATACGAGATGATTACAAAGTTTTACAATCTATAATAAATAAAGTTCTTGAAACTATGGATCCAAATGATAAAAATCTAATTTATAATAAATGGCTTAAACTTGAGTATTCTCAAACTTTTGATTTTTCTATATTATGGAAATATTTTTTGCCATTGATTTTGATTATTTTTATAATACTTTATAAAAATAGACAACTTTTAAATTATCAAAGAAAATTAAAAAGTACCAAAGATGAGCTGGAAAATACACTTAAAACATTTAGAAGTCTAGTAAATCTAACCATTGAAGGAATCATAATAGTAAGTGATGATAAAATCATCTATCATAATAATGAGTTTTTAAAAATATTTGATATAAATGAAAAGAAACTTTTAAATAACTCTTTTTATGACTTATTCGATATAAATAATATTATCTCTATTATGGATATAATCAAAAACAAAGATTCTCAAACCTATGAAATAATTGGATTGAAAGATTTTAAAGTAAAATTTCCAATTCTTATAAAATCAAAAAAAGTAATATTTGAAAATAAATTATCAATAATTTTATCTATAATAGATATGAGTGAAATAAAGAATAAAGAAAATTTATTAATTCAACAATCAAAAATGGCAAGTCTTGGAGAAATGATAGGCAATATCGCTCACCAATGGAGGCAACCCTTAAGTTTAATATCAACTGCAGCCTCTGGAATGAAAATACAAAAAGAGTTTAATCAACTTGATGATGAAACATTTAACAGTACACTTAATAGTATTACAAATACTACAATGTTTCTTTCTCAAACTATTGATGATTTCCAAAATTATCTAAAAGAAGATAAAGATAAAAAAGAGTTTGATGTAAATAGTAGTATAAATAAAATACTAACTATTATAAAAAGTTCATTTATAAATCATTCTATAGATGTAATATTAAATTTAGAAGAAGATTTATTTATAAATAATTATGAGAATGAATTAAATCAAGCATTACTTAATATCTTAAATAATGCCAAAGATGCCTTAGTAGAGATAAACAAAGAGAATAGATTTATTCATATCAAATCTTATAAAACTAATAAAGAAATTATTATTGAAATAATTGATAATGCAGGTGGAGTAAAAGAAGAAATCATAGATAAGATATTTGAACCCTACTTTACCACAAAACATAAAAGCCAAGGTACAGGACTTGGTTTATATATGACTCACAAAATTATAACTTCAAGTATGAATGGTGATATTAAAATCACAAATACAAAACATACTTTTAATGATAAAACTTTTGATAAATGCGCACTTGTTAAAATAACTTTTCCACTTTCATAACATATTAAAAATCTATTGATTATAATGCTTAATAATTTTGAACTACAATATATTATTTTAAACAAGGAAGTAATTTATGACAAACTCTTATTTAGACTCTCATCCAGATATTAATGGATATTTTGGAAAATTTGGAGGTTCTTTTATTCCTCCTATTTTAGAAAAACCTTTTGTTGATATTACAAAAGCCTATCTTGAATTAAAAAACTCTCCTAAATTTATTGAAGAGTTAAAATATGTTAGAAAACATTATCAAGGACGACCTACTCCTATTTCATATGCTAAGAATCTTACAGAGTTTTGTGGTGGTGCAAAAATTTATCTAAAAAGAGAAGATTTAAATCATACAGGCGCTCATAAATTAAATCACTGTATGGCTGAAGTTATTCTTGCTAAATATCTAGGAAAGAAAAAAGTTATAGCTGAAACTGGAGCTGGACAACATGGAGTTGCACTTGCAACTGCTGCTGCTTACTTTGGATTAGAGTGTGAAATTCACATGGGTGAAGTTGATATAAAAAAAGAGCATCCAAATGTTGTAAGAATGAAAATTCTAGGAGCAAAAGTAGTTCCTGCAACTCATGGTCTTAAAACACTAAAAGAAGCTGTTGATTCAGCTTTTGAAGCTTATTTAGCTGACACTAAAAATTCTATTTATTGTATTGGTTCTGTTGTTGGTCCTCATCCATTTCCTATGATGGTAAGAGATTTTCAAAGTATAATTGGACTTGAAGCAAGGGAGCAGTTTTTAGAACATGAAAATAAGCTTCCTGATGTAGTAACTGCATGTGTGGGAGGTGGAAGTAACGCTATGGGAATATTTGCAGGTTTTATTGATGATAAGCAAGTTGAGCTTTATGGAGTTGAACCTATGGGGAAAGGTGATAAAATTGGTGAACATTCTGCATCTTTAACATATGGAGAAGAAGGAATTATGCATGGCTTTAATTCTATTATGTTAAAAGATGATAAAGGTGAACCAGCACCCGTGCATTCAATTGGAAGTGGAATTGATTATCCAAGCGTTGGACCTGAACATGCATTTTTAAAAGAGAGTGGTAGAACAAAAGTTGGACTTTGTAATGATAATGAAGCTGTTGATGCTTTTTATAAGCTATCACAATTAGAAGGTATAATTCCTGCTTTAGAATCAGCCCATGCAGTTGCTTTTGCTATAAAATTAGCAAGAACCCTTCCAAAAGATAAAACAATCTTAGTTAACCTAAGTGGTCGTGGGGATAAGGATATTGATTTTGTAATAGAAAACTACCCTATTCCTAACGCTAAATTCTAAAAAAAGAGATTTTTCTCTTTTTTTATACTTTCAATAAAATATTCCAACATCTTCATTTTAGTAAAATAAATTTTACCATTTAGCAAAAAAGTCCCAATTAAGTCCCATTAGAATGTTATGATTTAAAAGATAAAAAGAGGAGTCAATAATGTTGAAATATTTAATTATCTTACTGAGTATATCATCTTTAGTGTTTGGATATACAACTGTTAGTGAAGCTAATCAGGATTTAATTACTACCATGTTAGCTTATGGAAAAGAAGGAAGTGTTTATTTAGATGAAGTTTTTGTAGCCCTTCAAACAAAAATCTTTAAAAATGCATATTTAGGAATTATTGTAATTGTTCCTTTAGTATTTTTAGTACATTACTTAATCATTGGACCAAAAAAGTTCAAACATGATGGTAAAAAATATTATGTTTTTACTTTATTTAATAGAATCATTCATGGTATTGCAGCTGTTTCATTTATGCTATTAATTCCTACAGGTTTAATTATGATGTTTGGATCTGTTTTTGGTGGTGGAGAGTTTGTGAGAGCTTGTAAAGATATTCATGCTGTTACTACAATTTTATTTGTAATAAGTGTTATTCCTATGTTTATAATGTGGTTTAAAAATATGCTTTTTACAGGAGATGATATCAAATGGTTTATGATACTAGGTGGATACTTATCAAAAGAGAAAAAACCAATTCCTGCAGGTAAATTTAATGCTGGTCAAAAAATGTGGTTTTGGGTATGTACAATAGGTGGAGTTGCAATGATTTATACAGGCGTTACTATTTATGTAAATGACTTAAATATAGCAGTTTTAACAATGTTTGGTTTAACAAAAATTGAAATGCTAAGATTATGTATTATCGTACACAATGTTGTTGGTATGGCAATGACAGCTTTATTTTTCACTCATGTTTATATGTCTATGTTTGCTATTAAAGGTGCAATTCATAGTATTATAAATGGATATAAAGAAGAAGAGGAAGTAGAAATACTACATAGTACTTATTATAAAGAGTTAAATAAAACTAAATAAACTTTTAAAACTTTCTCTAACTAAAACTGCTTGATGATATTTTTATTTATATTATCAAGCTCTTCGTATTTGTATTTTAGCTCTTCATATTTAAGACTAAAGTCATTATATAAAAAGGAGTACTCATTATCTTCATCTTTGTATTTATCGTATTTGTCTTTTGAAGTACTTGTTAAAACACTAAGAAAATTAAAAGAATTTACCTTAGTTAATATTTCATCTAATCTATCTTGAGAAATTACATCTGTTGAATTTAATTTTGTATCTGTATTTCTTGATACTACAGAACTATGAAATAAATCAGAAAAATCATTGCTGCTAGAGTTTAAAAATACATTTTTATCTTCATATCTATCACTTAAATATGAAAATCCCAAATTAAAAGGTTGTCCTAAAACCGTATCAAATAAAGCCTTTGATAAATAATCATCATTTGAAAATAAAGTTGCAATTCTAAGATTTTTTGCCATTGCTTTATCTTCATCTTTAAACAAAGTATCTATTTCTTCTAAAGTAATGCCTTTTATATTATCAAAAGTCAAAGCATCTGTTTTAGAAGTGTTATCACCTTGTTTATTTGTTGTTAGATTACTTATAAATGACTCAATTGAATTTTCTGTTTTAGTGGCATTTGAACTGTTTTGTAAAGATGAAATTATTGAATCTACATTTGAAGTAATCATTAGTTGCAATCCTCTTTTTTAGATAATTTTTTTAACTCATTACAAGAAAAACCAGCTTCTTTTCTAGCTGCAAAATTTAAATCCATTTTTCTAGTGGTTGATCCTGGAAAAACTTCTTCAATAATTTTTAAATAATTAGATTCAGGTTCTAAGTTTAATCTATCGCATTCATATTTAAACCAAGTATCGCCTTTTTTTACATGGTCAACTTCTTCTTCTAATATGATTTTTAAAACCTCTATTAATTTATTATTAAAAGGATCTCTATTTGAATTTAATTTTTCCATAATTTTAGGATTTTGATCAAGACCATTTGCTTCAAGATATCTTGGAACTGCTGCCATTCTTCTTAAAAATTCAGGTGTTGCTTCCATTGCTTCAAAAAGATTTTTATGAACAGGGAAATCACCGTAAACTCCTCCAACTTCATGTAACAACTTTTCAAGCATTAAAAAATGTCTTATTTCATCATCTGCAACTTCTAACCAATCTTTATAAAATCCAATAGGCATATTTTTATATCTTACAGCTGCATCTAAAGCTAAATCAATAGCTGAATACTCGATATGTAAAATAGTATGAACTAAGTATTTTTTACCTTCTATTGACTTAAAATTCTTTATAGGAGGTAAATTTGTTGGTTTCACAATTTCCAAAAATGAATAATATGAAGGTTTTTCTAAAGTATAAGGTTCATAAGAATCATTAAATATAAAATTATTATAAAACTTTCTAAATTTTTCAATTTTATCTTTTGGTTCACTTGTTAATAAAATTTCTTCAAGTGTTTTAAAATAATCCATAAATAACCTCTTTTTTGATATAATCAGTTAATTTTAGCGTATTAAGGTTTAAAATGGATATAAAAGTACAAGCAATGGGTGACTACCAAACAAATTGTTATATTGTAACAATTGATAATAAAGATATTATCATTGATCCAGGAGTAAATGCTCTTAGATGGATTTCATCAAAAGTAACAAATCCAATTGCAATATTAAATACTCATGGACATTTTGATCATGTATAGTCAAATCAAGAAGTAAAAGATAAATATAATATAAAAATATACACTCCAAAAGATGATAATTTCATGTTAGAAAAAGATCCTTATGGACTTGGAATGCCTCCATCAACTGCAGATTTTTTAATAAAGCCTGATGAAGAAATTGAACTTGAAGGAATAAAAATCAAATTCCATCATTTCCCGGGTCATACACCTGGATGTTCAGCAATTCAAATAAATGAACATCTTTTTACAGGTGACTTCATTTTTAAAGGAACTATTGGAAGATTTGATTTTCCAAATTCAGATGCAAAATTAATGAAACAAAGCATAAATAAAATATTAAAATGGACAAAAGATTTTCATATTTACCCAGGACATGGGGATAAAACTACATTAAAAAGTGAAATCCAAACACTAAAACAATGGGAAAGACATATTTAATAAAGGTTTTGTAAATGAATTTATCTTGTGAGAAAATTATAAGCGAAAATGAAAAATTAAAATTAACAGATTTAGAAAAAAGTTGTTTAAATATATATGAATATCTAAAATTACATCACCATGTTAATTTTTTATCTATTGATATTAGAAAAAATGATTTAATTGAAAATATTTTTGCACATAATAATGGAGATATTAAATATTTTACAAATACCTTGTCTTTTAAAGAAAATACTTTTACTGATATTATTTTTAACTTTTTATCAGAAACAATAGAAAATTTTGAAATCATAAAAAATGATCTAAAAACAATAAACATGGCACTACAAATTTTTTCTCAGTCATTATTTAATAAATATATGGAAAAAATATTAAAAGAAACATCTTTAGTTGATCATTTAACAGGTTCTTATAATAGAAGCTATTTGGATAATTATGCTCACAATTTATTGAGTATTTCAAATAGAGAACAAAAGAAAATCGCTTTTGTAAAAGTAGGAATAGATCAATTTAAAGCAGTTATTGATGAATTTGATTATGAAGTTGGTGATAAGGTTTTAAAATCACTTGCAAATACATTAAAAGCAACCATAAGAGATTCTGATCTTGTGGTCAAAATATCAAATGATGAGTTTTTAGTTATTTTATTGAATATCATTAATGAAAGTAATGCTATAATAATTTCAGAAAAATTAATTGACAATTTTAGTAAAGAAAAAATTATAGTAAACAACGAGACTAAACAGGCCTTAATGAAAACTATATGTAGTGGGATTTCTATATATCCAGATAATGCAACAAGTATTGAAGAAATTATTAAAAAATCTGATATAGCATTATATGAAGCAAAAAATAGAGGTAGAAGTCAGGTATATTTATTTAATGAAGATGATACAAACAAAATAGATTTCTTTTAGGATGTAAATATGAAAAACAAAATTTTAGAACTTATAAAATCATCTGCAACAAATGAAGATGACTTTAAATCCTTAGTTACTATTTTTAATCTTCATGAACAATTACAGTATGCCACAAATATAAAACAAGCTGCTGAAGATATTTATGAATGGTTAAATAAAGAATTTAAAGTTGATAATCTAAATTTTTCTTTATTTGATATAAATAAAAATTATAAAGAAGAAATTTTAGTTAAAGGTGAAGAGTTCTTTTTAGATGATAATTTATCACACTTTTTTATAATCAATACTCATACAAGCTTAAATGCAACAGTTTCTTTTAGTGTTACTTCAAAAGTTCATTTTAAAATAATTGAAGCTAAATATAATACAATTGAAGCTGCATTTTTACAAATATCACCAATAATTCAATCGTGTATTTTAAAGAAAAACTATATAGAATCTTCTTCTTTAGACTCTGTAACAAATGTTTACAATAGAAACTACTTAATAGAAAATCTTACAACTCATCTTAGACTTTCAAATAATAAACAAAATGAGATTTATTTTTTAATGGTTGGTATTGACCATTTTAAAGCAGTTATTGATGAGTTTGATTATGATATTGCAGATAAAGTTTTAATTGAACTTGCCAAAATAATTCACTCAAATATAAATGAGTTTGATATGGTTGGAAGATTAAATGGAGATGAATTTTTAGTCTCTATTTTAAATAATGTAAATGATCAGCAAGCAGAGCAAATTGCAAAAAAAATTATTTCAGATTTTGCAGAAATTAGTATTTTAGTAAATGAAAAAACTAAGCAAAGACTTAAAAAAACTATTTGTATAGGATTTGAAGTTTATGATTTAAATTCTCAATCTACAATTACAGATTGTATTAAAAATGCTGATATTGCGCTTTATGAAGCAAAAAACAAAGGACGAAGTCAATTTTTTAAATTTAGTGATTTAAGTGATGAGGATACAATAGATTTATTTTAATTCTATTGTATTCATTTAAATTTTTATAAAATTTTTCTAGCTTTTACATAAACTCTTTTGGGTGCTGGATAACCTTCTACTGTTTTTGTTTTATCATTAGGAGCTAAAAAGTCTTCTAAACTTTGATCAAAAGACCATAGTGTTTTTCTTTGTTCTTCTGAAGTAGTAACTGTAGTTGCTAAAACTTCAATATCTTCAAACCCTGCTCTTTCAAGCCAATTCTTTAAAGCTGGAATTGTTGGTATAAAATAGATATTTGGGATTTTTGAATATCTTTTATTAGGAGTTAAACATAACTCTTCTTCTCCATCTATCATAAAAGTATCAATTAAAATTTCACCCTTACTATTTAATCCACGAGCTAATGATTTCAAAGTTCCAACAGGATCTGGTCTATGATATAAAACACCTAACATAAAGATAAAATCAAACTTATGATTATAATACTCTAAGTGCTCAACACCTAACATTTCATAAACAATATCTGATTTTACAAAATGATTTACAAACTCAAATTGATGTAAAGTTAATGGTGATGGATCAAAACCTATTAATCTTTTTGGTTTATCCTCTAGCATTCTAAACATATAATAACCATTGTT
>RRZU011674811.1_pt1 | contig 10855 bp, 5 predicted proteins | sample 2165561 | NCBI WGS metagenome assembly RRZU01 (sample SAMN10456909, study PRJNA506462) | wastewater metagenome | isolation source: wastewater sludge | place: USA: Moscow, Idaho | reverse complement strand
GAAATAAAGAGCAATTTGATCGCTACAAAGCATCACTAAATAATATTATTTTTACTGATTATATGAGTTTCCATTTTTATGAAAATGGTGAGCTTAGAACAAAAGTCAAGATTGCTGAAATTGAAGGTAATAGAGTTAAACCCTTAACTGAAAATTTTAAAGAATTTGAAAGCCTAATTAATAATATTATTATCCATGTTGGTAATACGAAAAAAAGACAAAAAACCCTTGCAGAAATGATGGCGGGTAAAGCTCGACTATTAGCTAATATTGTAGAAAAAGCATTAACAAGTGATGAAAATTCACATGAAGATAGTACGCTCAAAGAACAAATGGAGGCGTTTAAAGAAATTCTTATTCACGACATAACCCCTAAAAGTTTCGCAGATGTCTATGCACAAACCATTGCTTACGGCATGTTCGCAGCAAGATTAAATGACCCTACATTACCAACATTTAGCCGACAAGAAGCTGCTGAATTAATTCCTAAATCGAACCCTTTTCTAAGAAGATTATTTGGATACATAGCGGGGCCTGAAATTGATGACCGAATTAAATGGGTTGTTGATAGCCTTATTGATGTTTTCTTGCATTGCAATGTGAAAGAAATCTTAAAGAACTATGGTCGTTCAACAAAAATGGAAAACCCTATTATTCACTTCTATGAAACATTTCTAGGTGAATACGACCCGAAGTTGAAAAAAAGTCGTGGTGTTTGGTACACACCCGCACCTGTTGTTAATTTTATAGTTCGTGCTGTTGATGATGTATTAAAACAAGAATTTGGTTTATCTCAAGGATTGGCAGATACAAGTAAAACAACAATTAAAGTAGAAGCTACAGGGACATCTATACAAAAAGGTAAAGGTAAAGGTAATAAAATTATAGAAGAAAAAGAAGTCCATAAAGTTCAAATGCTTGACCCCGCAACAGGGACAGGGACATTCCTTAGTGAAGTTGTAAAGCATATTCATAAAAAGTTTGAAGGTCAGGATGGTATTTGGAGTAACTATGTTGAATCACACTTACTTCCACGTTTAAATGGCTTTGAGATACTCATGGCTAGTTATGCTATGGCTCATTTGCAACTTGATCTCTTGCTACAAGAAACAGGATATAAACCTCAATCAACTCAACGACTAAGAGTGTATTTAACTAATAGCCTTGAAGAAAGTCATCCTGATACAGGTACATTATTTGCGAATTGGTTAAGTAATGAAGCAAATGAAGCAAACTACATCAAACGTGATACACCTGTGATGTGCATTATTGGCAATCCACCGTATAGCGGGGAAAGTTCTAATAAGGGCGAATGGATAATGTCATTGATGGATGATTATAAAAAAGAGCCTAACAGTACCGAAAGATTAAATGAAAGAAATCCTAAATGGATTAACGATGATTATGTTAAGTTTTTACGTTATGGACAGCATTTTATTGAGAAAAATGGAACTGGGGTTTTAGCTTTTATTAACCCTCATGGTTTTTTAGACAACCCAACTTTTAGGGGTATGCGTTGGAATCTTTTAAAAACATACGATAAGATTTATACTATTGATTTACATGGTAATAGTAAGAAAAAAGAAACATCACCTGATGGTAGTATAGATCAAAACGTTTTTGATATTATGCAAGGTGTATCTATTAATATTTTTATAAAAACAGGTAAGAAAAAAGCCAATAGCCTAGCTAAAGTTTATCATTATGATTTATACGGAAAGCGTGAGGATAAATACAATTTTCTATTGGAAAATAATATTAAAAGTATTCCATACACCCTAATACCAAACATCGCACCTAATTATTTTATGGTGCAAAAGGATTTTAATTCTCAAGCTAATTATGATAAAGGATTTTCTATCAGTGCTTTATTTAAAATCAATAGTGTTGGAATAGTAACAGCAAGGGATAGTTTTACTATTAAACGTAATAAAGTTGAAGTAGAGAAAACAATAAAAGATTTTCTATCATTGAATGATGAAGATGCTAGGACAACATTTAAATTAGGAAAGGATGTTCGTGATTGGCAAGTGGGATTTGCTCGTAAAGATTTACAAGAAAATCACCCTAACGAAAACAAAATAGTACCTATATCTTATAGACCTTTTGATACTAGGTGGACATTTTATACAGGAAAATCAAAGGGATTTCATTGCTACCCTAGAGATGAAGTAATGAAAAACTTCTCTTGTATTGATAATTATGGTTTAGCTTTATGTAAACAATTTAAAACAGGCAATACCTATCAGCATACTTTTATCACCAATAAAATTATGGAAAGTTGTTTTGTTTCAAATAAAACAAGTGAAATTACAAGTATATTTCCCTTATACGTCTATCAGGATGTAAATCAAAACACATTGATTAGTGATCATAATCGAAAACCAAATTTAGAAAGCTCTATTGTTTCAAAAATATCTGAAGTAATTGGTCTAACATTTACGGATGAAAAAGAAAGAATCAAAGGTACTTTTTCACCTATTGATATATTAGATTATATATATGCTGTCTTGTATTCAGGGAAATATCGGGAAAATTATAAAGAGTTTTTGAAAATAGATTTCCCAAAAATCCCATATCCTAAAAACACAAAAACCTTTATTGAATTAGCTAAACTTGGTTCAAGTTTACGTGAAATTCATTTAATGGAAAGTCCTTTATTGGATACTTATATTACAAAGTATCCAATTGTTGGTGATAATCTTATTGAAAAAATCGAGTATAAAGATGGCAACATTTATATTAATGAAGAACAATACTTTGCCAATGTTCCCGAAGTTGCATGGAATTTTTATATTGGTGGATACCAACCCGCACAAAAATGGCTGAAAGATCGAAAAGGTGATGTTTTAACCTTTGAGGATGTACTTCATTATCAAAAAATAATTGTTGCACTAAATGAAACAAATAAAGTAATGTTAAATATAGATAAAATTGACTTAATTTAAATTAAAAATAAAACTAAAATAAAACTATCAATAGTTGTATTTTAGTTTAAAATTAAATCAATTATTAATGTATTAGGTAAAAAAATGACTGCATCAAACTCAAGGTTCCAAAAAGCTCGAACACAAACTGATTTTATTGAAGATATAAACTCTGATGTAAAACCACCAAAGAAAGAAGTTGTCACAAGAAATAAAAGCGTAATTGAGTTAGAAGAAAACAAACTAAGTTGTTCAGTGAGATCAAGAACTAAAAATGGTCGAAATCTAACAACCCCTCTATTTGTTGAAGAATTAGAGTTAATTGAGAAAGCTGTATCTATTAAAGCTGAAGATATGGAGTTATCAATTAGTGCATGGATTAGGAAAACCTTATTAGATGCAGCAAAAAAAATTGTAGGCAAAGAAGAAGCTGAAAAAATTTTGAGCAATCAACTAAATGTGATCAAGAACAAATAAGTAAATTTTCATCATTTAAAGGTGTGTTATGGCTAAGATTATATGTATAGCTAACCGAAAGGGTGGCGTTGGAAAAACCACAATAGCAACAAATTTATTGATTGGTTTTCAACAAAAAGGGAAAACCATTCTTATTGATACCGATGAACAGCAATCCTCAATGCGATGGTCTAAACAAAGAAATGATATTAATTCCGAATACATTGGTTCCGATCTGTTAGACAGGTTGGAACAACTAGATAGTGAATATGATTACATCTTAATAGATTTAGCAGGTCGAGATAGTTCATTATTCCGTGAAGCATTACTTGTAGCCGATCTCTTAATCGTACCAACAGCAGCTTCATTATTTGATTTAGAGTTGATGTATTACATGCAAGAGAAGCTTATAGAAGCAAAAAATACGAATGCTCAAATAAAAGCAGTCATATTGATAAATAAGGTCAATTCACGCAGTACAGAACTTCCTGAAGCAATTGAATATTTAGATCAATTCAAAGAGGTACTACCAACCTTATCAAGTTACTTATCAGAACGTAAAATTTATCGAGATGCTGTTGTTGAATCTAAATCTGTACTTGAATTAAAAAATCAAAAAGCGAAAACAGAAATAGATAGTTTATTGTCTGAAATATCGACCTATATTTCGTAGAAAAACAATTAATGACCTCTTACCTAGAGCAAAGGTAAGAGTGTATCAATTTCTACAATATAAAAAACATCATAAAAAATTTAAAAAACTCCTAAAATATTGATTTTTTTTGTTTTTTTAGTTCAACTCTATGAGTGCCTTAGCCCATGAGTTTAACACTCCACTTGATAAATAAAATATTTTTAAATCAATCACTTAACCTCTATATTAATGTAGAGGTTTTTTTATATCTAAAAAAATACTACAGATATGTAGAAATTATAAGAAAAAATGGAAAAAATGGAAAAAATGGAAAAAATGGAAAAGCATGTATGAAATATTAATAACCTATTGTAATTTAATTAATTAATATAAAACACAGTAAAAAATAGCATGTATAATATATTTATATATATATGTTTTTTATATCTTTTTTATATACATGGTATAACAACACGCTATTTTTTTTTACTACATGCTATATCCTACATGCAAAATAGCATGTAGTTGCCATGTAGTTGTAGCGTGTTGTTGATTTTTTTATATTAAATAATTGTTTTTTATATAAATATTTAAAATACTCTACACGCTATTTTGTTGTGACACGCTATTTTAAAAACACATTATTTTTGATTTCTACAGGTTATTTCTACAAATCTTATAATTGTGTTTTTTTAGTACAAACTATTGTCCAAAATACATTATTAATGTATTGTTATTCTATGTTTGGATATTGAGATATACATATATGCAGCATGTTGAAATTCAACAGCTACCCTTTCTGACAGAAAGGCAGTGTGAACTTTTACAGTTTTTATATGACTATTTGCTAGAGCATAGATATATGCCGACTCGCAGAGAGGTAGCTCAATATTTATGTTTGAAGTCTGATAACTCAACACCCTATCTTCAGGCACTAGAGAAGAAAGGTTATTTGGTTAGAGGTGAAAGAACTAAGAGGAATTTACAATTAACTGAATTGGCTTATAAAAAGCTTAATTTTGAACTTAACCCCAATTGAAACACTAACAAATAAAAACGGCCTATTGCTTAGAACAATAGACCGTTTGTAAATCTGCTTCAAAAGTTGATACCCTTTGAAGTTTGATTATCTCATATTTGCTAGATCGTTTCAAATCATCCTTTTGTATGGAGATTTGTTATGTCTAAAGATTTAGTCGAGCCTAATAGCTACGAGTTTTATATTAATGCGAAGAAACAATTAGATGTTTTAGCGATTAAAAAGAACTATTCTGATGGCCATCAAAGTGCTTTGAATACAGCATTAAGATCATGCATTCAAGATTTTAATCATTTGTTTGGAAGTCCCCTTTCTTTTTATTTGAACTCTTTTGAGGAAAATGAAAAAGTTTTTTTATCCTATATTGAAGAACAACACAAAGAGAAAAGTTTACATACTTTTCGCAATAAAAAAATCGTTTATGAAATTCTTGTTAATGATGTTTTTATTCGATATGGTACAAAATCATGGGATTCAATTGATTCCACATTTGATTATAGTTTATCCCCACAAGAACGGTTTATTTTTTGCTTAAATAGAATTGCTGATATTTACTACGTAAATTGTGGTGATGCTAAAAAGCATGTAGCAAGAATTATTTCTAGTGTTCTTAAAAAACAATCTCCAAGCTATTATCCTAAAGAAAGTGCTATCGTTCACAACTTAAATGGGCGTTGTTTACCTATTTTTATTTATGATATTCATTACAAAGACAATGGTAATAGAACCCAAAAATATAAACCTTACAGTTATTTACTAGCCGTTGAAAAAGTCGCCATTGTTCCAAAAGGTTATTTATCTTCAGTTATTAAACCTATTACTATTTATGACTATAGTAAAAATACCGAGACCAATGAACCTGATGATAAAAACGATTTAAAACCCCTCGCTTTTCATTTAGTAACTCAAGATTTAAAGCAAGAGCTTTATGATCTTTGTTTATTTAAAACTGAAAAGTTTAATTTAAATAAAAAGAGATTTTCAAGTTGGAAAATTTACGATGATTTGGACTTTAGACCTGATCTAGGTCATTCAAGTGTTTTAAATGCTAGAAAGGTTACTGACCTATATAGATTTAAGGTTGGGAAGAAAGTTCCATCTTTTGCTATTTTTGTGCAAAACATTATTTGCCTAATTAAAGCAAATCAAGAGTTAAATCTCATTCCTAATGATAAGTTAAATTTATTTAATCTATGTAATCCAGATTTTATGGCAAGTTATTTTACTTGGCTATATGAAAAACGAGGTTATTTTTTAGTTACAGAAGTTAATGCTGTCAGTAAAACAAAAGCAATGTGGAATCCTGAAGGTAGTTTCTTTTATGAGAATTCTTCATTTTATTGCGAACAATTAAATATTAGTAAGGATGAACTACTTGAAATTTGCAAAACAAATTTTGAAAAATTTAGAGAACTAAGTCATAAGGTTAAAGCAGATTCGACAACCCTTAGTAAGGGTAAGCAGAAAAAAATTAAGGTTTTAGATTTAGATCGACCTATAGATTACATATATGATTTAGTCAATTTAGCCAAAGAGGATTTATCCCCTAGATTAATATTAGAAACACCATTAAAAATGGATGTTATTTTACTTAGAGATATTATTCTTACTTTATGCATGTCTGAAGTACCATTACGCATAAAAAATTGGGCGAACATGATTATCGCTGAAGATGGTTATGATATTAGCCATGAATGTATTTATAAGGATAAAAATACAAAATTATGGGGGATATATATACCTAAAAATTCATTCAAAAATAGTAATCAATCCTGTATTCCTAAAGATGGTTTTAATCATATTTTTGATGAAGATTTAAGTGTATTGATAGATAAATATATTGAATGGCGTAGATTCTTAGTCAGAGAGGACTATGGATATAAATACAATTTTTTATTTCTTTCAATGTTTGGGCAAAAATTAACTCCTAAAGGGTTAGGTGTGACTTTTATTAGGTTTACTAATAGGTACGGCAATAAAGATATTGTGGAACAAGTTAATGCTCATTTTATGCGGGATGTTGTTGCTACTACTTATTTAAAAGTTCGTTTAGGTGCATTTAGCCATGCGGCACTATTGCTATTAGATAGTGAAGAAACAGTTAAAAGGCATTATGGGCATTTAGCACCCAAAGATGCTTTTAATGATTATAGAAAATTAAGACATGAAATGTTGGCTAAACAGGTAGAAGCACTATGATTAATGAATATAAAGAAGTTGCTGAACGTTTAGCTGATAATGTGGAATCAGTTGTTCGTTACTTATTTCCAAATGGTAAGAACTTTGGAAACTCATGGGCTACAGGTGATGTTAAAGATACCCCTTCATCAAAAGGTTCAGGAAGTTTTAGAGTTGTTTTGAAGGGTGCAAATCGTGGTCTTTGTAAGGATTTTAATGGTGCAGATGAAAGTTCTTTTGATCTATTAGATGCTTGGTTAAAAAGGTTTGATTTGCCCAATAAACAGGAAGCATTGAAACAAGCTAAAGCTTTTTTAAATCTTCCTCACTATAACTTTGATGATCAAAATACTCGTAAAAAGAAGGTTGCAGTTAGTAAAAAAACTGATCAACCTGATGCTTTAAATTTAAGCATGGATTGGGTAAATAAACTTAAATCTCGCCTGAATAGCAATCCGAAAGCGAAGAAATATCTTTATGATAGATCACTTACGGATGAAACTATTGACTATTTTGGGTTGGGGTTAAGCTTTTACTACAAGGAAAGGGATTCTGAAAATGCCCTTGTTTTTCCTATTCTCACAGAGGAAGGGAAATTTAAAAAGCCTTTTGGTTATTATAATATTCCCGATGTAACCAAAAATCCTACAGATAAAAATGGGTGGATGAGTGGTTCACCTCAAGTTTACTATACGCACTCTTATACCAAGCAAAAAACAATTTTTGTGTGTGAGGGTATTAAGGATTCATGGGTTTTATATCAAAATTTAAAAGAGAATAATTTACTAGATCAAATTCTTATTTGTTCTAGTACGCATGGGTCAGGTATTCCAACTGAATTTAAGAGTGATGTGTTTTGGCAAAAGTTTGAAAAAATTTACTTGGGCCATGATCACGATTCAGCGGGTGATAAAATGGCAGAAATTATTTCTCAGTTTGCATTAAAAGATTGTTACCGTGTGAAATGTCCTGTTGAGTATGCCAATCCTAAATATGATGCTAATGGCATTGAAAAAGACAGTAGCGAATGGGGAGCAGATTGGACTGATTTCTTTAAGAAAGATGGTTGTATTGAACTTTTTACCTCCTTACTTGATGAAGCTGAAATTTGCTCAACAAAAATTACTGAAAGTTTTGAGGACGATTTATTAAAGGAAGGAACTTTCGATTATAAGCCGATTGATATTAATAACGCTTATATCAATGGATTTATGTACTATCCTGTCGAAACTTTTGAAAGAAAAATAAGAGTTGATGAATATGGTAATAAACATCCTTTAGAGCTAAGAAAGACAGTTATTGTTCGCTCTGATGCTGTGACCCTTTCAGCAATTAAGATGCAAGCTCCTGAAGGTACACCTGATTCAAAGCGTATTGTCCGATTAAGTGATGGTACTTTGATTCGATCAGAGCCAAGTGTTAATGAATATGCAACTTGGGAATGGGCTAGTATTTCTGCATACATTAATGGAAAAGCTCGTATTAGAGATACGAAAGACATTTATACGGACATACACAGCATTCTTCAAAAAACGATATGGCTTCCTGTAAAAGAGGATTATGTAATCCTCGCTTTATCTGTACTAACTACTTATGTTCAGAATATTTTTGATTCTGTACCTATTCTTTTCTTGAATGGTGCTGCGGGTACAGGTAAATCCCAAACAGGTGTAGCAATGGCGAATATTTGTTGCAATGGCTCAGTCATTGGACAAGTTTCGGCTGCTTCAGCAGCTAGACATATTGATGCTGCAAGAGGTTTTGTAGTGTTTGATGATTTAGAAGGTATTGCATCCAAAGGTGGTAAAGATGGACAGTTTAACGAGTTGGTTCAGGCTCTAAAAGTTTCCTACAACAAGCATACTGCTGAAAAAATATGGACTGATGTAAAAACCATGAAAACTCAAAGATTGAACTTTTATGGTGTAAAGCTCATTAGTAATACTGCGGGTGTTGATGATATTTTATCTACACGTATGTTAAGAATTCAAACACGCCATATCCCCGATTCCGAAAAAGGTCTAATTAAAACTCTTGTCGCTGAAGATTATCGAAAAATACATAATCTACGCCAAGAATTACATGCTTGGGCATTTAAAAACTGTAGGGAAATAGAGCGAATTAAAAAAGATCGGGATATTAATAAAACAGGTCGATTTGATGAAATCGCATTGCCATTAAGAACCATAGCTTCTATGGTTTCAAAAACCTGTTCTGATGCCCTTGAGAAAGCATTACAACTGCAAAAAACGGTTTCTTTATCTGTCGATAACATTGATCAAGCAATAGTAGAAGCATCTAAAAATTTAATTAAAGATGGATTTTTTGAGTTCACTACAACGCATTTGATTATGGAACTTAGACTTTTACTTGATGATAACTACGGTAAAAGTATGACCAATGAAATTGCAGATTGGGAGCGTCCTGAATGGATAGGTAGAAAGCTTCGGACTTTAGGTATGCTTGATAACTCAAATTTAGGTCGAAAAGAACTAATGGGTAAAAACCTAAAAGTTATGAAATTTGATCAATATTTAATTGATGAAGCTATTGGTGATTTAGAGGAATTTATTGGACAAAAACCATTTAATGGCTTTTGTCTTGGCTGTTCAAGTTGCCCTTATGCCAAATTAAATTGTGAGTTCAGAGAAGTAAGAATGCAGAAAGAGCGACAAGGGAAAATCAAAGCAACACAACAATCAATACATTAATAATTAATTAATCAATAGTTGTTTAATACAACTATTGATTAATGTTTTTTAATTGTTTAGTGAGCCACATATATTTGATATAATTGTTTTTATTTAACCAAAAAGTTAAAACATGATTAAAAATTATATCCACTCAATTAGCAATAAATATAGTACAGGAATCACTACAGAACATAGTTTTCGTGGTGATTTACAGAATTTATTAGAATCCATATTTCCTGAAAATCTTACAGTAATTAATGAACCCAAAAGACAAACTTGTGGTGCTCCCGACTACATCGTAGAAAAAAAAGGTGGCATACCTATTGGTTTTATCGAAGCAAAAGACATTGGTGATAAAGATTTAGATGGTCTTAAAAAGACAGGAAATAAAGAGCAATTTGATCGCTACAAAGCATCACTAAATAATATTATTTTTACTGATTATATGAATTTCCATTTTTATGAGAATGGGGAACTTAGAACAAAAGTTAAAATTGCTGAAATTGAAGGCAATAGAGTTAAGCCATTACCTGAAAATTTTAAAGAATTTGAAAAACTAATTAATAATTTTATTATCCATGTAGGGCATACGATAAAAAGCCCAAAAACACTCGCAGAAATGATGGCGGGAAAAGCAAAACTATTAGCTAGTATTGTAGAAAAAGCATTAACGAGTGATGAAGATTCACATGAAGATAGTACGCTCAAAGAACAAATGGAAGCGTTTAAAGATATTCTAATTCACGATATAACCCCTAAAAGTTTTGCCGATGTATATGCACAAACCATTGCTTACGGCATGTTCGCATCAAGATTAAATGACCCTACATTACCAACATTTAGCCGACAAGAAGCTGCTGAATTAATTCCTAAATCGAACCCTTTTCTAAGAAGATTATTTGGATACATAGCGGGGCCTGAAATTGAT
>RRZU011184679.1_pt1 | contig 10857 bp, 13 predicted proteins | sample 2165561 | NCBI WGS metagenome assembly RRZU01 (sample SAMN10456909, study PRJNA506462) | wastewater metagenome | isolation source: wastewater sludge | place: USA: Moscow, Idaho | reverse complement strand
TACTGATGGACAAATCTTCTTAGAATCAGACCTTTTCAACTCAGGTATTCGTCCGGCGATTAACGTAGGTCTTTCTGTAAGTCGTGTTGGTGGTGCTGCGCAAATTAAAGCAACAAAACAAGTAGCTGGTACCATGAGACTTGATCTTGCTCAATACCGTGAACTCCAAGCATTTGCACAATTTGCAAGTGATCTTGATGAATCAAGCCGTAAACAATTAGAGCGTGGTCAACGTATGGTTGAACTCTTGAAGCAACCTCCATATGCACCGATTGCTGTTGAAAAACAAATTTTGATTATTTTTGCGGGTGCAAAAGGGTATTTAGACAGTATTGATGTTAAATCAGTAGGTCGTTTTGAATCTGAACTCAAATCATTTGTTGAAGCAAGATACCCAGAGATTATTGAGCAACTTCAAGCAAAAAAAGCGATTGATAAAGAACTTGAAGAACTATTACATAAGGCAATTGGCGAGTTTAAAGCAACCTTTGCAGTTAAGTAAGGATAAGCTATGGCAAACCTTAAAGAGATAAAACGAAAAATCAAGAGTGTTCAGAACACTCAAAAAACAACGCGCGCTATGAAGCTTGTTTCAACGGCTAAGTTGAAGCGAGCTGAAATGGCAGCAAAGCAATCACGCGTGTACGCTGTTAAAATTAACGAGGTACTCTCTGAAATTGCTTATAAAATCAATCAATATAAAAATGGTTCTATTGAGAGTCGCTTTTTTATTAATAACGATGCGCCAAAAACGATTGATGTTGTTTTTGTTACAGCAGACAAAGGTCTATGTGGTGGCTTTAATATTCAAACGATTAAAGCCGTGCGTAATTTGTTAAAAGATGCTGAAAAGCAAAATATTAAGGTAAGACTACGAGCAGTTGGCCGTAAAGGTATTGCATTTTTTAATTTTCAAGGAGTTGAACTTCTTACCTCTTATGCAGGAGTAAGTTCAAATCCGAGTTATGAAAAAGCACAAGAAATTATTAAAGCGGCGATTGATGATTTTATTGAAGGAAAGACAGATAAGGTTATTTTAATTCATAATGGTTACAAAAATATGATTTCTCAAGAACTTAAGATTTCAGATATTGTACCTGTTCAACCACCTCTTCAGACTCTTGAGACAAGTTCCTTAATGGAACTTGAACCAGAAGAAGGTGGAGAAGAAATATTAGATGCCTTATTACAAAAGTATTTTGAATACAATATGTATTATGCACTTATTGATTCATTGGCAGCTGAGCATAGCGCACGTATGCAAGCAATGGAAAATGCTACCAATAATGCTAAAGAGCGTGTTGGTATTTTAACCTTAGCCTATAATAAAGCTAGACAAGAGTCTATTACTACTGAGCTCATCGAGATTATCAGTGGTGTAGAGTCTATGAAATAACTGTTTTGCAAAAAAGAAAAGGAGAATATTCGATGAATGGATTAATCAGCCAAATTATGGGTCCTGTTGTTGACGTCGATTTTAATGGCTACCTTCCCCAAATTAATGAAGCTATTGAAGTAAATTATACCGTTGAAGGTAAAGCACAACGATTGATTTTAGAAGTAGCTGCACATCTTGGTGATAACCGTGTTAGAACGATTGCGATGGATATGAGTGAAGGTTTAACAAGAGGTATTGAAGTTAAAGCTTTAGGAAACCCTATTCAAGTTCCTGTAGGCGAAGAAGTTTTGGGACGTATTTTTAACGTCATTGGTGATGTTATTGACCAAGGTGAGCCAGTTTCTGGTAAAACAAAATGGTCAATCCATAGAGAACCACCAAAATTTGAAGAGCAAAGTACAAAATCTGAGATTTTTGAGACAGGTATTAAAGTTGTTGATCTACTTGCCCCTTATGCAAAAGGTGGTAAAGTTGGACTCTTTGGTGGTGCTGGTGTTGGTAAAACCGTTATCATTATGGAACTCATTCACAACGTTGCGTTCAAACACAGCGGATACTCTGTATTTGCAGGAGTTGGTGAGCGAACACGTGAGGGAAATGATCTTTACCATGAGATGAAAGATTCTAACGTCTTGGATAAAGTTGCTTTATGTTATGGTCAAATGAGTGAACCACCAGGAGCGAGAAATAGAATTGCACTTACGGGTCTTACAATGGCTGAGTATTTCCGTGATGAAATGGGTCTGGATGTATTGATGTTTATCGATAACATTTTCCGTTTTTCACAATCTGGTGCTGAGATGTCTGCACTTCTTGGACGTATCCCTTCAGCGGTTGGTTATCAACCAACATTAGCTAGTGAAATGGGTAAGTTCCAAGAGAGAATTACATCAACAAAAAAAGGTTCAATTACTTCTGTTCAAGCGGTTTACGTACCAGCGGACGACTTAACTGACCCAGCCCCTGCAACTGTATTTGCTCACTTAGATGCAACGACTGTACTTAACCGTGCAATTGCAGAAAAAGGTATTTACCCAGCGGTTGATCCACTTGATTCTAGCTCACGTATGCTTAATCCAGAAATTTTAGGCAACGAGCATTATAACGTATCTCGCGGTGTACAAGCAGTACTTCAAAAATACAAAGACCTACAAGATATTATTGCCATTCTTGGTATGGACGAGCTTAGTGAAGAAGACAAAGTTACGGTTGATCGTGCTCGTAAAATTGAGAGATTTTTATCTCAGCCATTCTTCGTTGCTGAAGTCTTTACAGGAAGTCCTGGTAAGTATGTTACGCTTGAAGAATCAATCGCAGGCTTTAAAGGTATTTTAGAAGGTAAGTATGATGATTTACCAGAAGCTGCTTTTTATATGGTAGGAAGTATCGAAGAAGTTATTGAGAAAGCTGCAAAGTTAAAAAGTTAATATAAGCCACAAGGTAAAACGATGAATACATTAAAATTGGAAATTGTTACTCCTGAGGGTCAGATTTTTTCCAACAATGTTAAGAGTGTTACATTGCCTGGTAGTGAAGGTGAATTTGGTGTTTTACCAAATCACGCTTCACTTGTAACTCTTTTAAATGCGGGAATTATTGATATTGAACTTGGAGATGGTAATCATGACGTTGTCGCTATCAATTGGGGACATGTCAAAGTAGATGAAAATTCTGTCACAGTACTCGCTGATGGTGCTGTCTCAATTGGCGGTAGCAGTGAGAGTGAAATTGCAAAGTCATTAGATGCAGCAAAAGAACTTTTAAAAAGTATTGGAGATTCTGATATTGCTATTGCTATTGCAACATCACGAATTGAAGCTATTACAAAAACACGAAAGCTTTAGTAAACTATGTCTGGAATCGATATTGCATTAAATTTTGCCTCACGTAGTGGTTTTTTTACATGGGTTATTATGATTTGGCTTTCCATCTATTTTATCATTACATTTGGTATTTTATTTGGAAGATATATGTATTTAAACCATTGGCTTTCTATTGAGAAAAGTTCGCTAGAATCTATGCTAATGGGAGCTCGTAATGTACGAGATGACTCTATTTTACGTAGATGTTCTGGGGCGTCAATACATTCAGAAAAACTATTAAATGTATGCAAAAATGTTGCTGAAAAAAATGCTACGAGTGGTTTTTGGATGCTTTCAATTATTGCTTCTACGGCTCCTTTCATTGGACTTTTTGGAACAGTCGTTTCTATTTTAGAAACATTTAGTGGATTAGGGCAATCAGGAAGTGCTTCTTTAGGTGTTATTGCCCCAGCCATCAGTGAAGCGCTTGTGGCAACGGCTGCTGGTATTTTTGTTGCAATTCCTGCGTATAGTGCTAACTTGTTTTTACGAAGAAAAGCGTATGAAGTGATTGTTTATGTACAAAGAGAAGTCGATATTTTACTCTCCAATAATGAAAATAAAAAAGAGAGCTAAATGACCAGTCAATTAGATGAAGTTCCAGAACTAAATATTACGCCACTTGTTGATATTATGTTGGTGTTGCTTGCCATTTTAATGGTAACGACACCAGCGCTTGTGTATGAAGAAGTCATTAAACTGCCTGATGGAAGTAAGTCTTCAGTGGTTAATAAGCTTCCAGAATTAGAAGTACGCGTTACTAAAGATCGTAAAGTCTATCTTAAAAATGATAGTTTTTTACTTTCAGAATTTCCTGACAACTTTACGATGCAAAAAAGTAAATATCCACTTAAAAGTATTGTCTATATCAAAGCTGACGAAGGACTATCCTATAAAGATGTCATGTTCGTACTCAAAACGATTAAACAGGCAGGATTTACGAACATATCGTTAGAAACCAATGGATAGTTAACGTGTCGAATGTAAATAAATACGCCTCTTTAGGATGGATACTATCTATCTTACTCTATGTTGTCTTGTTGATTTTTTTTATTTATCTGGTCATTCATCAAAAAAAAACCAATGAAAACTATACTTCAAAAAAAGATGAACTTTTACATGTAAGCTTGGTTGAGCGCAAAAAAAATGATTCTGATAAGATGAAAGAAGAGCGTAAAAAAGTAGAAGTTGAAAAACCTGTTGAACAACCAAAACCTGCTGAAAAACCAAGTGAAGAGAAAAAAACAGCCTCTTCTCCCAAAGAAGCAGTGAAAAGTACTTCGTTAAGAGGTTTGTTTGAAGATATCAATACATCAAAACTTCCTCCAGATGCAAAAGAACAAAAAAAAGACCAAACACCAAGAACGCGTGTGAAACCAAATCAAGAAGAAACTAAGCAAAAGAGCGAAGATGTCGCATCAAAAATTGCAAACTCACTCAATTTCGCTGAACAAAAACATTTGATTGATACAAAACGGGATGGTAAATTTGATCCTTTTATCGGAAAAGTACAAGAAATACTTGAGGAAAATTGGCAAAAGACTGTTGATACGGAAAGCGGTAATGTAGCAAAAGTGCTTATAAAAGTAAGTGATAAAGGAGCTTTTAGTTATAAAATAGTTTCTTTGTCTTATAATAATGACTTCAATACCAAGCTCAAAGAGTTCCTAAAAACGATGGAGGGAGAAGAGTTCCCAAAATACGACAAAGGGCCACTTTTTGAGATGCAGGTTGATTTTAAAGATATTATGGAGTAAATATGTTTTTTAAACACGTGTTTCTTTTTTTATGTGCATGTATTATGAGTTTTGCAGCTGATGCAACCGTTGAGATTGTTAAAAAAATAGACGTTTTACCAAAAATTGCTATCCAAGATGCAAGTCCAAAAAACGTTGATTTAGAGTTTAGAAAAAGTCTTTTTAAACTTATTGCAGGTGATTTACGTGTGAGTAGTCATTTTCGTGTTGAAGATGAGTACCTTCAAAGCAGCTATGAAGGTGGTCCTATTGAAAATTTTCTCTCCGATAAAAAAGTAGATTTAATTTTACGCTTTAGTGCGACACAAGATTTGAATAGTGCTTCTGCTAATGTAAAACTAATCAACGCTCGAACGGGGACAACAACTTCTGAACGCTCTTACGTTTTGAACGATAAAAAAAGATATCCTTTTTTAGCACATAAAATAGTCTCAGAAGCGAATGACCAAATTGGCGCTCCTTCAATTAAGTGGATGGAACAATCTGTTTTATTCGCGCGCTACACAGAAGCGAAAAAAAGTGAAATTGTTCTTTCAGATTATACACTGACCTATCAGAAAGTTATGGTAACGGGAGGACTCAATATTTTCCCAAAATGGGGGAATGAAGAGCAAAATATTTTTTACTACACTTCGTACAATGGAGCTGAACCTGCTGTTTATAAATATGATTTGAAAGATGGTAGTCGAAGAAGTATTATATCGAGCTCTGGTATGGTTGTTTGTTCGGATGTATCCAAAGATGGTAAAAAATTACTTTTAACTATGGCACCTAAAGATCAAACTGATATTTATTTGTATGATTTGCAAACAAAGAAAATTCAAAAAATTACTGAGTATTCAGGAATTGACGTGAATGGAAATTTTATAGATAATGACCAGAGAATAGTCTTTGTTTCAGATAGACTAGGGTATGCTAACGTTTTTGCACAAGGTATTAATGATAAAAATGTAGAGCAAATGGTATATCACGGTAAAAACAACAATTCAGCATCAGCATATGATAATTATATTGTTTATTCAAGCAGAGAAGATAAAAGTGAGTTTGGACGAAATACGTTTAATCTTTATCTGATTTCTACAAAAACAGATTATATTAGGCAATTAACAGCAACAGGCGAGAACCTTTATCCTCGTTTTGCAAAAGATCCTGATACAATTATGTTTATTAAACAGTATCAAAATCAAAGTGCTTTAGGTATTGTGCGCCTAAATGCTAACAAAACGTATCATTTTCCGTTAAAAACTGGTAAATTACAATCAATTGATTGGTAAATTTTAAAAAAAATGTGGTATAATTCCGAAGTTTTAAAAGTGAAACTTAAAAAAGGATCTAATAATGGGTAAATTAGCTTTAACAAGCTTAGCGGTAGCAGTTTTGGTTTTGACTGGTTGTAGTCAAAAAAGTCCTGAAGTTGATATGACTAAAGGTACAGCAGGCGATACAAAAGGCGCAACAAATGATGGCATGAGCGCATTACAAAAATTAATCGCTTCTTTAGAAGCTAATTCTAAAGTAATCTATTTTGATTTTGATAAATACAATATCAGAAAAGATCAACAAGCTAACATCGATGCAAACGCTGCGTTGTTTAATTCTTCTGAAGCAAAAAGCTTTTCAATTAAAGTTGAAGGTAATTGTGACGAATTCGGTACAGATGAATACAACTATGCACTTGGTCTTAAAAGAGCAAAAAGTGTTAAAGATGGCTTAGTTGCAAAAGGTATGAACGCTGATAGAGTTACAGTAGTAAGCTATGGCGAGAGCAATCCTTCATGTACAGATCACAACAAAGCATGTTGGGATAAAAACAGAAGAGCAGAGTTCAAAGTACTTCCATAATTGTTATTTATGAAACAAATAGCTTCTCTTTCATTGATGGCGTTACTACTTCCTGTAGTAGCGCTATCTAATGAACCTTCAGCCTTTTCAGCGGGCGATATTAATAGCCCAAGTCCTTATGGCCTAACATCCAGTGAGAAAAAAATTCTTCAAAGTACTCAAAAAGTAGCAAATCTTAACGAAAGTGTTGGTAGTGTTAAAGCAGAGCTTGGTACAGTTACTGAGCAGCTAGAAGGAATGCGTTCTGTCATTGAAGGTTATAATAATAAGATTGCTAAAACAGATGAACGTATGCGTCAGCTTGAAGAAGAAAATCTTAAATTAAAAGAATATGTGGAAGAGAGTCGAAAAATTCAACTTGACAATCAAGAAAAAGTCAAAGTTGTGCTTGGCGAATTAGGCTCTTTAATTGATTCTATTAACAAAAATTATGTACCTAAAGAAAAATTTGATCAATTGGTCAATGAAGTTAAAGGCAAAGGAAAAACAACACCTGCCGCACCAGTTGCAGCTGAGACTTCTAAGGCTGACACAAAAGTAAAAGTACCTACACCTAAAGAATTAGCATCGAAAGATAGTGCAACGCTTATTAAAGAAGCAGATGAATTGTTTGATAAAAAGTCTTTTAATGAAGCAAAAGTACTTTATTCGGAACTTTTGAACCGCAACTATAAGCCTGCAAAAGTTAATTTTAATTTGGGTGAAATATCATACACTCAGAAATCTTATGCAAGTGCTATTGAGCATTATAAAACGAGTATTTCACTCTTTGATAAGGCTACTTATACTCCTACACTTCTTTATCATACGGCTTCTTCTTTTGAAAAATTAGGTAAAACTAAAGAAGCACAAAGTTTTTATAAGGCTCTTAAAGAGAGTTATCCTGATTCTCCTGAAGCCAAAAAAATTAAATAATAAACACTTCTTTGCATAAAAAATAGACTTACACTTCTCGCCTAAGGGCACATACAAAAAACTTATGTTAAAATCCTATCGTTTAAAAATTAAGGGAGATGAGATGAGTATTAATGAAAATCAAGTTGTCTCTATCCATTATGAACTCAAAGATGTTGATAATGGTGAGATATTAGATACAAACTTAAGTGCAGCACCACTCTCTTTTATCGTGGGAAAAGGTCAAATTATTCCTGGATTAGAAGAGAAAATTAAAGAACTTTCTGTTGGTTCAAGTGCTGATATCACAGTTGCTGCTGTGGATGCTTATGGTGTTTATGATAATAACGCTGTTCAAGTATTGCCAAAAGAACAATTTGCAGGTTTAGAGCTTAACGTTGGCATGACACTTTATGGTCAAGGTGAACATGGTGAAACAGTGCAGGTGATTGTTAAAAGTTTCAATGATGAAACTGTCGAAATTGACTTTAACCATCCTTTAGCAGGTAAAGATCTTTTATTTGCTGTGAGTGTTGTTGAAGTTCGTGATGCAACGGCTGATGAGATATTAAACGGCTACGTTGGTGGCTCATCACATGGTGGTTGTGGTTGCGGAACAGGTGGCAGTTGCCACACTACAAATGATGACGAAGAAGACGGATGTTGTGGTGGTCATGATCATGGCCATAATCATGGGGAAGATGGCTGTTGCGGTGGCGAGCATCACTCTCATGGTGGCGGATGTTGTGGATCACACTAATTATATAGCAAAATCAAGAGCCTCAATTGAGGCTCTTAAGTCGGCAAATCTTCTCAAAAGCGTCACCATTAATGCGCTTATCTTAGGTGAGCATGGCGTTGGTAAAGAGACTTTAGCGCGTCATATTATTGCTGCTCCTGTGGTTGATGCAAGTTCTTTTAATGAGCTCTTAGCTTTGATTGAAACAAATAGCAGCTTGATTGTAAAAAACTTCCATAAAATTACAAACTATAAAAAACTTAAAATTGCACTAGACTCTCATAAAACACGTATTATTGCAACATCAAGTCTCCCGATAGGTGAGTCTTTAACGGATGAATTTTTTAGCCTTAAAATTACAATTCCTCCTTTAAGGGAGCGTATGGAAGATGTTTTTCCTCTTATGGAAAAATTTGCCTTTGAAGCGCACATGATGTTTGATGGTGGTATGGGAGATGAAGTTTCTTTAAAAGAGATTGTTCCTGATTTAAGTAAAAACTGTTATTCACTGCGCCGTTCAGTCTATAATGCTTATTTGATGAGCTCTTTTGGTGAAGAAGAAATTCTTTCTATGATGGAACGCTTTTTAGCAGAGCGTATTGGCGGACGGAATGATTATCGTGATTTACTCTATCTTTTTGACGTTCCTATGATACGAAGTGGCTATGCTAAGTTTGGCTCTCAACTCTCGATTAGTGAAAAATTTGGACTCAATCGTAATACACTGCGTAAAAAAATCAATGACTACAAAGATCGATTGCTCATCGAGTAGTCTCTTCGTGTTTAGAAATTATCTATTATTTTTAAAGGTTACAGTATGAACAAAACAGTATTTATCTTTCCTGGACAGGGAAGTCAAAAAATAGGTATGGGAAAAGATTTCTACGACAATAGCACATTGGCTAAAGAAATGGTTGAAAAAGCAAGTGAGCGTTTAGGCTTTGATGTAAAAGGTTTATTGTTTGAAGAGAATGATAAATTAGAACAAACAGAATTTGCACAACCTGCCATTTTGTTAGTCAGTCTTATGGCTTACCACCTTTTTACACAAGCGCATAAAGTTGTTCCTCAATCTTTCTTAGGTCACTCATTGGGTGAATTTTCAGCACTCAGTGCGGTCGGTGCTATAGACTATTGTGATGCGCTTGAATTAGTTCATCAGCGAGGGCTTCTTATGAAACAAGCATGTGAAGGACAAAATGCTGGTATGATGGCACTTCTTGGATTGGATGATGTGGCAGTAGAAGCACTTACATGTAAAGCAAGAGAAGAAGGCAAAAAAGTATGGGCAGCAAATTATAATGGGGATGGACAAATCGTGATAGCTGGAGATCGCGATGATTTAGCTTCCCTTGAAATGGTTTTTAAAGAAGCAGGTGCTAAAAAAAGCGTTCTTTTGGCGATGTCCGTAGCAAGCCATTGTCCGCTTTTAGCCAGTGCGCAAGCTTCATTAGGTGGCTTTTTAGATCAATGGTTGAAAAATAATTTTAGTGCACCTTTGATTTCTAATGTAACAGCAAGCAGTTATCAAAGTGCAGAAGATGCAAAAAAACTTCTTTGTGAACAGTTAGTCTCTCCTGTAAAATACAAACACTCCATTTTACATGTAGAAGAGACAACAGATATGTTTATAGAGTTTGGTGGCAATGTCTTAAAAGGACTCAACAAGCGCATTACATCAAAACCAACGCACAGTATTACCGATATGAAAAGCCTTGAAGAAGCGCTTTCACTTTTGAATCATTAAAGGAATAAAATGAAAATAGCTATTATGGGTGCGATGCAAGAAGAAATTGCACCACTGCTGACCTATTTTAAAGAGTATGAAACGGTTGAATTTGCAAAAAATAATTACTACCTAACAACGTATAAAGGCTTAGAATTAGTGATTGCTTATAGCAAAATTGGCAAAGTCAATGCCAGTTTAACCGCTTCAACATTGATTGAAAAATTTGGTGCACAAAAGCTTCTTTTTTCAGGTGTCGCAGGAGCCATTAACCCAAGTCTTAAAATTGGTGATTTGGTTGTTGCCACAAAGTTAGCACAACACGATTTAGATATCAGTGCTTTTGGACATCCGTATGGGTATGTTCCAGGAGGCTCTGTCTATACTGAAACAGATAAAGCTTTAACAGAAGTGGCGAAAAGTGTAGCACACGCGCAAGGAAAAGCTATTTTGGAGGGCATTATTGCCACAGGTGATCAATTTATTTGAGATGAAGAAAAAAAAACATGGATTGGGACAACATTTAATGCAGATGCTTTAGAAATGGAAGGTGCTTCTGTTGCTGTTGTGTGCGATGCTCTTCATACACCGTTTTGTATTTTGCGTGCTATCAGTGACGCGGCAGATATGGATGCAGG
>RRZU010407679.1_pt1 | contig 10857 bp, 10 predicted proteins | sample 2165561 | NCBI WGS metagenome assembly RRZU01 (sample SAMN10456909, study PRJNA506462) | wastewater metagenome | isolation source: wastewater sludge | place: USA: Moscow, Idaho | reverse complement strand
GCGGGCAGCAGGGGGGCGAAGGCCGGGGGGACCAGGTCGGGGCGGCGCGCGGCGGTGCGGCGCAGCGACTCCGCCCGCCGCCAGGCCGCGATGCGGGCGTGGTCGCCGCTGCGGAGGACCTCGGGCACGGCGTGGCCGCGCCAGACCGCGGGCTTGGTGTAGACCGGGTGCTCCAGCAGGCCGCCCTCGTGGGACTCCTCGACGAGCGACTCGCTGTTGCCGACGACCCCGGGGATAAGGCGGGCGATCGCCTCGACCATCGCGAGGGCGGCGACCTCGCCGCCGTTGAGGACGTAGTCGCCGAGCGAGAGGACCGACACCGGGCCGTGTTCGGCGGCCTCCTCGATGACCCGCTCGTCGATGCCCTCGTAGCGCCCGCAGGCGAAGACCAGCCAAGGTTCGGCAGCCAGCACCCGGGCGTGGGCCTGGGTGAACCGCTCCCCCGCCGGGCTCGGGACGACCAGATGCGGCACCGCCGGCGGCGCCTCGGAGCCGCGGATCGCGTCGAGCGCCTCGCCCCACGGCTCGGGGAGCATGACCATGCCCGCCCCCCCGCCGTACGGGGTGTCGTCGACGGTGCGGTGGCGGTCGTGGGTGTGTTCGCGCAGGTCGTGGACGCGCAGGTCGAGCAGCCCGGCGGCCTGAGCGGACCCGATGAGGGACAGCCGCAGCGGCTCGAGGTAGGCCGGGAAGATCGTGACGACGTCGATCCTCATGAGCCCAGCTCCAGCAGGCCCTCCGGGGGGTCGACGACGACCCGGCCGCCAGAAACGTCGACGACGGGGACCAGGGCGCGGACGAAGGGCACCTCGGCGGTGCCGCCCCCGGCCAGGTCGAGGACGAGCCGGTCCTGCACGGCGCCGACGACAAGGCCGGTCACGGTGCCGACGAGGCTGCCGTCCGGGCGCTCGGCGCGCAGGCCAACGAGGTCATCGGCATACCAGGCGTCGTCCTCCACCTCGGGAGCCTCGGCCGGGAGCAGGAGCAGCGACCCACGCAGGCCCTCCGCGCCGGTGCGGTCCGGGATCTCCTCGAAGCCGAGCAGCCAGATGCCGTTATGGTCCCGGGCGGAGCGCACGGTCAGGGCCTTCGGGGTGCCGCTGCCGGCCGGGGCGCGGGTCGGGAAGATGGTGCCGGGGGTGAACCGGCCGCCGGGGTCGTCGGTGTGCAGCTGGACAGTCACCTCGCCACGGATGCCGTGCGGTTTGCCGATCCGCGCGACGACCTGGGCGTCACCGGCGGCGCCTCGGGATGGCCGGGCCTTGGGCGGCATACCGCTCCTCAACGAGTTCTGGTCCGAAACGGGTCAGGGGTGCACCCACGACGGGCACACCCCTGACCGAGGTCGAGCTCAGCGCCGGTCGGTGTCGACGATGTCGACCCGCACGTCACCGCGCGAGCTGATGGCGGAGAGCACGGTACGGATCGCGCTGGCCGTGCGGCCGGAGCGCCCGATGACCCGGCCGAGGTCCTCGGGGTGCACCCGGACCTCGAGCACGGTCCCGCGGCGCAGGTCCCGCCGTCGGACGACGACATCCTCGTCGTGGTCGACGATCCCCTTGACGAGGTGCTCCAAGGCTTCCTCGAGCATGGGCTTAGGCCTGCGCTGCGTCGTCGGCCGGAGCGGCGTCCTCGACCGGGGCCTCGGCGGCCGGAGCCTCGGCGGTCGGCTTCGCGGCGGCCTTCTTCCGCGGCGTCGTCGCCCCGCCCTTGGCGTCGAGCGTGGTGCCCGCAGCCTTGACGGCGGCCTCGTAAAGGTCCTTCTTGCTCGCCCGAGGGGCCCGGACCTGGAGCGACGCGGCCGGGGCGTCGCCGCCCTTGAAGGTGGCCCAGTCGCCGGTCACCTTGAGCAGCGCGACAACCTGCTCGCTCGGCTGGGCGCCGACGCGGAGCCAGTACTGCGCGCGCTCGGAGTCGATGTCGATGAGCGAAGGCTCCTCGGTGGGGTGGTACTTGCCGATCTCCTCGATCGCCCGGCCGTCGCGCTTGGCGCGCGAGTCCATGACGACGACACGGTAGAACGGTGCACGGATCTTGCCCATGCGCTTCAGACGGATCCTGACGGCCACGACAGTGGTCTCCTGCTTCGTATGGCGAGCGCGGCGAGACCGGAGCAAGGCGCTCCGGGGTGCCGGCACTGCGGGGTGTAGGCGTCCGGACCCGACGGGTCCGAAGGGAGTACAGCGACCTATTCTGCCAGATCCGCCGTGGTGGTCCGGCCCGCTCCGGGCCGTGCGCGCGGGCTACCGGTTGCGCCAGGCGTCCGGTGCACTACTCAAGGCCACGACGTGCTCCGGCAGCTCGCCGGCGAGGACGCCGGCCAATGTGGTCTCGTCGAGGACCCGGCGCAGGCTGGCCCGCACCGCGACCCAGACCGTCGGGAGGTGGTCGGCCGGCGGCTGGTAGGTCATGTCGTGCGGACGTAGCCCGCGCACCTCGGCGAGCGGACCGTCAACGGCCCGGAAGACGTCGCCAAGGGAGATCTGCGCAGCCGGGCGCGCGAGAGCGTAGCCGCCCGCGTTGCCCCGGGTGCTCGTCACCAGCCCGGAGCGCCGCAGGTCGGACAGGATCGCCTCGAGGAACTTCTTCGGCAGGGCCTGCCGCGACGCGATCGCCTCGGCGCTGACCGGGCCGGTTCGGTCGACCTGAGCGGCGGCAAGGGACAGCATCGCTCGCACCGCGTAGTCGGTCCGCGCCGAGATGTCCATGGGCCGATTCTTGCCCATCCGCGGCCCACGCAGGACCGTAGTCGCCTGATCAGCGCGTCGCGACACCACGGCGGGCCCGGATCCCCCGGTCAACGGCGGCGAAGACGGCGTCGACGGCGATGCCGATGACCAGGATCGTGATCATGAGGGCGATCATGTAGGTCGTGTCCTGGAGCTCGCGGCTCTGGGTAAGGAAAACGCCCAGGCTCGGCCGGTTCGCGATCGCGACGAGGAGCTCCCCGGCGAGCAGCGAGCGCCAGGCGAAGGCCCAGCCCTGCTTGAGGCCCGAGGTGATGCTCGGCAGCGCCGCGGGGAGGACGACATGGCGGTACAACGCCAGGCCGCGCGCCCCGAGGTTCCTCCCCGCCCGGACGAGCAGGCCCGGGACGTAGTCCACCCCGGTGATGACGCCATTGGCGATCGAGGGCACCGCACCGATGAGGATGACAAAGAGGATCGCCTGCTCGCTGAGCTGGAAGAGCAGGATCGCCAGCGGGAACCACGCGATCGAGGGCATGGTCTGCAGCCCGGTGATCATCGACCCGATCGCCGAGCGCAGCACTCTCGACTTGGCGACGACCACCCCAAGGGCCAGGCCGACGACCGCGGAGATCGCGAAGCCGACGAGGCCGCGGGTCATCGTGATGCCGATGGCGGTCCAGAACTCCGGTGTCGTCCCCTGCCGGCCGAGCTCGGCCAGCACCGGACCCGGGCCGGGCAGCAGGTAGCTCGGCTTCCAGCCACTCCAGACCACGCCCTGCCAGGCGAGCAGGGCGAGCCCGGCGGCAGCGAGCTTGGGCCAGGCCGCCTCCCAGAGTCGCCGGCCCCGGGGGGCGCCGTCCGCGGCGTCGAGGGAGTCCAACCCGCGCAGCTGCGCGTGGACCTCGCTGGCCCGGCTCGCGGTGCCAGTGGAGGTGCCAGTCGTGGTGTCAACGGCCATGGCGGGCCACCTCCGCCCGAAGCGCGGTGAGGATCCGTCCGGACAGGGCGGACACGGCCGGGTCCTCGATGCGGCGCGGACGCGGCGCGTCAACCCGCCACTCCTCGACGACCCGTCCGGGGCGGCTCGAGAGCAGAACCACCCGGTCACCGAGGCGGACTGCCTCGCGGACGTTGTGGGTGACGAGGATGCCGGTCAGGCCCCGGGTCGCCCAGATGCTCTCGAGCTCGTCGTGGAGCAGGTCGCGGGTCATGGCGTCGAGGGCACCGAAGGGCTCATCCATGAGCAGGACGGGTGCCGCCGTCCCGAGCGTGCGGGCCAGCGCGACCCGCTGGCGCATCCCGCCGCTCAGCTCGTGCGGCCGTTTGGAGGCGAACTCACGCAGCTGCACGGCGTCGAGCAGGTCGAGGGCCGCCGACTCGCGGGTGGACCGCTCGACGCCGGCGAGCCGCATCGGCATCGCGACATTGTCCAGGGCGGACAGCCACGGGAAAAGCGCTGCCTCCTGGAACATTAGCGTCGCCCGACCGGCCACCTCGACGGTCCCGGTGCTCGGCTTGTCGAGCCTGCTGACCAGGTTGAGCAAGGTGGACTTCCCACACCCCGACGCACCGACGAGACAGACGAACTCCCCTGGCTGGACGTCCAGGTCGATGCCGTCGAGAGCGAGCACGGCGCCGAAGCGCTTCGTCACGCCCTCCAGCCGCACCGCCGGCGCCACGGTCTGCTCTGGTGCCGGAGCCTGCAGTGTCAGCGCGGTCATGACGCCACCGCCGGCAGGCCACGGGCGGTGAGGACCGCGTTGAGGATGGACAGGTCGACGAGCCCGTCGAGCGCCGGCTTGGTCTTGAGGATGCCCACCTCGAAGGCGTGCTCGGCACCGGCGACGACCGAGGAGGCAACCGGGTCGCTGGTGAAGTCGAGGTTCTTCCATGACGCAGCGAGGACATCGGCCTTGATCGGCTTGCCGGAGACCGTGGCGATGACGTCGGCGACATCCTGCTGGGCCTTCGCCGGAGTCGTGCTGATGACCTGCAAGGCGTCGACGCCTGCCTCGACGAGGGCGCGGACCGTGTCCGGGTGCTCCTGGAGGAAGTCGGTGCGCACCGCGAGCAGGGTGACCGCGAACTTCCCGTTCGGCCAGACAGTCCGCTCGTCGAGGAGAACGTGCGCGCCGCTGTCGAGGATGAGCCGGGTCGCATAGGGCTCGGGCACCCACGCCCCGTCGATGAGCTTCTGGGCGAAGGCGCTCAGCGTCTGCGAGTTGTCCATCGGCGAGACGTGGACGTCGCCGCCGCCCTGGAGGTCCGAGGTCAGGTTCTGTGTCTTGAGCCAGTACCGCAGGGCGATGTCCTGGGTGTTGCCGAGCTGCGGGGTGGCGATCTTCTTCCCGCGGAGATCAGCAGCGGAGGTGATGCCCGGCCGGACGACGAGGAAGCTGCCGCCGCTGGCCGCGCCCGCGACCACCCGGATCGCCTGGCCGCCGCTGTTGATGAAGGTGTTCGTGGCCGGGCCGGGGCCAACATAGGTTGCATCCACGGCGCCGGACTTCAGCGCCTCCATGGCGGCCGGTCCGGCGTTGAAGGTCGAGACCTCGAGCTTCGTCGACCCCAGGCGCTTGGCGAACAGGCCCTCGCGGTCGGCGACGATCGGGACGGCATGGGTGACATTGGGGAAGTACCCCAGGCGGACAGTTGCCGGGGCGGGCGCGGAGCCGGACGACCCGGAGGTAGTCGGCGTCCCGCTTCCCGAGCCGCAGGCGCCCAGCGTCGCGACGACGGCGACGAGCAGGCCGACGAGCCGGCCCCGGCGGCGCAAGACGGAATGGTGGCGAACGGTCATGAGTGGTTCCCCTCAAGGAGTTGGTCGGCGCCTCCCCCGGCGCTCGGTCAGGAACCACTCTAACTCTGCTATTCCTATAGGGCAGATCGGATTACTAGAATTGTGGCCCAGGTCACACTCAAACAGTTGGCATCGGCGCTCCCCTGAGCACGATGTGCCGGGGGTGCTGGAGCACCTCGACCGCCGCCCTCGGGTCGGAATCCAGGACGACGAAGTCGGCGGGCGCGCCCTCCGTGAGCCCCGGCTGGCCGAGCCACGAGCGAGCCTCCCAGGTCAGCGCGCCGATGGCCTCCAGGGTGCTCAGTCCGGCCCGGGTCAACAGCGCCGCCTCCTGCGCGGCGAGCCCGTGCGGGAGCGTGCCCCCCGCGTCGCTGCCCACGTAGATGGGTATGCCGGCGTCATGTGCCGCCGCCACCGTCTCGAAGCGCCGGGCGTGCAGGTCGACCATGTGAGCGGCATACCGGGGGAACTTCTCCTGCGCCGCGGCGGCGATATCGGGGAAAGAGTCGATATTGACCAGGGTGGGGACGATGGCGATCCGCTGGGCGGCGAACGACTCGATGGTCTCCGCGGTCAGCCCGCAGGCGTGCTCGATGCCGTCGGTCCCGGCAGCGGCGAACTGGCGCAGCGACTCCTCCCCGAAGCAGTGCGCGGTGACCCGGGCCCCCTCCTCGTGGGCGGCGGCGACCGCGGCCACGACGGTCTCGTCCGGCCAGCACGGCGCGAGGTCACCAACCTCCCGGTCGATCCAGTCCCCCACCAGCTTGACCCACCCGTCGCTGCGCCGGGCCTCGCGCCGGACGTACTCGACAACCTGGTCCGGTTCGAGCTCGTGGGCGTAGTTGCGGACGTAGCGCTTGGTCCGGCCGATATGCCGCCCGGCTCGGATGATCCGCGGCAGGTCGTCGCGCTCATCGATCCACCTCGTGTCGCCCGGGCAGCCGGCGTCTCGGAGCAACAACGCACCCGAGTCCCGGTCCGCGACCGCCTGCCGCTCGGCGGTCTCACGGTCCACCGCTCCCGAATGGTCGAGCCCGACGTGGCAGTGCGCGTCGACATACCCCGGAAGGACCCAGCCACCAATGGTCTGGACGTCGGCGCCCGGCCCGGGCGCCTCGAAGCTGACCCTGCCGTCGATCACCCAGATGTCGTCGCGGACCGAGTCCGGCCCGACGAGGACCTGACCACGAACGTGCAGCACCGTCGCCATGACCGAAACCCTACCGAGGGCCCAGGTCAGCGGCCCAGGTCAGCGGCCCAGGTACTTCTCGAAGCCGGTCGGCAGGTCGACCGAGCCGTCGCCGGTCGCGTCGGTCCGCGGCAGGCCGAAGGCGCCGCCAGGGTTGGTGCGGGCGGTCGCCGCGCGCTCGACCGCGGCGCGCTCCTCAGCGGCCCGCTTGGCCGGGTTGCCGGACTTGCCCTTCTTGCGCTGGGGCTGCTGCTGCCGGCCGCGGCGGGCGCCAGGGAGCCCCGGCATCCCCGGTATGCCGCCCCCGCCGCCCCGGGCGAGCTGCTTCATCATCTTCTGCGCGGCGGCGAAGCGCTCGAGCAGCTGGTTGACCTCGGAGACGGTGACGCCCGAACCGCCGGCGATGCGGGCCCGGCGCGAGCCGTTGATCTGCTTGGGGTGGGTGCGCTCATAGGGGGTCATCGAGCGGACCATCGCCTCGACCCGGTCGAACTCCCGCTCGTCGAAGGAGTCGATCTCGGCGCGCAGCGAGGCCGTGCCCGGCATCATCTTGAGCATCGACTTCAGCGAGCCCATCTTCTTGATGGCCGACATCTGCTCGAGGAAGTCGTCGAAGGTGAAGTCCTCCTCGGCGAGGAACTTCCGGGCCATCTCGTCGGTCTGGCGCTTGTCGAAGGCCCGCTCGGCCTGCTCGATCAGGGTGAGGACATCGCCCATGTCGAGGATCCGGGAGGCCATCCGGTCCGGGTGGAAGACCTCGAAGTCGGTGACGCCCTCACCGATGGAGGAGAACATGATGGGGCGGCCGGTCACCTCGGCGACCGACAGGGCGGCGCCACCGCGGGCGTCGCCGTCGAGCTTGGCCAGGACCACCCCGGTGAAGTCGACGCCTTCGAGGAAGGCCTGGGCGGTCTCGACCGCGGCCTGGCCGATCATCGCGTCGATGACGAAGAGGACCTCGTCGGGGTCGATCGCGTCGCGGATGTCGGACGCCTGCTGCATGAGGTCGGCATCCACGGCGAGCCGGCCGGCGGTGTCGATGATGACGACGTCATACAGCTTGGCGCAGGCGTGCTGGACCCCCGCGTCGGCGACCGCGACCGGGTCGCCATATGACGTCGTTCCCTCGCCGGTCGAGCCGACCGCGTCGTGGCCGTAGACATTGCCCCGCTCGGGGGCGAAGACCGGCACGCCGGCGCGCTGGCCCACCACCTCGAGCTGGGTCACCGCGTTCGGGCGCTGGAGGTCCGCCGCGACGAGCAGCGGGGTGTGGCCCTGGTCCTTGAACCAGCGACCGAGCTTGCCCGCGAGGGTGGTCTTGCCGGACCCCTGGAGGCCGACGAGCATGACCACGGTCGGCGGGTTCTTCGACAGCTTCAGCGGCCGGGTCGCCCCGCCGAGGACCGAAATGAGCTCCTCGTGGACGATCTTGACGACCTGCTGGCCGGGGTTGAGCGCCTGGGAGACCTCGGCGCCGAGGGCGCGCTCGCGCACGGCGTGGGTGAACGACTTGACCACGGGCAGCGCCACGTCGGCGTCGAGCAGGGCGAGCCGGATGTCGCGGACCGCCTTGTTGACGTCGGACTCCGACAGACGCCCCTTGCCGCGAAGGTTCTTGAAGGTCGCGGTGAGGCGGTCAGACAGGCTGGTGAACACCCGAGAACTGTACCTACCCGCAGGCGTCGATGATCGCCGCGACCGCGAGCGCTGCCTCGGCGGGGTCGAGGACCCGGCCCCCGTCGGTGGTGAGGTAGAAGGTGTCGAGGGCCTGCCCGGCATAGGTGGCGATGTGCGCACTGCGGATGTCCAGCCCGACCCCGGTGAGGGTCCCGGCGATGTCATGGAGCAACCCCGGGCGGTCCCCCGCCCGGACCTCGACGACCGTCGCCGTCGTCGAGGCCTCGGGGACGACGAAGGCCCGGGTCCTGAGGGGGCCGGCGGTCCCACGCTGGGCCCCCGCCCGCCCCGCGGTCCGTCGGGTCAGCCGAGCCAGCGGAGCGCGGTCCCCTGCGCCCAGCCGGGCGAGGTCCCGTTCGAGGTCGGCGGCGAGCGGGGCGTCGCCCGAGGGCGACTCGACATGCCAGACGTCCTCGGCGACGCCCTCCTGGGTGCGGAGCACGGCCGAGCGGACGACCAGCCCCGCGGCGGCGAACAGCCCGGCCGTGTCCGCGAAGAGGCCCAGCCGGTCAGGCGCAACGACGCGCAGCTCGTGTGCCGACCCGTGCGAGGTGACCTCGACGACGATGCCCGGATCACCGGAGCCGGAGCGGGCTCGCCCCGGCGGGCGGGGCCGGGACGGCGCGGCCACCTCGGTCGGGGCCCACCCCGCGGGCCGACGCTGCGCCGGTCGCTGCGCCAGCTCCGCCCGGGAGATCCGCACGAGGCGGTCGAGCAGGGTGCGGCGCCAGTCCGTCCACGCCGACGGGCCGGTGGCGACGGCGTCGGCCTCGGTGAGCCGGATGAGGTGCTCGAGGACCTCCGCGGACCCGTCGACGGCCGAGACGACCGAGGCGAGGGTCGCCGGGTCGGCCGGATCGCGCCGGGTGGCCAGCTCGATGAGGGTGAGGTGCTCGCGGACCAGCCGGACGACGAGCTCGCGGTCCTCGTCGGCCAGCCCGAGCCGCCGCAGGGCCGCATCGGCGATCCCCGCGCCGGTGTGGCTGTGGTCATGGCTGCCGGCGACCTTGCCGATGTCGTGGAAGAGCGCCGCGAGGAGCAGCAGGTCGGGTCGGGCGACGCCGTCGAGGAGGGTGGTCGCGGCGACGACCACCTCGACGAGGTGCCGGTCGACGGTATGCCGGTGCACGGCGTTGCGTTGGGGCCGGGACCGGACCGCGGCCCACTCGGGCAGCCAGGCCTCGACCACGCCGGCCAGGTCGAGGGCCTCCCAGGTGGCGACGAGACCCGGCCCGCTGGCGAGCAGGTCGGTGAACAAGGCCAGCGCCTCGGCGGGCCAGGGCGTGGGCAGTCGTGGGCTTCGCGTCGCGAGGTTGGCGGCGGTCGTCGGGGCCAGCGGCCGCCCGGTCCGGGCTGAGAGCACCGCGGCCCGCAGGACGAGGAGCGGGTCGGCGGCCGGATCGACGCCGGCCCCGAGGACCACCTCGCCGTCGTGCTCGAAGAGCCCGTAGCCCAGCGACCTCAGCGTCGGACGCCTCGGGCCGATCCGCAGGAACCGGGCGCGCTGCGACTGCCGGGCCCGGCGCAGGGTCGCGTCGACGGCATACGTGAGGGTACGGGCGTCCCGGGAGACATCGGTGAGGAGCAGGTCGGCGTCGGGGTACCCGAGCAGTGCGGCGACCGCGTCGTGGTCGGGCAGGGCGAGTCGGTCGCGCGAGCGGCCGGTGACGACGTGGACGGCGTCACGGACGTCAAGGAGGTGCCGGTACGCCGCGTCGACCTCCCCATGCGGCCGGTCGGCGAGCCAGGCCCGGGTGAGCGCCCGGAGCACCGACATGTCCCGCAGGCCGCCGCGGGCCTCCTTCAGGTCCGGCTCGACCATATGGGCCAGCTCCCCGTGCCGGGCGTGCCGCGCGGCCACCGACTCGGCGAGCTGGGGCAGCCGGGTCCGCAGGGCGGAGCGCCAGTCCTTGTCGATGGCCGCCCGGGTCGCCGCGACGAGCTCCGCGTCGCCGGCGAGATACCGCAGGTCGAGCAGGCCGACCGCCGCTGCGAGGTCGGTCTCTGCGACCTGCCGGCACTGGGCGACGGTGCGGACGGAGTGGTCCAGGCCGGCCTTGGCGTCCCACATCGGGTACCAGATCCGGTCGGCGAGAACGACGACATCGCCCGAGGGTAGTGCCGCGGGGTCGTGGATGAGGACGAGGTCGAGGTCGCTCAGTGGGCCGCAGTCGCGCCGCGCGAGGCTGCCGACGGCGGCCAGCGCGAGCCCGGGTCGGTCGGGTGCGCCGACGGCCTCATCCCACACGTGGGCCACCCACCGGTCGAGGTATGCCGCCAGCCGCTCGCGACGCGCCTCGCCGGCACCGGCGACGGTGAAGTCGCGGGTGCCGGCGAGGTCGAGCCGACGGGCGTGCAGGTCCCCCCCACCGCTCGGCTCAGAGGGCATCGTGCCCACGTTCACCGGTGCGGACGCGCACGACGTCCTCCACCGGGACGACCCAGACCTTGCCATCGCCGATCCGTCCGGTCTGCGCTGAGGTGACGATGACCTCGACGAT
>RRZU013598463.1_pt1 | contig 10860 bp, 13 predicted proteins | sample 2165561 | NCBI WGS metagenome assembly RRZU01 (sample SAMN10456909, study PRJNA506462) | wastewater metagenome | isolation source: wastewater sludge | place: USA: Moscow, Idaho | reverse complement strand
CCGCCGAACTGCTTGCCGGTTTGCTGCTCCAGCCAGGCCATGTTCTCCCGCACGCTGCCCATCAACCCTTCGGGCAGCCGATTGCTGGCGATGTAATCCAGGCAGGCTTCGGTGGTGATCACGAAACCCGGCGGCACCCGCAAACCGATCTGGGTCATTTCGCAGAGGTTGGCGCCCTTGCCGCCCAGCAGCATCTTGTTCTTGCCGTCCCCTTCGGTGTACTTATAAATATACTTCTTCGCCATGATCCTACCTTTGCATGATGGTTGAGTGAGTATCGGAACCCCTCCGATTCCGCCATAGCATAGACCATTCGGCGCCGCCATGACCGGTTTCGGAACCCCGGCCCGGAGCGCAGGATGCGGTCGCGGAAGCGAGCGGTGATCCGGAGAAATACGCGCGCCGGCTGGCGCGCCGGTGGGTATCGCCATAAGAAGATAGCCGCTCGAAACGGAAATTGCCAAGCTTCATCGATGCGATAATCGGCGGTTGATTTGACTTGCCGTCGGCTTGACGGGAAACTATAGGACTTTATCAACGAAATACGCCGCCGTTTCCAACCGTTCCCTCTCGGATGTCCGCCACCGTCGTTCCCGCCCCTTTCGCCACCCCTGACGAACCCCCGCTCGTGACCGTGCGCGGCCTGTCGTTCCGGCGCGGCGAGCGCGTCATTTTTCAAAACGTCGACTTGGACATCCCGCGCGGCAAGGTCACGGCCATCATGGGGCCGAGCGGCACCGGCAAGACCACGCTGCTGCGACTGATCGGCGGCCAGCTCCGCCCCGACGCCGGCCGCATCGAGGTGGATGGCGCGTGCGTCCACGAACTCGGGCGCCGGGAGTTGTACCAGTTGCGCAAGCGGATGAGCATGCTGTTTCAGAGCGGCGCGCTGTTCACCGACTTGAGCGTGTTCGACAACGTCGCTTTCCCGCTGCGCGAGCACACCCGCCTGCCGGAATATTTCATCCGCACGCTGGTCCTGATGAAGCTGGAAGCGGTCGGGCTGCGCGGGGCGCGCGACCTGATGCCGAGCGAGCTGTCCGGCGGCATGGCGCGGCGCGCGGCGCTGGCGCGCGCGATCGCCCTGGACCCGATGATGATCATGTACGACGAGCCTTTCTCCGGCCAGGACCCCATCACCATGGGCGTGCTGATCAAGCTGATCCGCACGCTCAACGACGCCCTGGGGCTGACCAGCGTCATCGTCTCTCACGACGTCAAGGAAACCGCCTCCATCGCCGATTACATCTACCTGATTTCCGACGGCCTGGTGGTGGATCACGGCGCCCCGCACGCCCTGGAACGCTCCAGCTCGGCCTGGGTCGAACAATTTTTGCACGCCTTGCCCGACGGCCCGATGTCGTTTCACTATCCCGCGCCGCCGTATGTCCAGGACCTGTCGCTAGGCGAGGGATCGTCCCTTGATTGAGGGCTTGCGACGGCTGGGGCGATTGGCGCTGCGCCTGCTCGGCCGCCTGGGGCGAGCCACGCTGTTCCTGCTGCGGCTGCTGGGCGCGCTGGGCGCGCTGGGCAAGCGCCCCGGCCTGACGGTCAAACAGCTTTATTCCGTGGGCGTTTTATCGCTGCCGATCATCGCCATGTCCGGCCTCTTCGTGGGCATGGTGCTGGGTTTGCAGGGTTACGCCAATCTGGTGGATTTCGGCGCGACCTCGACCTTGGGCACGGTCGTGGCCCTGTCGCTGGTGCGGGAGCTGGGACCGGTGCTGGCGGCGCTGCTGTACGCGGCGCGGGCGGGTTCGGCGCTCACGGCGGAAATCGGCCTGATGAAAGCCACCGAACAACTGGCTGCCATGCAGATGATGGCGGTGGACCCCTTCGCCCGCGTGTTCGCCCCGCGCTTCGTCGCCGGCTTTATCGCCATGCCGTTGCTCGCGGGCATCTTCACCGCCGTCGGTATCCTGGGCGGCTATTTCGTCGCCGTCAGGCAGCTCGGCGTGGACAGCGGCACCTTCTGGTCGCAGATGCAAGCGTCCGTCGGGCTGGTCGACGACGTGATCAACGGCGTGGTCGTCAAAAGCGTGGCGTTTGGCTGGGTCGCCAACTGGATCGCGGTCTTCGAAGGCTACGACGCGACGCCCACGTCGGAAGGCATCAGCCTGGCGACCACCCGCACGGTGGTGAATACCGCCCTGGCGGTGCTGGCGCTGGATTTCGTGTTGACCGCCATCTTTTTCGGAGTCTAGGAGCCATGGCCTTCAAAAAACTGGAACTCGCCGTCGGGGTCTTCGTCGCCCTGGGGCTGGCCGCTTTCTTCATGCTGGCCATGAAGGTCAGCAACATCGCCGAACTGGGCGAAGACAAAGGTTACCGGGTGATCGCCCGCTTCGAGAACATCGGCGGCCTCAAGATCCGCGCTCCCGTCACCCTGGGCGGCGTGCGCATCGGCCGGGTGGCCGGCATCGACCTGGACCCCCGCAGTTTCGAGGCGCTGGTCACGCTGTCGATCGAGCCCAAGTACGACCGCCTGCCGACGGACTCCAGCGCCAGCATCCTGACATCCGGATTGTTGGGCGAACAATACGTCGGCTTGGAACCGGGCGGCATGGACGACCATCTCAAGAACGGCAGCGTTCTCAAGTTGACCCAGTCGGCCTTGGTTTTGGAAAAATTGATCGGCCGGATGTTGACCAACGCGGCGGCGGGCGGCCCAACGCCCGCCAAGACCCCCTGACCGCTCGCGTTCCGGCTCCGTGTTTCGGGCGACGGGAACCGTTCGGGCACCATCGAAATTTGCGAGGAGCTGTTTCCATGCTGAAACGAGCCATCACGACCTGCCTGCTGTTGCTGGCGTTGGGCAGCAACCCGATTCAAGCCGCCGTCACGCCACCCCAAGATGTCGTCCAGGACACCTCGGCGCGGATGCTCGACGCCTTGCGCAAAAACCGGACGGCGCTGGACCGGGAGCCGGGCCGGCTTTACGATCTGGTCGACCAGATCGTGCTGCCGAATTTCGATTTCGAGCTGATGTCGCGCTGGGTCTTGGGCCGGGCCTGGAAACAGGCCACGTCCGAGCAGCGCCGTCAATTCACCGAGGAATTCCGCGCCCTCTTGGTCCGCACCTACGCCAAGGCGCTGTTGGAATACTCGAACGAGGCGATCCGGGTATTGCCCCAATCCGAACCGGCCGACGGCGACGAGGTCACGATCAAAACCGAGGTCCGACCAAAAACCGGCCAGCCGGTCCAGATCAACTACAGCATGCATCTCGGAAACGACGCCTGGAAGGTTTACGACGTGACCGTGGACGGCGTCAGCCTGGTCACCAACTACCGCGGCACCTTCGCCAGCCAGATTCGCGACAGCGGAATGGACGCGGTGATCGCCGACCTGCGACAACGCAACGCGCGGATCGCCCGCTGATGGCCAGCGCGACGGCCGAGCGCGACGGCGACACCCTGCGGGTTCGGGGGGAATTGGATTTTGATACGGTCGCCGATTTGTGGGCGACCACCGAAGCGCCGACCCTGCTCGAACCGATCCTCCGGGTCGATCTCGGCGGCGTCCAGCGCTCCAACAGCGCGGGCGTCGCCTTGCTGGTACAATGGCTGCGTCAAGCCCGTCGCCGCCAAGTGGAATTGGTGTTTGTCAACATCTCGGCGCAGATGCGGGCGATTATCGCAATTGCCGACTTGGACACGATCCTCCCACTCGCCCGATAGGCGCCAAAAACCATGCACGCCCTGTCCCTCTACGCCGCTCTTTTGACACTCCTGTTTGTAGCGCTCAGCATTCGAGTCATTCGTCTGCGGAGGCGCTTGCAAGTGGCGCTCGGCGATTCTGGCAACGAGCCATTGCTTCGCGCAATAAGCGTGCATTCAAACTTCGCCGAATACGTGCCGCTCGGTCTTGTGCTGCTGTATCTCGTCGAAGGGCAAGGAGCGCATCCAATATTGCTGCACGGTTTGGGTGTGTGCCTTTTGATTGGTAGGCTCTCGCACGCATTCGGCGTCAGTCAGGCCAATGAAGACTATAGGTTTCGTGTTGTCGGCATGGCCTTAACATTCACGACCCTGATCGGATCATCAGCGTACTTGTTGTTTGCCTATGCACGGCATAGCGGGGCTTAGCCCAAGACATGCGGGGTAGGTTAGGCGAGAGCCATAATCCGCCTGACCAGGAAAATTTCGCCAGAAATTGCCACACAAGGCGGGTTTATTTAATTCGGATGTGCGGATTTTCCGCGACGGCGCGAACAGCCCGTCACGATTCCGATTCACTACATCACCATCAAGGTGGGTTATGCCATGCACGCTCAAGAGATCGAGCATCTGATCGAGGAACAATTGCCGGGCGCACGGGCTACAGTCCGTGGCGATGATGGCGTCCATTTCGATGCCGTGGTCGTCAGCGACCGCTTTGCCGGAAAATCGTTGATCCAGCAACACCGGCTGGTGTACGCCGCCCTGGGCGGACGAATGGAGCGCGAGGAAATTCACGCCCTGTCCCTCAAGACCTCCACGCCAGACGCTTGGCGCGAGCGGCAAACCCAACCCGCAGAAACCCTTTCATGAGCAAGTTGATCATCAACGGCGGCGTGCCGCTGCAAGGCGAATTGCGAGCCTCCGGCGCCAAAAACGCCGTGTTGCCGATCCTGGCGGCCACCCTGCTGGCCGACGCGCCCGTCATTGTCCGCAACGTCCCGCACCTCCAGGATGTCACCACCACCATGGAGCTGTTGGGCCGCATGGGAGTGGACCTGGTGGTGGACGAACGGATGAACATCCAGGTCGATCCGAGAACCATCCACACTTTCCAGGCTCCCTACGAACTGGTGCGGACCATGCGCGCCTCGATTCTGGTGCTGGGTCCGCTGCTGGCGCGCTTCGGCCGGGCCGATGTCTCGCTGCCGGGCGGCTGCGCCATCGGCTCCCGCCCGGTGAACCTGCACATCAAGGGCCTGGAAGCCATGGGCGCCGACATCAAGGTCGAGAACGGCTACATCCGCGCCCGCGCCGACCGGCTGAAAGGGGCGCGCATCGTGCTGGATCTGGTCACGGTGACCGGGACGGAGAATCTGCTGATGGCCGCCACCCTGGCCCGGGGCACCACCATCATCGAAAACGCCGCCCGCGAACCGGAGGTGGTCGATCTCGCCGAATGTCTGATGGCCATGGGCGCCCAGATCGAGGGCGCCGGCACCGATACTCTGGTGATCCAAGGCGTCGAGCGGCTGGATGGCGCCAACTACCAAGTTTTGCCGGATCGCATCGAAACCGGCACTTACCTGTTGGCGGGCGCGATCACCGGCGGCCGGATCCGGGTCAAGGACACCCGCCCGGACAACCTGGAAGCGGTGTTGCTCAAGCTGGAGGAAGCCGGCGCACAGGTCAATACCGGCACCGACTGGATCGAAGTGGACATGGCCGGCCGCCGCCCCAAGGCCGTGCGCATCCGCACCGCGCCCTATCCGGCCTTCCCCACCGACATGCAGGCCCAGTTCGTGGCGCTCAATGCCGTCGCCGAGGGTGTCGGCATGATCACCGAGACGGTGTTCGAAAACCGCTTCATGCACGTCAACGAACTGCAGCGCATGGGCGCGCAAATCGAGCTGGAAGGCAACACCGCCATCAGCATCGGCGTACCCCGGCTGACCGGGGCGCCGGTGATGGCCACCGACCTGCGGGCCTCGGCCAGCCTGATCCTGGCGGCGCTGGTCGCGGACGGCGACACCGTGCTGGACCGCATTTATCACATCGACCGCGGCTACGATTGCATCGAGGAAAAGCTGTCCAATCTGGGCGCGCGCATCCGCCGGACCCCGAGTTGACTTTTCCATGACCGCGCCGTTGACCATCGCCTTGTCCAAGGGCCGCATTTTCAAGGAAACCCTGCCGCTGCTGGCGGCGGCGGGCATCGTGCCGACGGACGACCCCGAAACCAGCCGCAAGCTGATCCTCGACACCGACCAGCCGGACGTGAAGCTGGTTATCATTCGCGCCACCGACGTGCCGACTTACGTGCAATACGGCGCCGCCGACCTGGGCGTCGCCGGCAAGGACGTGCTGATGGAACACGGCGGCGAGGGGCTTTACGAGCCGCTGGACCTGAACATCGCCCGCTGCCGCCTGATGGTCGCGGGCCATCCCGACCACCGTCCCCGCTTGAGCCGCCCGCGCATCGCCACCAAGTTCGTCAACACCGCCCGCCGCTATTTCGCCGACCAGGGTCGGCAGGTCGAAATCATCAAGCTGTACGGTTCGATGGAACTGGCGCCGCTGGTGGGCTTAGCGGACTACATCGTCGATGTGGTGGATACCGGCAATACCTTGAAAGCCAATGGCTTGGCGCCGCTGGAACACATCGCCGACATCAGCTCGCGGCTGATCGTCAACAAGGCCGCCATGAAAATGAAGCACGCCCGGATCAAGGCGGTCATGGAACGGATGGCCGCCGCCGTGGGCGCTTAAATCCTCTCACCCCCTGCCCCTCTCCGAAGGGAGAGGGGGGCTTTCGCATTGCTCTCACCAAATTTTTCCGGGAACCCGATCATGCTGGAAATCAAACGTCTGAGCACCGCCGACGCCGATTTTTGGACCCGTCTGGAAACCCTGACCGCTTGGGAAGGCGTCGCCGACGAGGCCGTGACCGCCACGGTGCGCGACATCCTGGCCCAAGTGCGGAGGCGCGGCGACGCCGCCCTGCTGGAATATACCCGTCGTTTCGACCGGCTGACCGCGAACCGCGCCGCCGACTTGGAACTTCCCCTGACCCGATTGCAACAGGCGCTCAGCACCATTCCCGCCGACCAGCGCGAGGCCCTGGAAAACGCCGCCGCCCGCATTCGCGCCTACGCCGAGCGCCAGAAACAGGATTCCTGGACATTTTCCGAAGCCGACGGCACCGTGCTCGGCCAGCAGGTGACACCGCTGGATCGGGTCGGCCTGTACGTCCCCGGCGGCAAGGCGGCTTACCCCTCCTCGGTGCTGATGAACGCCATTCCGGCGAAGGTTGCCGGCGTCCCGGAGATCGTCATGGTGGCGCCAGCACCGGGCGGTCAACTGAATGAACTGGTGCTGGCCGCCGCTGCGGTCGCGGGCGTGGACCGAGTGTTCAGCATCGGCGGGTCGCAAGCGGTCGCCGCGCTGGCCTACGGTACCGCCACCGTACCTCGGGTAGACAAGATCGTCGGACCCGGCAACGTCTACGTGGCCGCCGCCAAACGCCAAGTGTTCGGTGCGGTCGGCATCGACATGATCGCCGGCCCGTCCGAAATCTTGGTGGTCTGCGACGGGCTGACCGATCCCGACTGGATCGCCATGGACCTGTTTTCGCAAGCCGAACACGACGAGGACGCCCAGCCGATCCTGATCAGCCCGGACGCGGCGTTTCTGGATCGGGTCGCGGCCAGCGTCGAACGGCTGCTGCCCGACATGGAGCGGCGCGAAATTATCGAGGCGTCGCTGACCCGGCGAGCGGCGCTCGTTCAGACGCTCGACTTGGCCGAAGCTGCGGGAGTGGTCAATTTCATCGCGCCCGAGCATCTGGAACTGTCGGTCGAGCGGCCCGAGGAGCTGCTGCCGCTGATCCGTCATGCCGGCGCGATTTTCATGGGTCGCCATACCGCCGAAGCGCTGGGCGATTACTGCGCCGGCCCCAATCACGTCCTGCCGACATCGAGAACCGCGCGCTTTTCCTCGCCGCTCGGCGTCTACGATTTCCAGAAACGCTCCAGCCTGATTCACTGCTCGCCATCCGGCGCCGCGACGCTGGGCCGCACGGCGTCGATTCTGGCCCGAGGCGAGGGTTTGACCGCTCACGCGCGCTCCGCCGAGTGCCGAATCCCGGAACGACCATGATTAATCCCTACTGGAGTCCGGTCGTTGGCCGGCTCACCCCCTACGTCCCAGGCGAGCAACCCAAGCTCGACAAACTGGTCAAGCTCAACACCAACGAAAACCCTTACGGCCCTTCGCCCAAGGTGCTGGAAGCGATCCGGGGCGAGTTGTCCGATGCGCTGCGCCTGTACCCGGACCCGAACGCCGAGCGCCTGAAACAAGCCATCGCCGACTATTACGAGGTCGCGGCGGCGCAGGTTTTCGTCGGCAATGGCTCGGACGAAGTGCTGGCCCACATCTTTCAAGCCCTGTTTCAACACCCCGCGCCGCTGCTGTTCCCCGATATCACTTACAGCTTCTACCCGGTCTACTGCGGCCTGTACGGCGTCGAGTACGTCACCGTGCCCTTGGCCGAGGATTTCTCGCTGCGCGTCACCGATTATTTGCGCCCGAACGGCGGCATCATCTTCGCCAACCCGAACGCTCCGACCGGTTGCCTGCTGGCCTTGGCCGACATCGAATGGCTGCTTCGGCATAACCGGGATTCGGCGGTGGTCGTGGACGAAGCCTACATCGATTTCGGCGGGGACACTGCCATCGCCCTGGTGGACCGCCACCCGAACCTGCTGGTCACCCAAACGCTCTCCAAATCCCGCTCGCTCGCCGGTCTTCGCGTCGGGCTGGCGGTCGGCCATCCCGAACTGATCGAAGCGCTGGAGCGGGTGAAAAACAGTTTCAACTCCTACCCGCTGGACCGGCTGGCGATTGCCGGAGGAGCGGCCGCCTTCGCCGACCGCGACCATTACGAGCGCACCCGACAAGCGGTGATCGCCAGCCGCGCGGAGCTGGTCACGGCCCTGCAAGCACTCGGCTTCGAGGTACTGCCCTCGGCGGCCAACTTCGTGTTTGCCCGCCATCCCCGGCGCGACGCCGCCGAACTGGCGACCGGGCTACGACGACACGGCGTGATCGTCCGCCATTTCCGCCAACCGCGCATCGAACAGTTTTTGCGGATCACGATCGGCCATCCCGATCAAAACGCCGCCCTGCTGGCCGCGATCGGCGAAGTGCTGGAACCTCGCTGATGGCGCGATTGAGCGAACTGGTGGCTTACGCCGACGAACTGCTGGGAATCGGCAATTTCAGCGACTATTGCCCCAACGGCTTGCAGGTGCAGGGGCGGGCGGAAATCGGCACGCTGGTCGGCGGCGTCACCGCCTGCCAAGCCCTGCTGGACGCGGCGGTCGAACGCCGAGCGGACGCCGTGCTGGTGCATCACGGCTATTTCTGGAAAGGCGAAAACCCGCGCGTGGTCGGCATGAAGTACCGGCGCCTCGCCACCCTGCTCGGCCACGGCATCAGTCTAATCGCTTACCATCTGCCGCTGGACGCCCACCCGGAACTCGGCAACAACGCCCAGCTCGCCCGCGTGCTGGGTCTGTCCATCATCGGCACTGTCGGCGGTGGAGGCCGCACGCCGGGACTGGTCATGCTGGGCGAACCGGCCATACCCACGCGGGGAGACGCCTTCACCGCCCATCTCGCCGACCGGCTCGGCCGGACCCCGCTGCACATTCCTGGTACCGACGCGCCCATTCGCCGGCTGGCCTGGTGCACCGGCGCCGCGCAATCCTCTATCGAGCTTGCGCTCGACGCGGGAGCGGACGCCTTTCTGACCGGCGAAGCGTCGGAGCAAACCGTCCACTTCGCTCGCGAAAACGGTTTGCATTTCTTCGCCGCCGGCCACCACGCCACCGAGCGCTACGGCGTGCAAGCTTTGGGCGCGCATCTGGCGGAACAGTTCGCTCTGAATTTCGCGTTCGCGGACATCGACAACCCGGTCTGAGCGCCGGCCGACGGCTTTCTCCGCCCGCGAAGCCGCCGCTTTGAGCGACAAGCACATAGACCCAAATACCCGCCGTGAGGTATAGTTTTGCCTTGCCGTGGGAACCCAGGGAGTTTGCCTCGATGGACTTCGCGCGCCGTTCGGCGCACGCATCGCAACCCGTTGGGCTCGGCGCGAGCCCGGCTCTCGGCGTGGCTCCAACGAACAAGAAAACTGCGCATAACGATTAGCAAACAACCCATCATCAACAATAAATCCACACAGGAGACTGCGTATGAGTACGGTAGATGACGTCGATCTCGGCAGACGCCGCTTTCTGACCGCTACGGCTACCGTGGTCGGCGGCGTTGGCGTGGCGTTCGTCGCCGTTCCATTTTTGAAATCCTGGTCGCCCAGCGAGCGCGCCCAGGCTGCGGGGGCGCCGGTGGAAGCCGATATCAGCAAGCTGGAAGATGGCGCCATGATGACCGTCGAATGGCGCGGCAAACCGGTTTGGCTGCTGAAGCGAAGCAAGGCGATGCTGGACGACCTGCCCAAACTCAAGGGCGAGTTGCTCGACCCCAATTCCGAAGCGGCCAGCCAGCAACCCAAATACGCTCAGAACGCCTACCGCGCCGTCAAGCCCGAAGTGCTGGTGCTGGTCGGCATTTGCACCCACCTCGGCTGTTCGCCCACTTTCCGGCCCGACGTGGCGCCGGCCGATTTGGGTCCGGCCTGGAAGGGCGGTTTCTTCTGTCCCTGTCACGGCTCCCGCTTCGACTTGGCCGGCCGGGTCTACAAGGGGGTTCCCGCGCCGTCCAACCTGGAGGTGCCGTCCTATCGGTATCTGAGCGATACCCGCGTATTGATTGGCGTTGATCCGGAGACCGCATAATGGCAAACACACAAGGCACGACCGGCCTGCTCGGCTGGATCGACGAACGCTTTCCCCTGACCAAATCTATCCGGGAACATCTGACCGAGTACTACGCACCGAAAAATTTTAACGTCTGGTACTACTTCGGCTCGCTGGCGCTGTTGGTGTTGGTCAACCAGATACTGACCGGCATCTGGCTCACCATGAGCTACAAACCATCTGCGGCCGATGCGTTCGCCTCGGTCGAATACATCATGCGCGACGTGGACTGGGGCTGGCTGATCCGCTACATGCACTCCACCGGTGCCTCGGCCTTCTTCATCATGGTCTACCTGCACATGTATCGCGCCTTGATCTACGGT
>RRZU010329108.1_pt1 | contig 10860 bp, 9 predicted proteins | sample 2165561 | NCBI WGS metagenome assembly RRZU01 (sample SAMN10456909, study PRJNA506462) | wastewater metagenome | isolation source: wastewater sludge | place: USA: Moscow, Idaho | reverse complement strand
GAACGTTCTCACGGTTCACGCCGAAATGGAGGGCATGTCAAAGCTTGCAGTATTTGATAAATTCCTCACGATGGCCAAAGAGCGCGGCACAGAGTTCTTCACCCTGAGGCAATATGCACGCACATCTCAGCCGCAAACATGCGTCATCAAAATGGGCACACTTACAGGACGTGCGGGAACCTTGGCTGTTCAGGAGACTATATAATGGACAAAATAAGTCTCTTTCTGATACTATCCTCCGCAGTAACCAACGCTTTGGGCAGCACAATTATGAAGCACGCCTACGGCGGCGACAGCGGCATGGTTTCCGCCGGCTGGATAGGCACCTTTCTCAAAATTTTACTAAACCCATGGATAATCATCGGGCTGGGCATGTTCGGCATCTCCTTCTTTTTTATGGCGGCGGCGCTTTCACGTACAGACCTAACTCTGGCGTATCCGCTGATGTCAGGCATTGTCTACCTCATACTGCTATTTGTGGGGCTATTGGTCTTCAAAGAAAACATAACTCTTTTTAGAGTGATGGGCATGGGTTTTATCCTGCTCGGCATCACTCTGCTTACGGTAAAAAGCTGACGGAGGCTACAAAATGAAAATTTGCGTGGTAGGCACAGGATATGTCGGACTTGTAACAGCCACATGTTTTGCCGAAAAGGGCAACGATGTATGCTGCATAGACATTGATAAAAAAAAGATTGAGAACTTAAAAAGCGGCGTCATTCCCATATATGAACCGGGACTTGAAGAGATGGTCATCCGCAACTACAGCGAGGGAAGGCTCTCATTTTCTACTGACATTGCCGTTGGTTTGAAAGACGCCAAGCTCTGCTTTATCGCCGTCGGCACGCCTCCGGCAAACGACGGCAGCGCCGACCTCAACCAGGTAATGGCAGCTCTTGACGGCATCGCCACCAACATCAACCACTCCTGCTTTATCGTCGTAAAATCAACCGTTCCCGTAGGAACAGGCACGCTGCTATGCAAGCGTATCACCTCTCATTTGCGTGAACGCAAGCTCGACATCAACTTGGAAATCCTCTCAAACCCGGAGTTCCTTAAAGAGGGCATGGCAATCGAAGACTGCCTTCACCCCGACCGTGTTGTGGTCGGCGTCCGTTCGGAAGAGGCACGGGAAATTATGCAAGAGCTCTATAGACCCTTCGCACCAACAGAACGAATATTCATCATGGATCCGCTCTCGGCGGAAATCACCAAATATGCCGCCAATACCATGCTGGCGGCGCGCATCAGCTTTATGAATGAAATAGCGCAGCTGTGTGACAAAGTAGGAGCTGACGTCCTCTCAGTAAAAGAAGGTATCGCCTCCGACAGGCGCATCGGCCCTTATTTTCTCAATGCCGGCTGCGGCTACGGTGGCTCCTGCTTTCCCAAAGACGTGCAGGCTCTCTACCACATCGGCGAAGGGCAAGGGCTGGATATGACTTTGACCACTGCAATAGAAAAGGTCAACCGCAAGCAGAAAGAGCTGCTGCACATGATGGTACGCGAACGTTTTGGCAACGACATGGAAAATTTAAAAGTGGCGGTCTTAGGGCTGGCCTTCAAACCTCACACCGACGACATGAGGGAGGCACCCGCAATCACCTTGACCAGGGGACTGATCAACTGCGGCGCCGACATCGCCGCCTACGACCCGGTGGCGATACCGCAAGCGAAGTCATGGCTGCCCAAAGAAGTGACCTACGCACCATCGGTGGAAGAACTGCTCCGCGATGCCGACTGTGTGGTTTTAGTCACGGAATGGCCGCAGTTCAAAGAGCTGAACTGGCGGGAACTGGCGCCTTTGATGAAGCAGAAAATTATCTTTGACGGGCGCAACCTCTATGTCCCCGAGGAGATGGAACAATGGGGATTTGAATACTACTGCATCGGCAGAAACAGAAGACCTCTTTGCAAAACCAATTAACCAACTCAGCGCGAGCCTCTCACTACGGAGGCTCGCAGCTTTTATCGGCGGCGGAGAGCGAACATGAGGCTGCACCTCTCAGCGTTGTTTTACCTTTTCGACGCAACAGTACTATTTTCCCTGTTTTCCGACTGCACACGCACCGTTACGGGCTTTTGATGTTATATGTTTAATGGCACAATATCCTGCCTCATAAGGTACTTAATCTCCCTTAGACAGTAATGTGATGCAATAAGCAATATGTAACGCTTCTGTATATTCGCCTTGACTTTTATTTGCAATTAGGGTATCTTTGCCGACATTATCTTGGTACGGAAGCGAGTGATTTGATGTCTGAAACAACACGATTTTTGATGAATATTCACACAGGCGGCACAAATCTCTCTTTTGCCGCACTGCGCAAGTTTGCTAAATCACCGCGACCTCGACCGTAAACCTGCCCTGCCTTCGGTCTTAAAGGCACTCTCTGTGCCTGACCGCACATAATTTCACCTAAAAAATTCACATTAAAAAATATCCTGCGCCATGCGGCGTCAGGTTAAATTTTATTTGCCTCCGAACGATAACAGCAAAGCCGCAGCTTCTTTGCCGCTGCTGTTGTTATTTTTCGTCATGAAAGGATATGGTTTCTATGAAAATAACAGATAAAAATTGCTTAATCGGTGTCGTTGGTTTGGGTCATCTCGGCAGCTCCATTGTGGAAGCCCTTTTAAACGGCGGAGTATCTCAAGAAAAATTAATGGTCTCATTCAAGGGCAGCAAGTCCACACTAAAGAGGGCGCAAAAAATGGGCATAGCATCGTGTCTGACTGATACTAAGAAGCTGATGTCAAAGGCTGATATTATCATCTTGGCGGCAAAACCGCAGGATTTCGCCGCAGTAAGCGCACATTCGGTGCGAAAGGACGCTTTGGTAATGTCTTTTATGGCGGCAATTCCTCTGCGGATTTTAGAAAAAAGTTTTGACTGCCATGTGTGTAGGGTAATGTGCAGCGGCCCTGAGACTATCACTTCCGGACATGGAGCCGCGGTTCTTCTTCCTTCTTTGCCGCTGGCGGAATCGGTGCTTGCCGCGGCATCGGTCAATATATTCCAGGTAAGCTCGGAGAGTGAGATCGACGCCTTTACCGTTGGTATTTGCATACCTCCAATTTTGATGAACATCGAAATTTCAGAAAAAGCTCGCCGGCAGGCCATTTTGGCTATGGAGGCGGATTTTCCCGTTTATCAGAGGCTGGGAGAGTGGATTGAGCTGGAACTGCAAGCGGCAGCTGCAGATAAAAAGGAGAGCTGTTTGGAAAATGTTTCCACAAAGGGCGGCATTTCCGAAGCGATGATTAATAGTCTGCAAAACGATGGCTCTTTCGCCCGTGCCCTTGAGCGCGGCATGAAACGCTGCCGGGAAATCTGCGCCGCTATCAGCGCAAAACTTGATGCCAATGCCGCATAAATCAGGCTTTGTTGTATAATTTTATCTGTTCACACACAGTGCGGGCTTGGCTGTAAAAATATTCTGCTGCGGAGGAATTTATTATGAGACCACTAATAGCTGTCGCCACCAACCCATTTTATAGCTCTTATGCCGATATTCCTTTGCAACAGATGGAAGCGGAGACAATGAAATATTTTTGGCTTCTGTCACAGCTTACAGAAAAAATTTGCAGCTCCATCAGAGCAGCGGGCGGTCTGCCGCTTTTACTGACCGCCGCCAGCCTTGACGACGAGATAGACGCCGCTGTCAGAGGTGCGGACGGATTTCTTTTCGCCGGCGGCGAAGATATGGCGCACGTCTATTATGACTTAGAGGACAGGGGCACAATCTCTCCAAACCCTCTCCGCGACAACTTTGAGACGAAACTTTTTCAAAGAGCTTATGCGGAAAACAAACCCATTTTGGGGATTTGCCGAGGCTGTCAGTTAATAAATGTTATGCTAGGCGGCACCCTCTATCAAAACCTCGCCTCAGTTAAAAGCGAGTGGGCTTTGCACAGCCGTTCTGACGAAACAAAGGGCTATGTGCATGAGGCGGAGATTTTAATGAATGAGTATTTTCCGCTTTGCCATGAGCGTACAATAAAAGTAAATTCCATGCACCACCAGGCGATAGACCAAGTAGCCTCTCCCTTGGAAGTAACGGTGCAAACCGCCGACGGACTGGTGGAGGGTGTGTCGATGCCCTCTTATGGGTACCTCAGAGGCGTGCAATGGCATCCAGAATGCCTTGCAGCAGCAGACGCTGTTAATGCGGAGATCTTTTCTTCATTGGTTAGAGCCTGCCGGCGGCAGTCTGTCTGACAACGGCATTTGCGCCCAATAAAAAGAGAGAACCCCTTTCGCTGACTTCGATTAAGGAGTTCTCTTTTTTATTGCCGTTGCTGTTTTTTGACTTAAGGAAAAGCAAGCCTTCCATAATAATCGACCTGTGGTCTGATAATTTTAAGCAGAGAGCCGAATCGATGTTTTTGTGCGATAGGCGGTTTTTACAAATCTTTGATTTACATAGATGAAACATAGTTTCATCTTCAATCGCTTAGGTTATTCTCCAAATATGCCAATCACCGACAGGCAGGTTGCAACCGGTACGCACAGTCAGAGAATAAAATCAGCGCATTTTTTGATTTTTGCGATTCGGCAGTTTTCCCCATCTAGTCACATACCAATACGTCAAAGCAATAGACGCACCATCATGCGGCGAAATCTGTGCATATAGCGCATATAGCCAGCGGCGCCTTAAAAATCCAGTTCTACGCCCTTACCGGAGGCCGCGGCCGCTTCACAGAGATATTCCGCAGCGGCGACGTCAAAGAGCGCCATTCCTACAGATTTAAAAAAAGAGGTCTCCGGCTGGGAAGCGGAACATTTTCCCTCTATGCGCTCTGCCAAAGTGTGGATGTTTTCCCTTTTTAAAGAGCCATTGGCGATAGGCGTTATTAGGTCTCCCGTCTCTTCAATGGCGTGCAGCGTATCAACATAGACATGTTCGCCTGCCAGAGGGAAGATAGCATCGGGATATTCCTTCATATTGGGAAGGTAGGAGCCGATGCCGACAAAGGCATGCCCGCGAAGAAGCGCCTCGTCTTCGGCAAAGAGCGGAAGAGAGGTGTTGGTAGCGGTCATGACCGCCTCTGTTTTTTCCAGAAGCTCACTGCTGGTTTGGGCGATTTTTACCTTTACGTGGGGAATAGCCTCTTGCAGGCGGTCGGCAAAGAGGGGGAGCTTGTCTTTAAATACATCATAAATCCAAACTTCCTTTACGCTTTCACGTGCAGCGCAGCCATAGCGCGCCTGCCAAAAACCCTGAACTCCCGTCCCCACAAGCCCAAGGGCGGAAATATTCTTAGCCGCTGTGTTTTTAATTCCCGCTCCGCCAACAGCGCCTGTCCTGAGGGCGGTTACTGTTTTTCCTTCAAGCACCGCCTTCGCCTCGCCGGTCTCAGCATCAAAGAGCGCCACCATACCATTGATAAAGGGTCTCCCCTTGGGGGGATTACTCGGACGCAAAGTCAGCAGCTTGCATCCCCATATCTTTGGCGTAACGCAGGGCATGAGCATCAAGGAGTCATCGCTGTCAAGAAAAATATTGGAGCGAAGCGGCATGGCGAAACGCCCCTCTTCCGCAAATACCATCGTCTTTTCCATTCTTTTAATCAATTCTGCCAGATCAACAGACTCTATCAGCGCTTTTTCATTAAGAAACAGCATTGCTACCAACCTCCCGTAATGTTTTTATATTGGTTCGCACCTCTTAGCGGAACTATCATCTTTTGCCTCGTGTACCGACCTCAAGTAAGCGTAGATGGTGAACTTGCTCTTGCCCATCTCCAAAGCCAGACGCTCAATAGCGCCTTTAACAAGAAAATAACCCGACGAATCCAATTCACCGATTACCGCCAGTTTATCCCTGCGGGAAAGGGAGGCTAAATCCCCGTGCTTCTCTCTTGCCGCAGAGAGAGAAGCCGATACAACATCATCAAGCTCCCTTGAAAAACGCTCCTTATATACATCGGGCGACATGCTCAGCTCTGTGTCCACCTTAAAAAATTCGTCCAGCAGTTCTTTTGCCGCATGGGCCTTGGTCACATCCATATTAATGCAGAGAAAACCTATTATTTTGCCCGCATCGTCCTTAATAAAACAGACGCCGCATTTTAATATCTTCCCCTCTTCTGTCTTGGCGAGATAGTTGTATACTCCGTTCATCTTCTGATATTCAGGATCTTTAAGCATTATCAGCCCAAAATCCGTCATCGGAGACCCAACAGCTCGTCCGCTGACATGGCCGTTTTCACAGGCGATGATGGAGCTCTCGGGGTGTGAGACGTCGTGGAGAAGCACCTCGCAGTCCCGTCCCAATATCGTTCCCAGCCCCTTAACAACATTAATGTAGCCGGCCAGCAACGGCGGTATTCTGCGTCTATTCACAAGCTCACCTCTTTATCAAACATACAAATTATTGTAGGTATACTCAAAAAAATTGTCAATCACAAAAAACAACAGCCTAGATCATTATCTGCAAAAGGCTTGATACGACAAATAAAAACAAATAACATCTCTTGACGGCTATAATCTGCACCATTATTAAAAATCATCATTTGACAAATATTTGTTGATGACTTATAAATTTACCAAGTGCTGTTATGACGAGTAAGCTCGTTTAAGGAGGATACATATAATGTTTCAATTTGAAAGAGTCATTAACGTCATCGATGCTCATACAGCAGGAGAGCCGATACGTATCGTCACCTCGGGCATTCCAAAGATCGAAGGCAAAACCATTCTTGAAAAAAAAGAGTTTTTCGCTAAAAATCTTGACCACCTGCGCTCTTTTCTCACCAAAGAACCTCGCGGACACAAAGACATGTTCGGAGCCATACTCACGACCCCGGAAAGTGAGGACGGGGACATCGGCGTACTCTTTTTCCACAACGAGGGCATGAGCACCATGTGCGGGCACGGCACCATCGGCATCACCAAGGTGGCGGCCGAGACCGGCATCATCACTGTTCATGAGGGAGAAAATATCATCAAAATAGACGCACCCGCGGGACGCGTGACAGCAAAAGCATTTGTGGAGAACAAAAGGGTTAAAAGCGTTGCCTTCACCAATGTCCCCTCATTTCTCTTTAAAAAAGAAGTCTCCATACCTCTGGACGGTTTCGGCGAAATCAAAGCGGCAATCTCCTATGCCGGCGCTTTCTACATTATGGTGGAGCAGGAAAAAATCGGCGTCACCGTCTGTCCCGAACAGTGCGCTCTCATCGTTGAACGCGCAATGGCTCTAAAAAATTGGCTTAATGCCAATATGGAGATCGCCCACCCCGAACATCCGGAGATCAACGGCATCTATGGCGTCATTGTCATGGCGCCCGTTGAAAAAACAGCTTACGGCTGCAAAAGCCGCCAAGCCTGTGTCTTCGCTGACGGCGCCGTTGACCGCTCCCCCTGCGGCACGGGAACTTCCGCCCGCATGGCGCTTCTCTACGCCAATGGCGCGCTAAAAGTAGGCGAACAATTCCGCGCCGCCAGCATCATCAACACAGAGTTCACCGGCACAGTCCTCAAAGAGGTACAAGCAGCGGGAATGACAGCGATTATCCCCCAGATAGCCGGGCCGGCATGGATAACGGGCTTCACGCAGTTCGTATTAGACAGCGAAGACCCCCTTCCCGAAGGATTTTTGCTGTAATGCTTCCATTACATAGAGAGGATTGATTACTATGGCAACATACCGTTCAAAAGAACTGGGACTTTTCTCCGGCAAAGGCTCCTCTTCACGCCGTGCGATATACAAGGGCTGCGGCTATGACGACGGAGACCTCGCTAAGCCTCTGATAGGCATTGTCAACACTGCAAACGACGCGGGGCTTGGGCATGTCCACCTCGACAGGCTCGCCGCGCGCGTAAGGGCAGGCATACTGCAGGCTGGCGGCACGCCTTTTGAGTTTGGCACCATCGCCACCTGCGGAGCGGTTCCCATTGGTATGCCCCACTTCCGCTATGAACTGGTCATTAGAGACGTCATTGCCTCCTCTGTGGAAATAATGACCGGCGTACAGCTGCTGGACGGACTGGTGCTGCTCGCCTCCTGCGACAGCATTATCCCGGGAGTGCTCATTGGCGGAATCCGCGCCGATGTGCCCTGCATCATGCTTACAGGCGGATCTCAGGAAGTGTGCAAGAGCGGCGGGCGCAACGTGGTCATGAGCGAACTGGACCAGTTGGTATTCGGCGCTGACTACGCCAGCGACGAGGCAAGAGAAAAGATTCGCTACTTGGAAGAACACGTCTGTCCCGGACCGGGTGCATGTTCACTGATGGGAACAGCGAACACCATGCAGATACTGACCGAAGTTTTGGGAATGTCTTTGCCTGGCTCTGCCACCATACCCGCTGTCTATGCGGAAAAGGAGCGTTTCGCCACGCAGACAGGACGCAGGATTGTCGAGCTGGTCAAGGAAAATATCAAACCCAAAGACATTTTAACCAGAGAGGCTCTGCTCAACGGCGTCATCGTCACCATGTCCATCGCCGGCTCTACCAACGCCGTACTTCACCTTTTGAGCTTCGCCCGCGAAGCCGGAGTGGAGCTTTCGCTTGACGATTTCGATAAACTTTCGGAGTCAATCCCGGTAATCAGCAAAGTCATTCCAACAGGCAAAGCGACCATCGTGGATCTCTACAATGCCGGCGGCGTCCCAGCCATACTGGGCGAGATGAAAGACTACTTACACCGCGACTGCATAACAGTATCGGGACACACTATCGGAGAAATAGCCTCTTTGCGCCGTTCAAGCGACCACGAAACACTGACGACTGCCGCAGAACCGGTATTTAAAAACGGCGGCATCGCCGTAATCAAGGGAAATCTCTCCCCCAACGGCGCTATCTGCCGCACAACGACAATTTCATCGGCAATACGAAAATTTGAGGGGCCGGCAAGAGTCTTTCACTCAGACGAAGCCGCTCATGCCGCAGTGGTATCGGGAAAAATCAAAAAAGGCGATGTGGTGGTGATTCGCTATGAAGGGCCGCGCGGAGCCCCCGGAATGAGAGAGATGATGATGACCACCGATGCACTTGTAGGCATCGGCATGGGACAGGAAGTATTCGTGCTCACAGACGGACGCTTCTCCGGATTCACTGAAGGAGCGGCTATCGGCCATATTTCACCGGAAGCGGCAGTAGGCGGCGTTATCGCCATCGTTGAAGACGGCGATAAAATTAAAATTGACATTGATGGACGTTCCGTAAACCTTGACTTACCGGAAGTTACAATAAACGAGCGCTTGGCAAAATGGAAGCTGCCTCTAAAAAAAGAACGCGGCATTTTGGGTATCTATGCAAAAACAGCCCTCCAAGCTCACGAAGGCGCTATGATAGATGATAGAGTCATCTCTGAATGCCAAGTTAAAAGAAGTTAACAATATCAATATTCATAAGAATCCATGGAGAAGAGGAGATGTATAAGCATCTCCTTTTTCTTTTTTCTAAACCATAACAGCAACTTTGAATAGTTTAGCGAATTATCTCGCCTAATTTTAATTATAAAAAAACAAATAATTTCATATTAGCTCAAAAAAGCTCTTCCATTTATTAATTTTAGTTGTATTATATCTCACAATGCTTGCGTCCTCGGTATGAGCCGCAAGCATTCAATATAATATACAAAAGGATGATTGTCATGAAGAATGTAGTTAAGCAGTTTATCTTCGCCCTATGCATAACAGCGGCAGCACTTTTTATCAGCGCACCAATGATGGCGGAAGCAGCTCCTTTGAAGCTTAAAGTAGCCACAAACGCGGAGTTTGAGCCTTATGAATTTATTAAAGACGGGAAATTTGTAGGATTTGACATCGACCTGATGGCACAAATCGCCAAGAAGATAGGTGCTGAGGTTACATATCAGAACATGGAATTTGACGGTGTCGTAGGCGCGGTACTCTCTGGAACATGCGATTTGGCGGCGTCCGGACTGACAATTACCCCCAAGAGAGCGGAAACAGTCGCTTTCTCCGTCCCCTATATCAATGCGGCTCAGTTTCTCATCGTCAGAACAGATGAAAAAAGTATCGTAGGCACAACCAAAGCAGCCCTCGACAAGCAGTTGGAAGGCAAAAAAATTGGCGTGGTCACAGGCTTCACAGGCCAGAAGTATGTTGAGGGCGATGCCAGCCTCAAATATCCCAAAATTAAAAACGCCAAATCCGTCGTCTTTGACAATGTCAGCCTCGCTGTCGCAGCTTTGATAAACAAGTCCATCGATGTCATCGTTATGGACGACGTGGTAGCGCAGAAAGTCTCCTCTGTAGCCGCCAACAAAAAAGCCATCAAAACAATTGAAGTTCCTCTGACAGTTGAAAAATACGCCATCGCCATCAACAAAAAGAACACCGAACTGAAAAATAAAGTAGACAAAGCTCTTAAGGAACTTATCGCTGACGGCACAGTGAAAAAACTTCTCGCGAAGTGGGAAATCAGATAAAGACTTATAGCTGTATCAGAAAGGTTTTGTTGCTAATTGTTTGATAACTTACCAACCAGATTTTATGAACAATTTATAGCCGGTGAGGGGCTTGCCTTGATGAAGACAGGCCTCATCGCCACTTTGGAAGTTTCCTTTGTCGCACTCGTCATAGGAATAATTATCGGCACTATAGCGGCTTTGATGAAGATAGCTCAGGGGAAGACTCCGACAGGCAAATTTCTCTGTAAGGCGGCAAACATCACGGCAACAATATACATCACTCTTTTTAGAGGCACACCGGTAGTAGTGCAGCTGCTCCTCGCCTACTTCGGTATCATGGGTCCTCTGGGAGTCAACCCACTCTATGTCGCTTTCGCAGCGCTGGGGCTTAACAGCGGTGCCTATGTAGCGGAGATAATCAGAAGCGGCATTATGAGTGTAGACCGAGGACAGATGGAAGCTGGACGTT
>RRZU011690641.1_pt1 | contig 10861 bp, 10 predicted proteins | sample 2165561 | NCBI WGS metagenome assembly RRZU01 (sample SAMN10456909, study PRJNA506462) | wastewater metagenome | isolation source: wastewater sludge | place: USA: Moscow, Idaho | reverse complement strand
TATTCACTCAACCAGCTACGTGATCTTATTCACCAAAACTTCATCAAAAACTCAAAAAAAGGGGAAGAGAGTTTTGATGCAGAACAAAAAAGAATCTTAGAAATCTTTAGTCGAAGAATCTTTTTGGAAGAAACAATTGAAGAAGCTATTGCTTTCAATCGCAAGCTAACATGGGATACAACCAATGGCCTGTATTACCTTACTACAACTGCTGAAGATTTGATAGAAGTCTTTAAACTAAGAAGCGACGTGTATAAAACAATGAACTACGGTAATGAGTTTCCAGATATGATTGAAGGGCTTAACTTTGATTGCTATGACCACCATTCTGCCATCATTTTTTGTAAAAGTGATAGTCATGAATTTACAGGAACCTCTCGTATTATTTTTGATTCTTCGCAAAACTTATTACCATCTGATAAAAAATTCTCATTCAATTATCTAAGAGAAGCCAATAAAAAAATAGCAGAAACTTCAAGGTTAACAATTAAGAAAGACTCCAATAAGCTGAGTTTAGATTTTAAAAATATTATGAAAGCGTATTACGACATTATCACGCATAATAATTTGGACTTAATTGTCTCTAGTATCATTCAAGACCACTATAAGTTATACTCAAAATTCGGAGGCATCCAAATTGAAAAGGAATTAAATGCCTTTGGTGAACTTAGTGGTCAGTTTTTTGTGATATCTTGGAATCCATATATGGCATCTGATTTTTTCAAACGTTCCTTTTTAAAGTAGTCTTTTATCGCTCAAGAGGCTATGTTGAAAATAGCCTCTTCATGCGTTTCACTTAAATTTTTTCAAGCTTTACTGGAATCGCTTGTCTTGCATTAGACCCAACAACAAAATCGCTAAGTGTTGCTGTATTGAGCCTTGAAGTATCTTTTAACCCAAGCTTATTAATATTAATACCTGTTTTACGTACAATATGACCTTTGATAAGTTTATTATCTATCGTTATATCAATAGCACCTTCACCTTCTCTGCCACCTCCATGCTCAATTCCAATAGATTGAGGATGTATCCCCTCTTTGATACGGCAAATTCCCTCTGTCACACCATCAAACGATCGAATGCGAACCTTATCACCATGCGTAATTCCTTGTAACTTTGCCGTTTGTGAATTGATATCGATGTAAGTTGTATAGCGCGTATCTCTAAGAGCCTCTATAGATGCAGAAGCTGCAGAGAGAACATTAGATTTATAACTAAATGCTAGTAAATTAAATTCTGATGAATGCATATCAATTTTCTTTCCATCGTATAAACGTTGTGCATAATAACGAGGTACGCCACTATAAATTTCTCCCGTGATGGAGTTTTTTGTGGAGCCAACAGTTTCGTTATAAATAGCAATGGCTTTCGTATATGATTTTGTCATTTTTTGACCATCATAGGCACTGTTTTTTTCTGCAAAACGACCTCCTCTAGCCATCACATAAGCAACCCTCTTCCAGTTATCACCACAAATACGTTGTAAAGATGGTATATATTCTTCAAGCCCTGCTAAAGAAATCTCTTCATCACTGGCTTCTGGTACAGGATTGGCTCCGTCCATAGCTATATTTTCAAAGGCTCGTAGATAAAAATCTTCAGGCTTATTAAAATCAAATTTTTGTTCATCACTTGATCCATTGATAGCATTTTTACCAAAGCCCCCTAATTTTAGAGCTTTGCCTAAAGCTATAAGAAAACTGTCCATGGAAAGAGGCTCACCATCTGAAAACTTTTCATTAGGAGATGGTAAGATTGGATATCGTACATGGCTTACTTTGGTAAGATGCCCTGCCCAAGGAGCAACAACACCCCACGTTTCATATAAAACAGAATCTGGAATAATGTAATCTGCGTAGCGAGTTGTCTCATTAACAAAGGGATCAATTGCAATAAAAAGAGGAATAGCTTTTTTTGGGTCTTTAAGAAGAGGAATAAGATGTTCACTTCCACTTTGTCCATACACAAAATTTGCACACCAGCTTATCAATGCCCCTAACTTGTAAGGATATTTATTTGCGCTGCTAGAGATAATTTCAGATTCTAATGCATTAGTGAAAGGAAACCAAGCATCTTTTGCAGGGTATGGGTTCATACCTTGTTCTGATTTTTGTTTATACTCATTGCTATTTTCATAAGCTTTTCGTGTTCGATCGATTCGTGTTCCAAAAGGCTTTTGCTTTCCTTTATATGCCAATAAGTTATAACAGCTTCCATTAAAGTCTTTAAACTTTCCACCACCAGTGCTCATACCGCCTTTATAGTTAAGATTACCCACTAAAGCGCCAAGCATCATGATGGCATATGTTGTATAAAAGCCCGTTGTATGCATGGTTCCACCATGACAATCCACCCCTACGCTTCTACCATAAGATGTAAATTCTCTAGCTAATTCTATGATGGTTTTTGCTTCAATGCCTGATTCTTGAGAATAATAAGATAAGGAATGCTCATAAACAGCTTCTTTCAACAAAGTAAAAGCACTCTTTACCATGTAACTTTCGCTACCTAAAGAAACTTCCCCTTGATAAGAAATATCTGCTTCTAAAACATCATTAGCACTCTTAAGTAACCCTTCTTTTGCATCAATGACCAGAGGTACTTTTGCTGCATCAACCAAAATTTTACCTTTAAGTTTTCCTTCTTGAATTACTAAATGAGAGGCATTAGTAAAACTATAATCATTCAATGCTTTTTGAGACGCTTCACTAGGAATTGCGAGATAACTTTTGAAATAACGCTCTTCTTCTATGATAACGCGCATAAGTCCCATTACCAAAGCTAAATCTCCTGAAGGTTTAATAGGTAACCATTTTGAACGATCTGCAGCAGCAATGGAGTCAGCATTAGTCAGTATTGGCGTTACGACAGTATATCGGAGGTTACTTTCTGATCTTCCTTTAGCCAACAATTTAGCTTGTCGTTTAAATGGATTTCCAGCCTGTGCAGGAGCTGTTGCAATACTTAAGATGAATTGACAATGTTCAAAATCAGGTTTCATGTGAGGGTATCCTACAAAATCATCCAAATACGCTGCTTCTCCTGCACGCATTGAAAGACCACAAATAGATGTATGCCCCATAAAATTGACTGTTCCAAAACTCTGTACAAAACGGTGAACAATATAGTTTTGTCTCCCCTCATCTGCTGTACCAATAACACACAGTTTATTAGCTAACGGGCCATAATCTGGATTTTTTTCATCAATCAGTGTTTTCATATCTGCAAACGTTTTTAAGCCATCAACATATCCTTCTCCAAATAAATCCCCTCCTTCAACAATCTCTTTTAAGAGTTGCTCGATAGAGATGCTAACCCACTTATCTTCTCCACGATTACCAATACGCTTAAGTGGCTGTGTCACACGAAAGGGATCATTTAATTTCTCATAAGCTAAATTTCCTCTTGCACATGCTGTTGAGCGCATATCAAGTCCATTTTCATTCCATGCGGAGGTTAGCTTAAAACTCTCCTTTAAAGGAGTTTTATAGGGTAACCATGGATCTGAAGAGAGTAAACTGTATGGATTACCAAAAACACGTTCAACGTGATTTGTTTTTTGATTGATTTTCACCCGAACTGAACAATGTGTTGTACACCCATTACAGACACTAGGCTTTATTATAAAATCAGCGGTATGTTTAATTTGTCCATCTTTTTGATGCATTTCTACCAATGCAGCATTTCCATAGATAGCATCCGAGGCTTTCATTCCTTTAGATTGCATCGTTATGGCATGTTTTAATGTTTCACTGTACCCGCCAATGGTAACACCACCAGCAACAACGCTGGTTCCAATTAAAAAATTTCTACGTGATTTTTCCATGATTATTGCTCCTCTTGTTTAGCATAATACGTAGCCATCTCTTTGTCCCATGGAAATAGCACCATAATAATAGCAATGAGTGCTATTAAAAGACTCCAATTTGAGATAATAGACATAATACTATCTGCTCCTAGAATATGGGGATGGTACTCCAATAAAAAAGGTGTTGTTTTACCGATACTTTGTCCGCCAATCACTGTATTCCATCTAAAAATCCACACCCCAATAGCAGAAAGAACGCCTCCACAAATAACCCATTTTAAAGAGCGTGAAAGAGAACCACTAAAGCCTATTATCATTGGGAGGAAGAGGCAAATAACATAATCTACAAAAACAACTTCCCATAAATTTTCTCCAAAAAAGAGTTTTAGAGCATATTTTTCTTCATTGTTAAATGTGATCGCAAATGTAAGCCAAAAAAAGCGTATCACGAGATCAATAACAATGAACCATGCCAACAACCTAGCCAATCGTTGCATCATCTCATAATCAATACGTCTAAAATCAGTAAAAAACTTTTGAAAAATTGGTAACAAGATAATTAATAATCCAGTTCCAGAAACCATAGCTGAAGCTAAAAACAAAATTGGCATAATCGGTGTATGGAATAGTGGAATAGCATGTACCGCACCTAAAATATACCCTGTATACCCATGCACACTTAACGCTAAAGGAATACCAATAGCGCCTAATGTAATTGCTAATTGGTGATCTTTGTCTTCTTGCTCTTTCGTATATATTTCACCTTTTATTGCCTTGAAATAAGGTCTATAAAGCACTACTGCTTCGGCTAAAATAAGTAAAGGATAAGCAATTAAAAGCAAGACGCCCCACTTCATAGGTGATGTTGGAAAATTTTCCCATCCATACATGAAAAAATTCAAAATTCTTCCAGGTTGACGTAAATCATCAATAAGATTCATTGGCGCAGCCACCAATAAAACGAATGCTAATAAAAGTGAAAAACCTGCAATTGGCTTATACTCTTTCATACCAAATACATGTGCAAAACTTGAAATAATAAATGCTGCTGCTGAACTACCTGTAAACCAAAAATAATTTGGAATATCAATTCCCCATGGTCGATCAGGAGTGATTGAGCTTATCGTGTGTAAAAGTGTTCCAAAATCCATGTTATACTCCTTTGCTTGACCATTCTTTATATGCTATGCCGTCAATTTTACGTGCATAGTCATCGAGGATACCATTTGTATATGGCAATGATTGAATTTCACCACTAAGTGCGATATAAAATACACGTGGTTTTGTACCGCTTGATGGTTTCAGCACAGTTGTTGAAAAGGTTGAAAGTAGTTTTGATATTTTTGACTTTGGATCATTTAAATCTCCAACAATACGAGCTCCTCCCACACAACTTTCAACACAGGCAGGTAACAAGCCATTATCAACGCGATGAGCACATAAAGTACATTTATCTGCAACATTGGTAATTGGATTAAAATAGCGTTTATCATAAGGGCATGCATTAATACAATAGCCGCATCCCCAACAAATTTCACTGTCTACGACAACAATGCCATCTTTTCGAGAAAAAGTAGCACCTGTTGGGCAAACGCTAACACAGGAAGGTTCGGCACAGTGATTACATAATTGGGGTAAAAATGCTTTTCTAACATTCGGATAAATTCCAAGCTCGTATTCAGGTACATACGTTCTGAACTTTTCTCTTGGAACTTTATTTTCGCTTTTACATGCACTTGTGCAGGCTTGACATCCAACACATTTTCTAAGATCAATGACCATACCAAAACGCTTTTGATCTTGCCCAATGTAGCGAATATCATTTTTTTCACGACCGGGATTGGTGAGGCTAAAAGCTTTGGCTTGAGTGACACTTAAAGCAGCAACACCAAAGAGAGTTGTTTTTTTAACAAACTCTCTTCTGCCATTTTCTGGCTTACTATCTTCCATTAAAACTCCTTTTGGCGAATTCAAAAGGTATCTTAACAAGCAATAGGGAGAAATTAGAGAGAAATTAAAGTATTATTTCAAAACACGCTCCAACGGTTGTATTATAAGCTTTTAATGTTCCCTGTGCATTTTTTTCAATAATGGTTTTACTCATATAAAGTCCAATACCTGTGCCACTTTTTGCATGCTTCGTGCTAACATAAGGCTCAAAAATTCGATCTATTGGTTCTATCAAAATACCACCACCATTATCTTCAATACGCACAATAAGATGCTCTTCACTGCTTTTTCCAATGAAAATATGAATATGAGGCTCTTTGATATGGCGTTCGAGTAAAATATCTTTAGCGTTGCTAATAATATTTAAAATTGCTTGTGCAAATTGGCTAGGATATCCCTCCAGTTGATAAATGCTTTCTTCTTCTATAGTTAATCGAATATGATGATTTTTCAAAGCAGACTTTATTAAATCTACAGCTTTTTTGATTATATCATTGAGACAATAGTGCTCTTTCCTATTATCTGATGTAAAAAAATTTCGAAAATCATCAATAGTTTTAGACATATAAGCAATAAGATTTTCAGAATGTTTAATACGTTCTAAAAATATTTCATTTGTCAGCTTTTTTAAATCCCACAACATTTGAAGATTCATGAGCGTCGCACCTAACTCAGTCAATGGTTGTCTCCACTGATGTGCAATGTTACCGATCATTTCACCCATACTTGCCAAACGACTTTGATGCATTAGTAATTGTTCATTCTGAATACGGCATTGAATTTCTTCATTGACACGGTCTTCAAGAGTATGATTTAGATGCCTAAGGCTTGCCTCACTCTCTTCGAGTCGTTTAATTAAAACATTAAATCCGTAATTCAAAATAATGAGTAGCACAGCCATCATACCTAGTGCGACAAAAAAAGCTTCATAAATAGCATCAAGGAGTTTTTGCTGTTGATGGCTAATATCTTGGAAGAAATACAAATGTGCAAGATTGTTGCCTAAAAGGCTTTCTAACGTAATAACATGGGTAATATATGTATTTTGCTTATTTTGAGAAATAACCCCATTTTGTAAACTTATACTTGTAAGAAAATCATCATTTGCATTAAATGATTCACCCTTGAAAAGCATATAGCCTTTGAGTCCAGAGAACTCTTCTACTTCATTCAAAAAGTATTCAGGAGCAATTGCAAACTCAAACATACCAATAAGTTTAGAATCTTTATAAACAGGGACAACTACATGATAAGCTGCATAGTGTTTTGAAAAGAAAAATCCTGATTGAGGAGCTGACGGAATAATTCCCTCTTCATCAATTTCATTTTTACTAGGCTCTTTTCCTAAATGGGCCAAAAGTTTGCGCTGTTCATCATAAAATCGAATACCCAATAAAAATGGATTTTCTTGCTGAAGAACTTTCCATCGAAAGGTTGAAAGCTCGAGTAATTGTTTAACATCTTTTATAAGCAAAGCATCTTTAATTCCATACGAATCAATATTAGCATTAGCACGATTAAGATAAAAAGAACTGGTTCGTTCCAAAGAAGTTTGATACAAACTATGAATTTGTAAAGAATAATCTTTTCTTGATTTTTCAATAGATTCTTTAACATCAAAATAACGCATCCAACAAAAAATACTTGCCATTGCAATAAACAGCATTAAAACAAAAATCATAGTTTTTGTTTTTGTTGAGGTAACAAAGAGTTTTTTAGCGGATAGCAAGCTTATAACCAATACCAAAAATATTTTCAATACAATTTTGAGGAAGCTTTTTTCTTAACTCTTTAATCAACGCTTTCAATGCATCTTTATTTCCGCCTTCACTTGCCCAAATAGCTTCTTCTAATTCATCATATGAAATAATCCGATCTTTTTGTCGTAAAAAATATTCAAATAAAAGTCGTTCTTTCTTTGTTAATGCAAATTGTTCATTGTGTTGGTGTAAGATAGATGTCTCAGGGTTGTAGAAGAGCGTATCTGTGACTTTAATTAAATTATTTTCTCCCCATTCATACATCCACAAAGCACAAGTTTTTAGTGCTCCTAAAAAGCTATCTTTTGAAAAAGGTTTAAGAAGATACTTGCAAATATTTAACTCAATAGCTTGTAAAAAATAATTTTGCTCCGCGTAAGCGCTCATGATAATCACTGGCACACGTTTATGAGATTCTCTAATTTTCTTTAAAAGTTCTAAGCCATCACATTTTGGCATACAAATATCAAGAAGTAAAACATCAGGTTTATGTTCGTAAAAAAGGTCTAAAGCATCTTCTCCATTGGAAGCTTCAATAACACGAGCAAAAAATAATTCTAATGTTTGAACAACACTATGACGCAAATTGTCTTCATCTTCCGCATAAAGAATTGTAAGGTTCTCAAATAAATTGATAGTATTATCATACATTGATGTGGGTTCTTTGAAATAATTTTAAAGTTTTTTTAATTATATAATAATTCTGAAAAAAGTAATGATGAAATTTATTTGATTTCCAGCGTGTGAATGATAAATAAATCTGTTAAAAAATTGTATTTAAAAAAACATAAACTAGATTTCATAATTGACTTTGACAGTACTCAATACTTTTACTCAGATATAAGATTTTTTTAAATTGATTTTTACGTTATTCTACTGCTCTTGGGTATTCTAATACAATACCTACATTAGGAAGATGCTTTGTATTGACATTTATGATAGAAATTTAAATATTTTTGTTCTGATTTTTCTTTGAGTGACCATTGCTTAATGGCTTCCATATCTACTTTATTTTGTTGGGTAACCCATATCGCTTGTTGTAAGCATTGTTCATCATCCCAATGATAATAAGCAGCCAGCCTATCTTTAACACAATCTGTTGGAGTCAATAATCTTAATACTCCAGCTTCTGTTTCAATTTCGGCAATCTCCTCAACAGGAGCATCCCCAACACCCAAAGGTCCTGATGGAAATTCAATAAAGTATTTTGTATCTTCATGCACAAAATAGCGATCATGTTCTTTAAATCCTAATTTTGTCATAAGTGTATGGATTTTTTTAAATTGTTCATTGTATTGGTTAATTAAATCCAAATCCCATGAGGTATATTCTCCCCTACTGTATATTTCAACACAAGAACCACCCGAGAGAACAACATAAATATTTTCTGCTTTGAGTGCTGAGCAGATAAAGCTACCCAACTCTTTTACATTCATCTCTTTGATAGTTTTCATAATGGTTTCTCTGGTCTTCTTGGGCGTTTGCGTTGCATTTCAAATTTTTCTTTCAGCTCAGGTTGATAGTAGAGTCTTGCTTTATTTAAAAGAGCTGTTAATTCTTCTAAAAATGCATATCTTGGATTTAAAAAATAGACTTTTGTTCTACCAGACATTTTACTCAATGCCAGTCCATTCTCTTCGAAATGTTTTAACTGATTTTGAATTGATGGAAGTGCTACATCAAAATATTTTGCAATCTCTCTAGCATAGCCTTCTTTAAACGTAATAAGATATTGTAGAGTTAGTTCTCTATTCTTCGTACCCATAAGTGCTTCTAGCATTTTTCAACCTCTGATATAATTTATAAATCATATGACATAGTAATTATATCATATGATATAGTCTTTATTATGCAAAGTAGCTATTTTTAGACTTTATTTGATAAAAAATGGTTTTATATAAAAATACCACATAAAGCTTATAGACAGTATTTTAAGTTATTGTTGATTATTAAAACTACTTAATTAAGATAATTTTAAGCTTATTATCAAGAAATTTTAGTAATTTTTTAACTGAAGCAATTCATTTATTGTATCGCGCTTTTAAGCATGTACCAAAAAGCATGTTTGTATACATTTGTATAATTTTCATAATTAAAAGTATAAAAAACAACAGAGAATTTACCATTATGGCAAACCCTCTGCTATAAGGCTATTAGATTCCTAAATCTTGTCTTTTAAAATACTCTTGTCCTACTTTACAGAGTGGGCATGCTTTAGGAGCTTTTTTACCTCTATGAATATGTCCACATACTTCACACACCCAAATTTCTTCTTCTTCATCTGAGAAGAAGCCGTCTTCTTTCATAGCATCTTGAAGTGCTTTGTATTCGCGTTCATGTTCAACTTCTACTTTACCAATCGCATTAAACAGACGTGCTAGTTCTTTGTGTCCTTCTTCTTCTGCAATTTTGGCAAAACTTGGATACATAATGGTGTGTTCATAATTTTCACCTGCCATTGCACTGTCTAAGTTTTTAAGGGTAATCTCTGTCTCTTCGCCATCAACAAGTTTATGGTAAGCTTTAAATTCAGCTCTTGCATGCCATTTTTCATTTTCTGCGGCTTCTCTAAAATGACGTGCAACAGCATGCCAACCCTCTTCTTGTGCAATGTCAGCAAATAAATCATATTTATTACGTGCTTGTGACTCACCAGCAAATGCTTTCATTAAATTAACTGCTGTTAAATCAGTTGTAATACATTCCATAGCTTGTCCACAACAGGTAAGCTTACCGCCACCTACATTTTGAACTTCGACTTCATTGCCACATTTGCTACACTTATACGATTCATATTGTCTCATTATTATCTCCTTTTGAATTTGTGATTTAGTATTGTAGAAAAGTTAAGCTTAAATACAAATAAGTAGTAATTAATAAAAATTATTGTTTAAAATATATTTTACGTATTATTTTATGTATTTTATACTTTTTTATGCTCTCTTTTGAGATTTTTTTTGAGATTTTTACCCATTCCATATAATGTAATCCCTATCCAAAAAACTTCAATTAAAAAAGACCCTAAATTAAAGTGTACCAATAAAGAGATGATTAATGCGATAGCACCGACAAGATTTAACAATTGATATGCAAAAGAGTGGATGTCATACTTTCCTATTTGAAGGAGCAAATAAGCAAAAACAATACACAACATGCCCACAAAACCTAACCATTGAAAAAAATCCATCTCTATCGTCAACATCACTTATAAAATTCCTCTTTTTTTAAAAAATTCCTCAATCGCTTTGAGAGAAAACGCTTTATCGTACATATAAAGTTCCTGCCATGTCTTGCCTTCTAAAAAAGTTGTTGTTGCAATACTGTAGCGTTTTTTAATATGGGT
>RRZU013351511.1_pt1 | contig 10862 bp, 10 predicted proteins | sample 2165561 | NCBI WGS metagenome assembly RRZU01 (sample SAMN10456909, study PRJNA506462) | wastewater metagenome | isolation source: wastewater sludge | place: USA: Moscow, Idaho | reverse complement strand
GGAGAGTGCCGGCTCAAGGGGAGTACGGGGCGGGGAGTGGGGTTTTTGGCGGCGTAGTGTCGTGCTGATACCTCCTGGATCGTGATGCCAAGGTCAAGTTCATAAGAGTTTGATGTTATGAATTTGCTAAAAAGTGTGAACTTTCGGGGCCTACGACGTAACACGCTACCTGGTAACGCACATTGCTCACCAGTCGTTTACTTTCGAGTAGAAGGAGCCGAACCGATCCTCGATTAATTACAAGGTTCTCGAGGGTTAGTCAGTCCCGACTACTCCGAAGGCCTGCGCGAGAACTCTGAGGATTCCCGCATTGCCCGAGGATACGGCTGACGCGAACGTGATCAAGTCCGTGCTAGTGGACAGCAACTCGGCCATGGACGCGCACTTCTCGATCCGATTTTCCGTGGAAACCATGAAGTTCCGGAGGTCGGCTTGGTTGAATCCCGCATTCTCGACCGTGTGGCGCGCCGAGTCGTTCAACAGGATGTTCGCCCTGGCACGGATGGCGTATTCCTCGGTAAGCACCGAGTAACCGAGGTCCGGATCCTTCGCGGATGATGTCGACAAGCGCTTCAATGCCAGATGAACAGAATTCGCTGTCGCGAGTACCATGCGCGCGAACTCGGTGACATCTTCCTGAGTGGCTAGGGCTGGGGCCCCAGTTACGGGTTTGTCCTGCATATAAAATTCCGTTCGGGTGGCGGGGGCGGCGGTCGGAGAGATTCGACCAAGGCTGATACGGCTGAAGTGTAGCAAACGGATCGCCCGCGCGAGCCTTCGCATCGGGACTGTCGGGTCGTTTGCAGTTGTTTGGCTCATCGCTCGGTAGATTGCCTGCAGTTATTTTCCAAAGTTGTGTAAAATTACACCGCACTTAGTTTGTGTTAGTCGAGCATTCGATGGGCAATAAATTCATCGTAGTTACCAACTGCACGGCCAGGAAAAAGGCTGGCATGCCCCTCGTGCCCTTCGCCCCGAGAGGAAATTGCATCCGTCAGGTCGCCGAGGACTGGCGGACTTCTCTCGCTGCCCAGTCATCGCGCTTGCAGGCCAGGCGACTGTACGTCGGGCGCTCGATCCTCGAAGCCAAGAACGTCAGCCTAGATATCGACGCGCCTCTTTTCATAGTCTCGGCCGGCATCGGACTCGTGGAGTCGGACGAACCGATTCCCGGGTACGACATGTCCGCGTCGGGAAAGGGAACCGAACTCGCGATAACTCTCGCCCGTCTCGGGGTCTCAAAGTCGGACTGGTGGCAACTGCTGGTATCCGGGAAAGGATTCGGTTGGCTGTTACGTGAGAATCCCAATGCGACCGTGCTGATTTCACTGCCAAGCGAGTATCTGGACATGGTTCTAGGTGACCTGGAAGCGGTTCCTTCCAGGGATCTTGCTCGGATAAGGGTATTCACCTCGACTGCGGGGCAGAAGAAAATCGAGAAGGTTCCCAACTTACTCTCGCTTCCTTATGACGATCGCCTTGAGTCAATCGCCGGGTATGCCGGCACCAGGTCGGACTTCCCGCAGCGAGCGCTGAGGCATTTCGTTACCGGATTGAATGGCCATTTGCTTCCAATCGATGAGGCATCGCACGTGGTCGCCGCCTCGCTAGGCGGCTTCGAATGCAAAGCGGTTCCCCAACGCAAGCGCCTGGACGACGGGGAGATATGTAGGCTGATCCGCCAGGCCTGGGGATCCGTTGGGGGGAATAGCGCCAAACTTTTGAGGCATCTCAGGGATATAGAACTGGTCGCTTGCGAACAGAGGCGCTTTTCCAGATTGCGCCGACAGGTTGAAGCGGAAATCAAAGAAGCCTGAATATACTCGGAAGTCATATCGTGACCAAGAAACTTCCTTCCGACAAAATTGTCGTCCGGGCATTGCACACGAAACAGGGCGATGGTCTCGATGTCTACTCATTCTTCATTCGCGGATCAGCTATCGTCCGGGTCGCGAACATATCCCGCATTAGCCGGAACGAGAATGAGTCACTCAAGGGTTTCCAAAGGCCCGAGATACGGTCTCACGTGAAAGGCATCGTCGATTACCTGAATCAGGGAAACGTCCTGTTTCCCAACGCGATCATCTTGTCACTGTCGCCAGAGGTCAGGTTCGCCGCCTCACGCGGTACCCGTCCCACCGGCGACGAGGGCATCGCGCAGAGCGGAACCCTGAGCATTCCGATTTACGGCGACGGGCGCCGCGTTGCCTGGATCGTGGACGGACAGCAACGCTCGTTGGCATTAGCTCAGGCGTCGCACAAGGAGATCGCCGTTCCTGTAGTCGCGTTCGTTTCCGACAATCTGGAGGTGCAAAGGGAGCAATTCATCCTGGTGAACAAGGCAAAGCCGTTGCCTACGCGCCTCATCAATGAATTGTTGCCCGAGACTAGGTCGGTGCTTCTACCGAGGGATTTGAGCGCCAGGCGCATCCCTTCGGAACTATGCGGGCACCTGGATCAAGACCCCGATTCCCCCTTTTACAATCTCATCAAGAGGCCTTCCGACGCCGGTCGCGAGCACAAGGGAGTCATAACCGACACCGCGGTCATCAGCATGATTAAGAACAGCATGAATAATCCGCTGGGTGCCCTGTCGGCGTTTAGAACGAGCAAGAATGGCCGAGACGGAATAGATATCAAGTCCATGTACGAGTTGCTCGTCACGTTCTGGACCGCGGTCAAGGACGTCTTTCCTCACGCGTGGGGAAAGGATCCGCGCCAAAGCCGTCTGATGCATTCCGCCGGCATTGAGGCGATGGGTGTGCTCATGGACAGAATTTACGCCCGTATCCAACCCTTTGGCGATCCGAAGACAGTTGAGCGGGAATTGCAGAGAATAGCCCCATACTGCTGTTGGACCGAGGGCACGTGGGAGTCCCTCGGGATAGCCTGGAACGAGATCGAAAACACTCACCGCGACATCCGGAAACTCCAGACGGTGCTGGTCAACATTTATTCGGCAGCAGGAATCGAGCGATGAAGTTTCTGTATTCTGACACGCAGGATTACGTCGATCCTAATTACGACTTCATCGGCGACCGGTCTGCTCCCAACCGCGAGCGCTACTGGGACGACGTTTACGCGCACGAGATAATGGACGCAGCGCCCTACGACGGCCTCCTCGTCGCCATGAGTGCCGTCCGCCAAGCGAAAGGGGTAGCGAAATCCAAGGTGCGCTACTCCACCTCAGAGGAGCAACTTCTGCTGCGCATCGGTGCGCGCAAGTTCCTTCGGTTCGACGGCCCCGATTTTCGCGACCTGATGCTTTTGGGAGATTGCGGCGCATTCGCTTATGCCGACAAGCCCGAACCGGCTTACTCGCCGGAAGAGGTGGTCGAATTCTATCTCGACGCCGAGTTCACCCATGGGATCTCTCCTGACCACGTGATTTTCGAGTGCAACTTGGCGAATCCTGGCGTCCCCGACCAGGAGGATGGTCTCGATCGTTACCAAATCACCCTGGAAAACGCCCAGAAATTCATTGGGTTGGTCCGTAAGGAGGGCAACCCTTTCGAGCCACTGGGTGCAGTACAAGGCTGGTCGCCGCAAAGCATGGCGGAGGCCTCTGCCGAATTGGTGGCGATGGGGTATCGCTACCTTGCCGTCGGGGGCCTGGTTCCGCTGAAGGTGGACGCCATCAAGCAGGTACTGGAGACGATCCGGAGAAAGATCGGGCCCGGGCCGAAATTGCACTTGCTGGGCTTCGCTAAGGCCGACCACATACACCAATTCACCGGTTACGGCATCACCAGTTTCGACTCGACGTCGCCGCTCATCCGGGCATTCAAGGACGAGAAGGCAAACTACTACTTGGAGAACCAGGAGGGCGGCCTCGATTACTACACAGCCATACGGATCCCGCAAGCGCTCGAGAACACGAGGCTAATGCAGGGGATTAAGCGAGGCTTATTCCGGACAGAGGATCTGGTCAAGATGGAACAGAACGCGCTGAAGAGGTTGCGAGATTTCGACAAGGGCATCGGATCCCTGGAAGGTACCGCCGACGCCGTGGTCGAGTACCATCACTACCTTCTGCAGGGGCAGGGCGAGGACCCGAAAGGCATCGAGAAGACCCTGTCGCTCATAAGAACGCGGATTGAGCGAACTCTGCGGTCGCAACCCTGGAAGCGCTGCAAGTGCTCGATATGCCAGAGCATCGGAGTCGAGGTCATCATCTTCCGTTCAAGCAACCGTAACAAACGCCGAGGTTTCCATAACCTAGGTGTTTACCACCAGCATGTAAAGCACACTTTGGAGAGAAGCACGTGACAGTCCATATTTACCCGGCACTGCGAGCCCAACAGGCCGCTGATCACGACGTGTTCGTATTCGCTGCTTCCCCCGAAGAGGTTCTGAAATTCGCACAGATCGAACGGGTGGGTCGGTCGGACGAGGGGCACCTGAAGGGTTTTCAACGCCATCAAATCGCCTCGCATATCCGGGATATTCGGGACTATCTCGGGAGGAAAGATGCTTTACTACCGAACGCAGTCATCATCGCCTTCATCGACGGGGTCAGCGTCCAGGACTTGGGCAAGGGCAGCCTGGAGGTGCGCATTGACGTCTCCGACGGCCCACCCGGATTCGTCGTCGACGGCCAGCAGCGTCTTACGGCCCTCTCCGGCCTGAATAAGCCCGGCTTCCAAGTGTTTGTTTCCGCCTTGGTCTGCAAGAACTACGACGAACTCCGCCAACAGTTCGTCCTGATCAACAATACGAGGCCTCTCCCCAAGTCGCTCATTTACGAACTACTGCCCTCAGTGGACGGATTGCCCGAACGCTATACTGCCCGGAGGTTTGCCGCCAAGGTCGTCGAGCGCCTGAACTTCACCGGTGGGCGGGCCTTGCGCGGAGAAATACGCCAACATACGAACCCCCATGGCGTGATCAGCGATACTGCGATGCAGAAACTAGTCATGAACTCTGCGTCCCATGGAGCCTTGAGGGAGTACGTCAGGTTCGAGGATCGGGAAGATCGAGCAGTCTCATTGATCAACGAATATTTCGAAGCCGTGGCAGACGTTTTCGGTGGGGAATGGGTTGGTATGACCCCACGGGTATCGCGTCTGCGGCATGGTGCTGGCATCGTGGCCATGGGGTTCGTGATGGATCTCTTAGTGGCGCATCGAAACGCCACGACCAAAGCGGATTTCGTCCCGGCCTTGGAAGTTCTGAAGCCATTTACGGCATGGACTTCCGGAGTGTGGAACATGGACGACCACAAACTCCCGTGGAACGCCATTCAGAACACTCCGATAGACATCAATCTCCTCACACGCCACTTGGTTTCGACAACAAAGCGGCGATTGCGGGCATTGGAACAAACGGCAGAGGCATGACCGAGATGAGTTCTGCTTTAGTCATGTTCTCAGGCGGCCAAGACTCGGCCACCTGCCTAGCCTGGGCACTGGACCGCTACGATGCGGTGGAAACCATCGGATTCGACTACGGCCAGCGCCATAAAGTCGAGTTGAAATGCAGGAACGTCTTCATTGACGAATTGCGGGCTATGTTCCCCGCTTGGAGCAGGAAACTCGGCCAGGACCACTTGCTCGACCTCGGCTTGCTCGGCGAAGTTAGCGATATCGCCTTGACAGCGGACAGGCGCATCGAATTCGCGGAATCTAGACTGCCCAACACATTCGTGCCGGGTCGTAACCTCCTGTTCTTCACCTTGGCAGGAGCAATTGCGTTCCGGAGAGGCCAGAAGGCCCTCGTCGGCGGCATGTGCGAGACGGATTATTCCGGCTACCCGGACTGCCGCGACGACACGCTAAAGGCGTTGCAAGTGACCCTTAATCTTGGCTTGGACTCCCGTTTCGTCATCGAGACCCCGCTGATGTGGATCGATAAGGCCCAAACCTGGGCATTGGCCGAGCGACTGGGTGGAGACGCTCTCGTCGCGCTCATACGCGACAAAACACACACCTGTTACGAGGGCAACCACGAGACCCGCCACGACTGGGGCTACGGATGCGGTGCCTGCCCCGCCTGCGAACTCAGGCGCGTAGGCTACGAGGTGTACTCCGGAAAGGGAGCGAAACGATGAGCGATCGGAAAACCATAACGCTGGCATCGGCCGGATTCGAGGCCGCACGACAGGTTGGCCTGCTCCCCGAGGGCCACCGCTGCAGCGCTTTGCACGGGCATAGCTTCACGGCCACCGTCTTCGCTGATTTGCCTCCGGATTTCGCGCCGTATCCGGGCGGGGAAGTCGATGCTTTGCGTGAGCGCTTGAAAGATTGCGTATCGTTGTTGGACTATTCCTACCTAAACGAAACCCTCGAGCACCCGACCGATGAAAACCTAGCCCGCTGGATCTGCCGTAACGTCGGGGTGCCCGGTGTCCAGAGGGTCGCCATACAGAGCACGGGTACGCAGGGAGTGGACCTTGACCGGAATAGCAATGCGCACCTTTGGCGGCGGTTCCGGTTCCAGGCTGCCCACCAACTGCCGAACGTGCCTCCGGGGCACAAGTGTGGTCGCATGCACGGGCATGGTTTCGAGGTCATCCTCCATGCAAACCAAGACCTGGGGTGCAGAAACATCGGCATCGACTATGACCATTTGGAGGCAATCTGGGCGCCATTCCAAGCCCAACTCAATTTCAATTGCCTCAACGAGATCGACGGTCTCGGCAATCCCACGAGCGAAAACCTCGCCGCTTGGATATGGGCCAGGACCAAGCCGCTCCTTCCCGAACTGTCGTGGGTGACGGTGTTCGAAACGGGATTCTGCGGCGCCAACTTCGACGGCGAGCGCTACCGCATTTGGAAGGAGTTCACGCTGGACAGCGCAGTCCAGTTCTCACGGGCACCGGAAGGCAGTCCCAGATCCCGACGGCACGGCCATACGTACACCTTGCGCCTGCACTTGGACGCGCCCCTGGACGCCATCAAAGGGTGGACGATCGATTTCGGGGATGTAAAGGAAATCTTCGATCCCATATTCATGTCCATCGACCACCACCCCCTTTACGAATTGCAAGGTTTGGTAGACGGCGACGCGGCGAGTGTTGCGGACTGGATTTTCTCCCGCGCAAAGCCCCAGTTGCCTTCGCTGTACCGAGTGGACTTGCACGAGACTCCCGGAAACGGTTGTTCCGTATCCGAAGTTGACGGCGGTCCCGCCATGCCGGTGTAGACATGGCCTACTCGGTCAAGGAGATCTTCCGCTCGTTGCAGGGAGAAGGCCGCCAGGCGGGCCAACCGGCGGTGTTCCGCCGCTTCGCCAGTTGCAATCTCTGGAGCGGAGGCGACCATCCGCCGCGGCGCCAGTCCCAGATGCTGCGCCGTGCGGCCCCAGTGATGGGAGCAGCCGCAAGCTTCCATGCCGATCACCGTGCCCGCTGGCAGCGTGCCGAGCCGGCTCAGAAAGCCCGCCCGATTGAACTCGCGCCGCTCCACGATCCGTCCGGCGCAATCGGCCACGCAGGCCACGAAGATGTTCTTTGCCAGATCCACTCCAACCGTCGTAGCATCCATTTCGATTTCCCTCCTCGCCGTTTCAGATTGAGCTTAAGAAGTTCAATCTTGGCACTTGGATGCCGGGTGGCAAGCCCACCGGGCGGGGGGGGGAAGTCCCTTTGTAGTCCGATTGATGGACCGGATGCCGCCGCCAACACCTACTCTGCCATCGCTTAGTGCCAGGCTCACTCCAGTTGGAACCTCTCGCTCCATACGCACAAAATCTTGAGCATCCGCTAGCAGAGACATGATGGAGAGATTTTTATTTCATTGGGATTGGCTCATTGGCAGTATTGTCTAAAGTGATAGGTAAATGAAACCAATAACAAAAGGCGAGCGACTGTTTTTACTGCTGCGTGATGAACTATTAGAAACAATAGGTCATGGGCACCAGAACTGGTCAAATTTTCAAAACTTGCTGAAGCAAATAGGTGGATGCGACGATTTTGGAAATTATTTTCGTGGCGCCGCTACTATTCACCTTATGAGGCGCTTACTTCGATACTGGGAAGATGCCCGACCAGAGGTTGGCCAGGAATCCCAGTATGTCTCCAGGTTAGTTAGCTTTATTCGAGAAGATGGCTTGCCAGGCCTTAGTGATTCAGATAATTCCAAATTGGCCAGGGCTGTTATAGAGGCAGAACGTAGTTCTCACCAACCGATCAGCAAGACAACGCGTGCTATATTAATTAATGGCAGGAGGCAAGTATCCTGTTATCTGTGCGACGCCGTTCTGTCACCGAAAGCTACAGAGGGGGATCCGGATTTTTTGACGCTAGAGCATTTATGGCCACAATCGATTGGTGGTGATAGCGTAGAGAATAATCTCTTGCCAGCCTGTTCTCGTTGTCAAGACACCACGAAAGACACCATCTCGTGGGAGTGGCTCAATATTCATAATATCGTCCTCCCACCGAAGCCTTCAAGTGCTGCAATTTCCTCTGTGACGAGAAAGGGGCATTTTGCAAGTTATTACTTCAGTGTTATGCGCCTTGCGGACAGAAAAAACATATCGCTAAAAGCGGCAGTTTTGGAACTAGGCCCGATGAAGCAACCAGTTGAAGTAGGTTTCACCGGAAATCCAGTAACTTTTTTTGACTTAGTATCTGCGGATTAGGAGCACATTCATGTCGGAGACAACAAATACAGAACTAGCAATCGAGGCGGCGAAACAGGAGAAATTAATCAGTTTCAAGGCATTCAAGTTTCGACAGCGAACGACACTAGGACCTGAACTGGTCATGTTTCACGCTCCAGTCGGCGATTTGCTTAAGTTCGCTACCGTGAATGAATTAACCCCACATAGTCGTGGCCCTCAGCGTCAGTACAAAGAGGCTCGAGTTGTCGCGATAAAAAAATTTCTTGACGCAGACCAAAGGAATACCATTCCTACAGCATTGATCTTGGCCTTTTCTACTGGTGCTGCAACTTTTCAAGAGGGAGAGCCGGGGGTTGTCACGATTGATTGGAGCAATGGTTCTGTTGCGACCATTGTGGATGGACAACATCGCATCTTCGGTATGAATGCCTTCGATCCAAGTACTGAAATTCCAGTCATTGGATTGCTAGATGCAGATGAAGAAGAGTGTGCCTTTCAGTTTTTGGTAATTAATAACAAGTCAAGCAAAGTCCCGGCTACACATGTGAAGGCGCTTTTGGCCCGAATGCAGAGTACTAGACTACATTTTCGACTCAGAGGGGCAAAGTTGGCGTTTGATGTAGGTGGGATAAAGGATGTTGATCTGGTGAATTCCGATCCTGATAGTCCATTCCACGAATGTATAGACTGGAGTACAACACCTGAGCCTAAACGTTTAGTGCAGGCAACTGCTGTTGAACTTTCTCTCGCCTATCTTAGTGGGCTCCAAGTGCCGGAATTCGAAGATCGAGATGTTCGACGGAGCGTTTTTCTAACAATATGGAAGGCTGTCAAAGAAAAGTGGCCTGCTTTGTGGGAAAAGGACTCTAGGCTTGTGTCAAAAGTTGGCATATTTTGTTTGACCCGGTTTGTTGCAGACCTTATTTCACAATGGGCAGACAATGATGTATTAGATATTGAGATAACAGATCTGGGTGAGATACAGCGGCAGACAGAAAAAATACTTTCCTATATGGATGGAAGGTTTTGGACAACCCCTTGGGCAGAGCGTGCGAGTGGTGGATTTGACACAAATCAAGGGCGGGACCGAGTTTTGAAGGCACTGACTCAGTTGTACCGCAATGGGCGTAGAGACAGCGATTGGTATAACGACATCGATATTATCGATCCAGTATCTGGTTCGTGATCATTCTCGTACTCAGTTTATGAGATAAACCGCTCAAAAGTTAGCTTTCCAATTCTTTGAGCACGCAATCAAGGATGCTGGCGCTGCCCTTGCCCACGGGGAGAAGGGTCTGCCGGGATCCTCTGGCCTCCTTCGCAGCGAAGTATGCTTGGTGCTTGCTGCTCTTCCAGGCGAATGCGAAGACGTCGGCGTTGGCAGCAAGGCTTTTAAGTTTGTCGGTCGCTACGTGGTCGGCATTCAACTCCACCCTGGCTTGCGGAAACAACTTCCGGAGGAACTGCCGAGCCCTTTGCCCAGCCTGTTCGGTCAGGGTGTAGATGCCAATCAACCCGGCGAAGTCGGCGCGCGGCGCTAGATTTCCACCGGCGCCATCCCCGCTAGGGAGCGATTCCATCAATTTGGAGCACCCGTAGTCCTTGGCCAGCAACGTAAGTAGCTCATACTGTACGGGACGGAGTCGGTGAGAGCATGAGCGAGCCATGTCGACGACCGCCATGAAAAGCCGCAACCGTGATTCGCTATCCGGCGATGCATGAAGAGCCAACATTTCGGCGGCGTTAAGCGCCCAATCGATATTGCCCGGAGCACTATTCGCGGCCACTATCTCCGCGTAGGCATCGACTGCTTCGACGTAATCGTCCCTTGAGGGTGCGAGGCCGACCAGTGCCTGGACCACGGCGGAAGCCAATTCCAGTTCGTTGGCGGTAACGATGCCGTTCCACGCGACGATACGGATTAGCATCGCGTAGATGGGAGCGAAGGCTCGGACCGGTCGTTCAGGCCGGTCTACGAAGAACTCGATCAGGGGGGCGAACGCGTCGCGGAACGCCTGTTCGGCGGCCCCCTCTGCGTTTCCGATCCTTTCGGCCAATTCCCGGCATGTCGCCGGATCCGAGGCGTATGCCTCGACGCTCCAGCGAGGAAGCGCATCCTCTAGGACCTGAAGCGGAGGAGGGCCGTAGATCCCGGATTCGACGTAGGCCACCCAGGACAGCCAATCCGCTTCTGGACGGATCGTCCTGGGTGGCGGATCAACGGCTTCCCCCGGAACTCCTGCTGTATCCGCGCGCAGTTGCTGGAGTCTGGCCAGATCCCTCTTCGTCCATTTCAG
>RRZU011614166.1_pt1 | contig 10862 bp, 10 predicted proteins | sample 2165561 | NCBI WGS metagenome assembly RRZU01 (sample SAMN10456909, study PRJNA506462) | wastewater metagenome | isolation source: wastewater sludge | place: USA: Moscow, Idaho | reverse complement strand
TCAAAAAAAAGAATATGAATTCTTGCCAGTGTGGAAAAAAGAACTACCTTTGCACTCGCTATTGAAAATTATTCAAACAGCATGCCATTAGGAGAGATGGCAGAGTGGTCGATCGCGGCGGTCTTGAAAACCGTTGAACTGCGAGGTTCCGGGGGTTCGAATCCCTCTCTCTCCGCAAACAACGCTGACAATCAGCAGGTTGCAAAACAAACACCCAATATTACACCCAAGAATGTAAAGTTGGGTGTTTTGTTTTTATATTTTTTTTGCTACACTATATAGTCGTCTAAATCCTTCAGACCATTTTTTATGGGTCAACCATTCTGTAAAATTGAGATCGTGGTTGTGCTTTTCTAAAACATGGATGGTAAGATTTCGTTTATTACAAATTTCAAATCTTTCCTGTAAATCATAAACACTTTCCACTGGCACGTTCGCATCTTCTGTGCCATGAAAAATATGTATAGGTATATTTAGCCTTAAAAGCCTTGTTTTATTCGCCTCCAGTTCAAAGTGGCTTTTAAACCATTGGGGAGTGATGTTGAAATAGTTACTTCTAATCCAAAGCCAATCGTTATTTGTTACTCTTTTCATTAATTCGTTATGGAACGGCATACGCATTTGTGCAATATCATTGATATCTATAAAGCCATTTTTTACTACATCCAGCGAATCGAATAGCAGATTCTGAAACAGGTAGGCTTTATATTGAGCAATCGTCCCCTCCTCTGTTTCATACTCATCCCTACTAATAGCCTTGTCCTTATTATTATCGAAAATAGAGTTGGCTATTATCATCACCCCATGTCCTTCGTTTTGCCATCGGATAATATCATACATATTTTCATGGGCATATCCGTGCAATAGTAAAGCATCCACATCCACAAGCTTTCGGTCTGCTACGAGTGAGGCTATAATAGTACCCTCACTTAGCCCATAAAGGAGAATCTTACATCCTGCAAACCGTTGGTCTTTACGAAGGAAGGAAATCATAGCCTCCACATCTTCTGTTTCCTGCAAGGGAGTATATTTCGCATATTTAACAGAATCTACTTCTACAAATAAAGGTGGTGTATCGCCTATTTCACATCCTCTACGATTGTATGTAAAAAAGGCAAGTCCTTGTTCACAAAATCCATTAGCTAATTCATCACAAAAGTTAAATGTCGCTCTCTTTGTCAAGTAGGTATTTGCTCCTGTCCCAGAAATACAGAAAACTATCGTTTTCACTTCATTATCAGGTAAACATAGACGGCTCTTGATTGCCTCTCCGTCATTTAATTTGATGATTTTTATTTCAGGCGTAAATGAAAGAACATTTACACTAATTAAGCATGTAATAAAGATAAAAAGTATCCGTTTCATAAGTTTATATTTTAGTTTGATTCTTCAAATTGTTGGTATAATTCTTTTAATTCTTCAAGTGTTTTTCTGTATTTCGTATTTAAAGAACGAGCGACTATCACAAAATATATTATAAGTCCAACCAGTATAGACCCTGAAAGAATCGGATTAAAAGGAGCTTTCAGTATTATTTGATGAACTACATGAAAACCAAACCCTAAAAGAAATGCTAAACACATAATAAGAATGTTATATTTCTTTTTAGTAGAGATTGTTTTATCAATCTCATGAATACGATATTCTAACCATTCTTTAACAGGCATGTCATATTTGTATTTATTCATTTTATAGTCTGAACGCTTCCACAACACAGAGCATACAAATAAAATAAGTAGTCCTGTAAAATCCAGTAACTTCATTTCGAGACTATTATCCCGAAAAAATAATGTCAGTATTAAGTAAATCATGACTGCAATAACAACAAGTTGAAATATCCCACCCAATTGGATGGCTTTCATTGATTTTCGAGCCGATTCTATAACCATTTCATTCAATTCATAGTCGGAATAAGATTTAATTTTTGAATCAACTCCTGATCTCCATATGTCTTTTATATCGTTGGTTTCCATAAGGTTTATTTATTAAATTGTTGTTGTAATTGACTTTTTAAGCGATGAATCTTAACTCCAATATTGGAACTGCTCATTCCAACTATTTTGGCTATTTCTTCATATGTATACTCTTCCATATAAAGTAGCATAATCGATCTATCTATCTCGTTTAGGTAATGAAGAGCATTTATCAGTTTTTGATGATTTTCGTTTCGTTCTTGTTGTTCATAGGGATTGACAGACTCAATATCAGGCACAGAATCACGAAATTCAAGGCGGCTATCTATTCTGATCTTTGAAATAGACGTATTTATTGCTACTGCATAAATCCAGGAAGCTGGCTTCTCTTTATCTTTCAGCGATTGGAAAGAGCGCCAAAGTTGATAGACAACCTCCTGAAAATTATCTTGTCTATCTATATCAGATTTGAAATAAATCATATTCACTTTATGGATTATTCCTTGATAATCGGATAACATTTTTAGAAATGACTTTTGCATATTATTATTCTACTTCTGCTATATAGTCGGAATTAACTCTTATTTATTACAAAGTTAGGTAAATAATTATAGTAGCAGAACTCGTGTAACAAAACTCTATAACCCAAGCCCCTTACTTTTACCCATTTCCGGCTTCTGTTTAACCTTTATTCCTATTGACTCCTGAAACTCCTTGTGTTTTTGCCGAAACCAGCTCGTATCACTCACTCCATCAATAGTGAGTTGTAGTTTGTACTTTTCCTTTGGATGCTCTTTAATTTCCGCAACCGAATATTCAGTCTTGAAACTTCGTTGGTGCTCAGTTGAATAAATATTCCCCTTAAACCCAATCGGTTTCATTTTCAGAATTTCCTTAATCAGTTCTTCTGAGAACCGCATTACTTGTAACAGTCTTTCAATCCAGAGCAATTCTTTGAGTTTTGGGAACAGGTCATGAATCTTCTTTAATTCTTGTTTTAGCTTATCCATAGCCGTTTGATACTCTTTCTGCATGGCTTGTATGTCCTGTTTCAAGGATTTTACCTCCTGAGTCAAAATTTCTTTATCTTCTTTCAGGTTCTCTATCTCCTGTTGTTGTCGTTTCATTTTGGAAGTGCCGAGAACTGAACTTATTCCGTCCATAAACGTTGCCCCCACATCGGCAGCGGAGCTTTTGAATTTCTCGGATTTTAGTTGCCCTTTTACCTGACTGAGGGATTCTTCCGTCTTTTTCAGTTCCAATTCTTTTTGTTGTTTAAGCATCTCCACCTGCATAGATTGTTGTTTAGCCTCTTGCTCCTTTCGTTTAAGTTCTTCAATGCTTAACCGCTTGGCGTCCTCTACAGCTAACAACAATCCGATATTTTCCTGTAAGTTCTTGCATTCTACCGCTTGGTTACGGTAAAATTCAGTCAAAGTGATATGTCGGGCGTCTGAGCCTTTTACACCACGTATTAATCCGTATTTATTCATGGCTTCACCATAACTATCTTGATATTCTATCAGCTTGGCTTTTGCCATTACATCATCGCAACATAAACGAACCCTATTCGGGTCTTTCTTCTTGTATTTCCGTTTAGGCTTGTCTGTTTGTTCCTGCTCCTGCTTTTTCTTCTTTGAATCTTTCTGCCTGCGTTCGCCTTGGACAATGGGCACAACGGAAGCGTGAATATGCGGAGTGGTTTCGTCCATATGCAGTGTTGCTGCCACCACATTATCCGCTCCGTATGTCTTTTTGAGCCAATCTATATTATCTTGGCACCAATCATCCAATCTGTCTTCATCTTGGATACGTTTCATATCTTCAGGTGTACCGGAAAGCATAATACGGATTACTTGTACCTGATTCTTTCCGACTTGCCGTGTCAGTCCGGCTGTATCCAATCTGTGTTGGATGGCTTCTGTTCGGTCATTTACTCCTTCGGGAAATTCTATTAATTCTTTATTCAAATGTATCCGCTCAGGGTCTACGTTTGGGTGTATTACATTGCGCTCGATATGGTCTGTCATGGCAGACTCATTGCCGGGCGATTTATCTAAATGGAGAACAGCATATCCCATAATTATTATCTTTAAATTTGTTTGAAATTTAGGTTATTGCGAATCAGTCCTGCCGATAACTGAATACCGGCAGAACATGATTTGCTCTTGAAATAGTCGCCTAAAGCGACAGCGGTTGAATACCGCTTAGGGAGATTCCAAAGGGGGGAAAACCTTTGGCTTATTGGGGAATTTTTAGTGAGAGTGAAACGGAGCGTAAAGAAAATTCCCTAATAAGCTATGGCTTTTTTGAAAAGCCTCTCGGGGGAGCGGCGGCGGATTACATTTTCACCCCCCCCCTGTTTTTCCTTTTGGGCGGTTGCGGTGTAGGCTTCGCAACCTTATTCCGCTCGGCAATTTTCAAGCGATTTTTATCGCAAAGGAAATCATTCAGGTCTTTGTATTCGGAATAGTGGCGAGAAGCATCACGCACACATAAACCGAATTCCTTTTCCAGTTCTTTGTATGCCGCTTTCCCTGCCGTATCGTTATCCAGAAAACAATGTATCTTTTCATATCCTGCCAACTGGCGCATCGCTTTCGGCAGATTGGCGGTCGAGTTCAGAACAATATAATCCTGCCAGTCTGAACATGGAAACTGTGGATCCTGATTCTTTCGTAGAGTTAGAAAAGAAAGATAGTCTATAAAGCCCTCAAAAAGATAACAGGTCTCTTTCTTCTCTGCCTGCTGAATATGGGAAATATCTTTGGGAGCAATGCAACCTTTGAAATAGGGATTACGAATTTCATACCCTCCTGACTGATTCCGAAAACCAATACCGTAATAAGGTTTGCCATTTACGGTATAACTGATTTCCTTACAATGCTGTTTGGCTATGTCGGCATCTATTCCACGCTCTTTCAGGTAAGCAAGCAAAGCGGGCGCATTCAGTTCGGCTACGCCTATTATCTGCATGGTTGTTTCTCGCTCCTTCTCATATCTGGGAGTATTATCCCCATGAAAAGAAAAAGAGGGTATTCTCAACAGCCTTTGTTCCAACAGGCGCATAGCTTCGCCATTAGTACAGTTCTCCATTCGCATAACAAGGTCGATAAGCGTTCCGCCCTCGTTGCTTCCGAAATCTATCCACAAATTTTTGTTGTAATCCACTTTCATACTGGCATCTTTATCTTCCCTGAACGGAGAATGATACATGCCGTAATAGCCTTTGTCTTTGGTTGAGTGGATACCCATTCCTGCCAAATAATCCTTAATCGGATATTGGTTCATTATCTTGTAATCCATAATTGTAATTTTTTAATGATTATTTTTTCTTTCACGGGGAAGTCTGTTCCGTGAGATACAACTTTACTTTACGATGTGTATATAGGATACAAGGTAAAGCAAAGTATTTCCGCCTATCTTCCTGCCGGAAGCTTTACTTTACCCTATTATCTATGCACCCGAAGTAATGTAAAGTGCTTTTAGTAGTTGAATTGGGGATTGAACTTGTATTTTCGGGCGGTGTCTTTTACTATCATCCGCTTGTTTTCCAAAAATTTCTTCAATTTTCCCAGTTTATTTTCTCCGTATTCGCATCCGATAGTTGCATATCCTTGTTTAAGCGCATTCATCAGGTCGCTGTAGCCATATGATTCCTCTTTGGAAAATGTAGCTTCTAATGCCTGTCTATGCTGTTCTTCTTTCAATTCGGAATAACTGAAATGCTGGGTTTTACTTTTCTTTTCATTGAAAACATAATCCCCAACCAAATCAAGTAAAGCATCATCATTGATACGGAAAGCAAACGGTTGGAAATCCATTGCACGGATATGGATAGCCTGAACGGTGCTTATGTCGCTGTCGAATTTATCTTTGGTGACTTCCAAAACCGTTTCGGCTTTGTTGTTCAACTCCGTTCCGATATGTCCTCGTGCGTTCTCGTCCGCTTTGTTCTGGTGCAGAATGGTATGGATATGGATTTGTCGTTCATCCGTCCATTGCATCAGCTTGGAAATAATCTTTGTCGATTCGCTCGGGCTGTTAATATCGTACACCATATCCCGAATACCATCTATAATTACCAATCCTAATCCCTCCGTGCGATAAATGGCTTCTTCTACAATCGCTATCCTTACTTCGGGTGTATGCCTGCGCAGGGAGAGAAATTCAAGCTTCTTGGGTTCTTCATCCAACGAAAGTCCTGCCATACGGACAATGCGCCTCATTACCTTTTGACAATGGTAAGGGCTTTGCTCGGTATCCACATACAAGATTTTCTGTTTGTTTTCTGGCAGTTCGGCATCGTACTGTAAGACTGTTCCGTTTTTCAATGCGGCGGCTACAATAGCCGACACATTGAATGTTTTCTTGCTCTTTGCCTTGCCAATGGATGCGCTGAAATTACCCAGTGTACCAATAGGAGAGCCGTGTACACGGAGAATTTCGGGAGCGGTTAGATATTCACCTGTAAGTGTCAGGCGGGAAGCTTGCCAAAGGACGGTGATTTCGGATTGTTTTGTTTCCATTATTTACGCCCTCCGGTTTTACGTCCTGCCAATTCAAGTGCAAGGTCTGAATCAATAATAATCTTACGCCCTATCTGCGTAATGGCTTTATCAATCTTTCCACTTTGCTTGATACGGTTGGCGGTCGGCATACTGCATCCAAATAATCGGGCAATACCGGCTATTCCATATACATACTTTTTTGAGGAATCAATTGCAGGTGTTGCCACCTCTTTGGTTACTCCTTCGCTTTGCAGGAGTTGAAGTAATTCTTCACCTGTCATCTGCCAAAGCGGCTTTTGTTTTAAATCATGTAAATTCATTTTTATTTTCTTTACAGTTTGACATATGCCTTGTACTTCGGCGGTTATGTTCGAACACTGCAAAGCTACCGCCCAATTCAGGTGGTAATTGAGTGGTAACACAAAATGAATATCGCTGATAATCAGGTGATATGAAAATTATTTTTGGTGGTAAAAGTGGAAATCAGGTGGTATCAGGGAATATTATTCAAATATTCTATTGATCCGCTGGGCAAAGCTCTCGGATTTACGGCTGGGTATTTCAGATTCCGGCTCTTTGTATTTGGAATTATAGTATTTCTCATCAATACTGGCAACTTTCAGTATAGCGGTACGCCAGTCTTTCTTATTGTCGGTTTTTAGGTATTCGTATAATTTATAGATAAGGAAACTCATCCTTGTCTTTTCGCCGGATTTTATGGATAGCTCGGCGTTGGTAGACTGTAAATTGAGGATAGCATAGAAATCGACTTCCGTCAGGTTCTCAAACTGGATATTGTTACATTCGTGGTGGATTGCCGATATCAGTTTCATGTCAAAGTACAATCCGGGGGCTATTGCCGGTTTTATTTCTTTTGTGGCCTTTTCTTTTTCAATGGGAAAATAATTATCCAATAGAGAAATGAAAGAGCATCCCATTTTATGGATATTTCCGAATTGGTTATCAATGTACCGGAATGCGTGAGTATCGGATTCTTTTTGCTGTTGATAGAGGGTATCAAGTTTTTCCTGCTCCTTTTTATATAAGCCTTCCAGTCTTTCTTCTTCTTTGGTTAATCGCTCTGTGGCAATTTTATCGTTATTCCAGCTTGCCGACTCCAAAGAGTTTCTGACCTTCGTAAGTTCCTGCCACAACTTATTGGTATCCTTTAGCTGCCCTTCTATTTCTATGTGAAGAGGTATATGTCTTCTGGCGCAAACATTGATAGTGTCAATTCCATCAAAGAAATCTTTGTTTGCTTTATATGTGTCTATGTTCTTGTGTATTTCAGTTCTTAAATTGGCTATAATCGGTGCCGATTTCTCTTTTTCTGTGGAGAGAAGTATATTTATAATGGCTTTTTCAAAAGCTTGCTTGTCGTTAAATTCATTGTGAAAATCGGTAATACTACACTGATTATCATAACTCAATTTCAAATTCTCTACTGTCTTTTGGTACAGAGAGTTGAGTAATCTGTATTTCGGCAGGAGTTCGATTAGCACCGTTATGTCATTTGCTCTTTCCATAACTTGCTAATCCTATTCATGGTTATTTTCTTCCAATAAGTGCGATAAACCTTCTTCTACTTCTTCAATGGAAGGTAAAGCTGATTTCAATTCTTCCGGCACTGCTTTGCTCAATTGATAGTCACTGACTCCAATTGCTTGGTTATATCCAGATAATGCATATTGAGCCATCACTTCGTCTTTGCCTTTACAGAGAAGTAGTCCAATCGTTTTGTTATCGTTTTCTCCCCTTAGTTTGTCATCCACAACATTAATATAGAAGTTAAGTTGACCAGCGTACTCTGGTTTGAATGGAGTTGCTTTCAACTCTACAACGACATATGCGTGAAGTTTGATGTTATATAGAATCAAGTCAGCATAAAAATCACTATTCCCGATTTGGAAGTGTTTTTGTCTGGCAACAAAAGCAAATCCGGTTCCCATCTCTAAAAGATACTTTGTTACATGGCTTACTAATTGTTCTTCAATATCTCGTTCGTCTGCTCGCTCTTTTGCGCCAGCTAAATCAAAGATATATGGGTCTTTTAATAAGTAATTTGCCAAATCGCTCTGAGCATCAGGTAAGGTTTTTGAAAAGTTGTTTACTTTATTCTCTTTAATTTGCCGTTGAAATAATCCACTCTTAATTTGTAAATCAAGTATATTTCGACTCCAACCAAACTGAATGGTTTCTTGCATATACCAATAACGAATACCTAATGGCAGATTATGATTCATAAGAATTATATGTCCTGCCCAGTTTATTCGGGAAGCACAAGAAGAAATAAACAACTGTTCTATTTGCGCAACAGGTTGTTGCGCGATTACGGCTAATATCTCTCCAACGGGTAGTATTTGCGCAACAGCTTGTTGCGTAATTGTTTTCTCTTTGTATTCAGCGAGTTGGGATTTATGTACTGTCTCTCGCTCTGATCCAAAATTATTCAAACTTTTTGTGGTAGATAGAACATTGTTTACTGTAGGTTGCTTTAGCTCCTTATCTGTCAATAGAAGTTTTTCCAAAATATCCAAAGGGTATAGCCGGGCAAATTGGCACATATACTGCAAATTGCGAGGTGAATATCCTTTCTTTTCCGGAAATATAGAGTGTATAGCTTTGGATATTTGTTGTATGACTTTGGCTCCCCAGCCCAGCTGTTTTTGGTAGTAGAGAATAAAGTTGCCCACTCTCCAGTAATGAAGTAACATTTGAGAATTGGCGGCAGTGATTAGTTTTACCTGCGCTTGTTCAATTTCCAAACCTATTGCATGGATAAATTCATCGAACTTTTCTCGGTTTATATTTTTGTCGGGCGTATTCATAATATCGTAACTGTCTTATTAGGGCGTAAAGGTACTCATTATTAATCACAACTGATTGAATTTATCCATTGCATTGGCTTTAATCTCGTCTGCAATATCTATATAGGGCTTCATGGCTTTGTAATCGCTATGTCCTGTCCATTTCATTACGACCTGTGCAGGAATACCTAATGACAGAGCGTTGCAAATAAATGTTCTTCTTCCGGCATGAGTACCCAATAATGCATATTTGGGCGTTACTTCATCTATCCGTTGATTCCCCTTGTAGTAGGTTTCCCGAACAGGCTCATTTATCTCTGCCAGTTCTGCCAGTTCCTTCAGATAATCATTCATTTTCTGATTGGTGATAACAGGCAGTACTTTATCATGTTCGAAATGAACATCTTTATATTTATCAAGAATGGTTTTGCTATGATTATTCAATTCAATAATCAAGCTGTCTGCCGTTTTTACGGTCGTTATCTCAATGTGATTTTCCTTTATATCACTTCTTCTCAAATTGAATACATCCGAATACCGAAGTCCGGTGAAGCACTGAAACAAAAAGACATCTCGCACTCGGTCAAGGTATTTCTTCGTTTCGGGTATCTTATATTCTTTTAGCTTGGTCAGTTCTGCCCATGTGAGAAATATCACTTTCTTTTGTGTGGTTTTCAGTTTGGGTTTGAATAGTTCAAAGGTGTTGTTCTTGTTATAATCTTTCTTTTTAGCCCAGCGAAGAAACCATCTAAGGAAACCCATCTGCTTGCTGATAGTGCTATTGCGTAAGTTCTTAGTATCCCGTAGAAAGTTCACATACTCAGTTAGTTTGCTCTCGTTCAAAGCTTCAAATGTCAGATTCGTATCAAAATCTTCCAGATGCTTTTTGGTTGCTGCAAACTTCTCATATGTCGCATCCGTCCAGTTATTTTGTATACCACATTCCTGCACAAACTCGTTAAATGTATCCCAGAAAGAGATTGTCGGTTCTTCCAGCTCTGGTTCTTGCGGAATATTCTTCTTTAACCTGTTGTTGAATGTCGTTTTCAGTTGTTCGGTGGTCGGAATAACATCTATGACCTCAAATTCTTTGAATATATCCTGAATATCAGCGTAGTATTTTAACAAATCGGAATTAATCTCCGCTGCGCTCTGCTTTAGTTTGTTCGTACAGCCATTCTTTACTCGTTGTTTATCATCATCCCACTTTGTAGAATCAATGCGGTATCCGGTTGTAAACTCAATCCTGTTGTGGTTGTAGATAACCCGCATACGGATAGGCACGTTCTCCACTACTGGTTTGCCGTCCTTCTTTCTCTTTTCAAGGGAAAAGACTATGTTTCGTTTTATATTCATTTGGGTGCAGCTAAAAGTTACACCCAAAAGTACACCCAATTTTTGATATATGCAAGGATATTCTATAATTCTTAATTTAAGGCACAAAACCATCTAATTGCTGATTAATAGTAGTTTGAGTATATATGAAACTTTGTAAGGGTTCAGGAGAAAGAGCCTCTCTCTCCGCTGAACTAACCGGACAAAACCGGACAGAAAGCAGACAAGTTCCACAAATTCAACGATTTGTGGAACTTTTTTTATCCCCTTATGTCTGCCCTACCGGACATCATTTA
>RRZU012162443.1_pt1 | contig 10864 bp, 6 predicted proteins | sample 2165561 | NCBI WGS metagenome assembly RRZU01 (sample SAMN10456909, study PRJNA506462) | wastewater metagenome | isolation source: wastewater sludge | place: USA: Moscow, Idaho | reverse complement strand
GTATTCATTTAAGAATGACAAAAATTTCAAGAGGAGGACTTAGATGGTCTGATAGACATGATGACTATCGACAAGAAGTTAAATCTCTAATGATTACTCAAGAGGGTAAAAACTCTATTATTATTCCAGATGGTGCAAAAGGCGGATTTGTAATAAACAAAGATTCAAGTGAAATTACAAAAGAGTTTTTTACGCAAATTTATTCGCTATTTATAAATGCAAATTTAGATTTAGTTGATAATATGATTGATGGAAAAATTGTAAAAAATCCTGATGTTGTTTCTTATGATGAAGATGATGCTTATTTCGTAGTTGCTGCTGATAAGGGAACTGCATCTATGAGTGATGTTGCAAATGGTATTGCAAAACAAAGAGAGTTTTGGTTGGGGGATGCATTTGCAAGTGGAGGAAGTAATGGTTTTGGACATAAAGATTTAGGAATCACTGCTCGAGGTGCAATGGTATCAACTCAAAGATTTTTTATTGAAGAGGGTATTGATATTCATAAAGAAGAGATCTCTGTTGTGGGAATTGGTTCTATGAGTGGGGATGTTTTTGGAAATGGAATGATGGAATCAGAAAAATTCAACCTTCTTGCTGCTATTTCTCAAAGGGAAATATTTATTGATCCAAAACCTGATATTGAAAAATCATATATGGAAAGAAAAAGACTTTTTGAATCACAAAACGGTGGTTGGGAAAACTATGATCTTAAGCTAATCTCAAAAGGTGGTGGAATTTTTAAACGAAATGATAAGCAAATAGAGTTAAGTCCTGAAATACAAAAATTAATAAAATGCACTAAAAAAACAATTTCAGGTGAAGAGTTATGTAAAAAACTTCTTACTCTTGATGTTGATTTATTATTTAATGGCGGAGTGGGAACCTATGTAAAAGCAAGTGATGAAAATAATCTTGATTTAGGTGATAAACAAAATGAAGCTGTAAGAGTAGATGCAAGTGAATTAAAAGCAAAAATAGTATGTGAGGGCGGAAATTTAGGTTTTACTCAAAAAGCTAGAATAGAATTCGCTTTAAAAGGTGGTAGAATAAATCAAGATGCTATTGATAACGCAGCAGGTGTAAATACTTCAGATCATGAAGTGAATTTAAAAATTCTATTAAACATAATAAAAAATCAAGGTATTTTAAGTGAGCAACAAACTAGGGATACTTTGCAATCTTTAACTCAAGCAGTTGTTGAACTAGTTCTTCAAAATAACTACGATCAAGCTTGTATAATATCTATTGATGAGCAATTTTCAAGAAAATATCCAAATGATTATATAAAAGCAATCGAAATTTTAGAAAGTGAAGTAGAAGCATTTAATAGAAGAGATTTCTATATTCCTAAAAATGAAAATTTAAGTGATATTATTGATATAAATGATTCTATTGTTAGACCAGTTTTAGGATCACTACTTTCTTACAGTAAAATTTTTCTTAAAAAAATATTACTAAACTCAACACTTATAGACGAGTCTTTTGCTCAACAATATTTATTTAGATATTTCCCAAAATCGTTTGTTGGTGCATATGAACAACAAATAGCACATCACCCTTTAAAAAGAGAAATAATAGCAACTATGATGGCTGATATTGTAATAAACAATCAAGGAATTACTTTTATTTCAGATTATAATAAACTTGGAAATGATAAATTTTTATTAAAAATAAAATCATATTTACTTGTAAAATTATTATTTGGAACAAAAGAGATTAGAGAAAAAATATATGCACAAGATGCAATTATGCCTGTTGAAAAACAATATAAACTAATAAATAAACTAGAATATGTTTTATATTCAAGTACAAAGTGGATGGTAAAATATCTTCAAAAAAATCAATTAGATTCAGTACATATTTTAGATCATAAATCTGAATTATTTGCTTTACTATCAGAAGTTCATAATGAAAAAGTTGAAGTCATAATCAAAGGTGATGATGAGTTTAATAAATTTTATAGTGTTATTGATTATTTAAGATTTGCAATTGCTGCTATTATAGTAAAAGAAAATACGCCACATTCTTTTAAAGATGTAATAGTATTGTTTTATTCTTTAATTCATGAGTTTAATATCTTAGATATTATTCTTGCTTTAAATAAAATCAAAGTTGTAAATGCAAGTGATATGGCTTTGAGAAATCAAGTGTTACAATTTATTGAGTATATTGTTGTTCACTATACAAAAAAGATTTTAGAATTCCAAAGAGTTAATGAAGAACCTAATATTGCATTTGCAAATTTCATAGCAAACGAAAAAGAAAAATTTTATAAAATCAGAGATCATTTAGATACTTTTATGGCTAAAGAAAATAAAGATATTAAAGATATTACAATTACAGTAAACCAGTTAATGGTTTCTTTAATATAAGTTAAATTTATAATTATTAATATAAGAAATTATTAGCTATACTTATGAAAAAATATAAGGAGCAAATTATGAGTAATTTTGATAATGAACCAAGTTTAGATAAAATAGATGATTATAACGGAAATGAATCAAAACAAAAAAGAAATACAGTTAGATTAATTGTGATTTTTTGTTTAGTTGTTGGAGCTGTAATTGCTTATTTTAAAACAACATCTCTTCCTGATGATTATATAGGAACGCCTGAACAACCAGGAATTAATACAAGTAAAAAATAAATATAAAAATAGTACTAGTTTCTAGTACTATTTTATAAGTTATAATTTTTATTTTAAAGAGATAAATTTATCTATTGGTTTTCCAATATGATAACCTTGGTAATAATCGATTTCTAAAAGATTTAAAACTTCAACTATTTCTTGGCTTTCTACAAATTCAGCAATTATTTTAATATTTAGCTCTTTAGCTAGTGTTACTATACTATTTACAAAGGCTCTATCTTTTATATCTTTATCTATATTTATAATAAAATCACCATCTATTTTGATGTAATCAATAGGAAATTTTTTAATATAGTGGAAAGATGAAAATCCTGAACCAAAATCATCAATAGCAAATTTGTATCCTTCAGCTTTTAAAGCATGAACAAATTTTTCTAATAGAGAGAAATTTTTTACAGTCTCTCTTTCTGTTATTTCAAATACAATATGTTCTTTCACAATTCCATAAGTTTTTACAAAATTATTTATTTTATTAATGAAATCTCCCATGATTAAAGATTTAGGTGATAAGTTTATAAATAAAATACCTTCATAGTTTGTTTCTCGTATTTTTTTAAAGGCTTTTTCAATAACCATTAAATCCATAGTATTTATTAATCCTCTAGCTTCTGCAATTTCGATAAATTCATAAGCTGAAACGATTCTACCATCTTGGTTTATTCTCATTAATAACTCATGAATTACTAAATCATTATTTGATAAAGATGGTTTTATTGGTTGAAAATAAGCTTCTATTTGATCATTTTCAATGGCCTTAATTAATAAAGAAGATTTTTCCTGATTATTTCTTAGAATAGAAGATATATCTTTTTGGTCAGGAATTCTAATAGAGTTTTTACCTTCTTCTTTTGCTTGATACATCATTGCATCTGCAATTACAAACATATCTGTTTGTGACATTGTATGTTGAGGATATACACAAATTCCTGTTGAAATAGTAAGACCAACTTTTGTATTATCAGGAGCTATTAGTTTTTTATTTGCTATTCTTTCTGCTATTCTTTTTGCGACTGTTAATGCACCGTTTTCATCACATTCAGGAAGTATGATAGTAAATTCATCTCCACCATATCTAGCAGCAACATCTTCAGGTCTTTTTTCTTCTTCTAGAATATCAGCTATTGTTTGTAAAAATTTATCACCAAAGGCATGTCCAAAGTTATCATTAATAGGTTTAAAATTATCACAATCAATTACCATTAAAGCAAATGAATATTCATGTCTATTTGCTCTTTTAATTTCATAACTCATCATGTCGTTAAATACTCTTTGATTAAATAAATCAGTCAATGGATCACGTGCAGCGTAATATTCTAAGTCTTGAGTATATTTATTAATAGCTTTTACTGAACCCACTAAATTTGCCATAGTTGTTAAAATAGAATCAATAACGATATATCTAATAGGATCATTTGAAAAAGCTGATTGTAATCCAATTCCTACAATTCCACCAATCTTTGGACTATCTAAAAATAAAGATTTAGAACGATATTCTATCTCTTCTTCTCTTACTTCATTAAGACACTTATTTCTATCTGCAACTATATGTTTAATTGTAAAATCACTCATTCCTTGGAAATATTCTGAGTCTTTAATTGTTTTATTTATGTATTTTTCAAAAACATTTTTTTGTATTTCTTTTGGCATTCCTAACCAAAAAATGTCAACTTCAAACTGGTCATCTCCTACTCTAAAAACAGTCATTAAAGTATATGTTTCCATGATTTTGTTAATTTCAATTAATAATTCACTAATATACTCTTTCCAATCTTTTACAACTTCTGAGGTAATAATAAATTTATCTAGAAGTCTTATTTCAAACTCTAATAATTCTTTATCAACAGCAATTCCTTTTAATTTTTCTGCCATTAAATCTACATTATTAACAATTTCATTAAACTCTTTAAAGTGCAAATCAATATTTTTTGAATCAAATTCTTTAAAATCTTGTACAGAGTTTATATTTTTAACTTTATTATTAAATAAAGTTAAACTATCAACTATTTGTTTACTTGTATATCTTGAAGATAAAAATGCAGAAAGATAAAATAAAGGAATGATTATTAGAAAAAATGCAATAAATTGATATTTAGATTCATGAAAAACATCATTTAAATCTTGTTTTACTTCTAATACACCTAAAACATCACCTTCAATAGTATTTACATGACATGAAATACAATCTGTTTTTACTTTTAGAGGTATTATTGTTCTTACTGTATTATTTTCAAAACTTTCAAAGTTTTCAATTTTTCCATTTAGTACATCTATTAATGTTATATCTTTTTGTTTTTCTTGTATTTCACCAAAAATTTCTTTTACTTTTTGCGCTCTATATATATTTATTTCATAATTGCTATTTAAAAAATTATCTTCCAATGATTTTGTAAATATATTAACATCATCTTTACTCCATCCTTTTTTCATAACTTGGTACATTGAAGAAAAGATTTGATTTGATATGGCTTGAGAATGTTTTAATGCTTCTTGTTTTGTAAGGGTTGTGTGTAAATAAGTGCTAAATACAAAGCATATTAAAAAAATTATTGAAACGAGAATAATTTGTCCTGAAAAAATATAATTTTTGAAAGTTTTTGGCATAATTGATCCTAATAAGAAATAACTTTATTATCATATCAAAAAAAATATTTATTTTAAGTATATTTTTTGTAAAAATATTATTAAATTAAGAAACATTACGACAAATACAGGATAAATAATATTATTTAATAAAAATGGGCGAAGCCATTTTTATTATTTTTCAGGAGTATTCATCATCCAAATAGAAAAAATATCAAGATAGTTCCAGAAAGATTTTTTTAAGTCATCTGGCATGTTAAGTGGTGTTAAAACCATAATATAAGATTCTAACCATATCCTTCTAGCTTCTTGTGTAATAGCAAATGGTTGATGTCGTGCAGCCATCATTGGTGCTCCTCTATTTTCATTAAAATATGGATGTCCTCCACAAATTTGTATAAAGAAATCAGCTGAATGTTGTTTTGCAAGAGCAAAACCTTCATCACTTGGTGGGAATAATCCTTTTATGTTACTTTCTCTTAATAAATCATAGTGATCAGAAATTAACTTTCTCATTCCTTCTTCTCCTAAAAATTCTAAAACCTTTGGATCTGGCTTTACAACAGGAGGTCTAGTACCTAATTGTCCTTGTGTAATAGTAAATTGCATTTTTATTAACCTTTTAAAATATAGTATTGATTTGCATATTTGCAGATAACATAATACAATATATTAGATTTTAAACACTTTTTGTATTTAAAGAATATTAAGTGTGGTAAAATGCCGAGATTTTTTAAATTAGGATTTTGATGCATAAAAATATAAATACAATTGTAGAGTGCTATAGTTGTGGCTTATTTATAAAAAAAGAATTAAAAACAAATTTAGTACAACGATGTCCTAGATGTAATACAAAATTAAGTGGAAGTAAAAAACATTCAAAAGATTCTTTATATTTTGCTATTTCATCACTTCTTTTATTTGGAGTACTAAATATTTATCCAATTATGTCACTAAATATAAATGATACAGAATTACGAGCTTCATTGATTGGAACAGTGTCTATTTTACTCGAGCAAAACTTCTTTTTTGTAGCTGTGATTGTATTTTTTACAATTATTGTAGCTCCAATATTGAATTCTCTTGTAATAATACTTTCATTTATACAATCAAAAACGAAAATTAAGTTTTTTACAAAAACTTTGCTCCATGATAGTTTTCATTTCTTTCAACATTGGGGATTTATTGAAGTTTTTGTAGTAAGTATAATTGTTACGTATATTAAACTTATTGGATTAGTAAATTCAACAAAATTTGATATTGGCTTTTATGTTATGTTAGCATATGTTTTTTGTTTTTATATGTCTAATAAACGATTTGAGGGAAAAAGTGTTTTTGGAGAATAGATGGTTTTAATATCTTGTAAAAATTGTCATAAAATGTATGAAAAAGAAAATTATGACGAATTTGTATGCACAAGATGCAAGCATAAAGTTAAGCGAAGAATTAGCTACTCTTTACAAACATCAATAGCACTTACAATTTGTGCAATTTTACTATATATCCCTGCTATGCTTTATCCTATGATGGAAGTTACTAAGCTTGGAGTTAAAGTTGAAAGTACAATTTTAGAAGGGGTTATTAGTTTCTTAGAGTATAAAAGTTACTTTATAGCTTTTGTGGTATTTGCAGCAAGTGTTGTGATACCTATAATAAAACTAGCAGGATTACTTTTTATTTTTATATCATTAGAAATAAATATAAAAATGGAAAATAAAACAAAAGTTAAAATCTTTAAATTTATAGAAGCTATTGGAAAATGGTCAATGATTGATATTTATGTTGTTGCAATTTTAGCTTCAGTTATACAGTTAGATGAGATTTTTAATATCAAAGGGGGAATTGCTGCGACCTCTTTTGCTTTGATGGTAGTATTAACAATGATAGCAGCACATAGATTTGATACAAGGATTATTTGGGATGAGTGAAATAGTTAAACAAGAGATAGAACAAGTAGTTTATAAACCAAAGATAGAACAAAAAAAACCAGTGTCTTTTATTTGGGTTTTACCTTTAATTATATTAGGAGTTTTAGGCTGGATTGCCTATGAATCTTATATGAAGAAAGGAACAAATATAACTGTTATTTTCAAAAGTGCAGAAGGCTTAAAAGAGGGTGTTACTCCTTTAGAATACAAAGGACTACAACTTGGAAAAGTTACGGAAATTAGTATGCATGAAGATTTAAAAAGTGTAAAAGTAAATATTCTTGTAAAAAAAGAAGTTGCTAAATATGTTGCAAATGAAAGTTCGCAATTTTGGATAAGAAAACCAACAATATCTTTAACAAAAATTTCAGGACTAAGTACATTAATTTCAGGACATAAAATAGAATTATCTCCAAAATTTAAAAAAGAAGAAGATTATAATAGTACTAATGAACAGTTATTTTTTGAGGGATTAGATACTCAACCAAATGACGAGTATGAAGATAATGGATACTATATATCTTTAATTGCAAACGATAAAGACAATGTTGAAATTGGGACTCCAATCTTTTATAATAAATTTCAAATCGGTGAGATTATTTCAAAAGAGTTTAAGTATGAAAAAGTTTTTTTAAGTGCATATATATATGATAAATTTAATTATTTAGTAAACCAAAGTTCAAAATTTGTTATAAATGAAGCATTAAAAGTAAATTATGGAGCAAGTGGATTAAACATTGAAGTTGGCTCTTTATACTCAGCATTAGTAGGTGGAGTTACAGTTGTTACACCAAATAAAGATGCAAAGAAAATAGAAAAAGAAGAAGTTTATACACTATTTGCAAAAAAAGATGATTTGCGAAAAAAAGAGTATTTTCATATTAACTTTGAAAAAGCAAATGGAATAGAAGAAAATAGTGCAATTATTTATAAAGGTATTGAAATAGGGCGAATATTAACAGTAGGCTTACAAAATGAAATTCTACAAACAAAAGCCTATGTTTATGATGATTATAGATATTTACTTACAAATAACACTAAGTTTTTTGTTGAAGAGCCAACTGTTTCTATTGAAGGAGTTGAAAATCTTGGAAATATAGTAAAAGGAAACTTTGTATCTTTAGTTTATAAAGAAGGAACCTTTAATAATATTTTTAAAGCTATTGATAAAAAAGATATAAATAAAAATAATAGATCAATTAAGTTAGAACTTTATAGTGATAGCCTAAATTCTATTAGTGAAAAATCAAAAATATATTATAAAAATATTGAAGTGGGGAAAGTTGATAGTTATAGTTTAACTTCAAATTTACAAAAAGTAAAAATTGTAGTTTCTATTGATGATCAATATAAAGATTTAATAAATGACCATATACTTTTTTATGATATGAGTTCAAAATTAGTTGAAATGAAAGCTTTAGATTTAAATATAAATTATAGTGGAGTTGAACCTTTATTAAATGGGGCTATTGGAATTGTTGGTGAAAAAAGAAGTGAAAAATTAACAAAAAAAGAGTTTAAACTTTATAGCTCATTCAAAGACGTTGAAAAATTAAAAAAAGTGTATAATACTGGAATTACAATAGATGCATTTTTTGATAATGATTTTGAAATCAAACCTAATATGGCAATAATTTATAAAAATCAAGAAATAGGATTTGTAAAAGATATAGATTTTGATGATAGAAGATCAACAGTTAGATTATTTATTTATACTCCATTTCAAAAATATATTACTAAAAAAAGTAGATTTTATAAAAAGGGAATTGTAAATTTAAAAGCTAGTTTAAGTGGTGTTTTATTTGAAGTTGATAATTTCACTTCGCTTTTAGAAGGCTCAATTCATCTTGATACAGATTCTCCTATAACTTATAATAATTATGAAGTTTTCTCAAGTGAAGATGCTATGAAAAATTCATCAAATAGTATTAGTATTGTTTTTGATGATGTTGAAGGTGTTCAAGAAAACTTTTCACAACTTACATACAAAGGTGTAAATGTAGGGAAAGTTACAAAAGTATCATTAAATAAAGATCAAAAAGTTGAAGTAAAAGCAATTATATATGATGATTATGCCTCTTTTGCTAAAGAAGGAACAATCTATTATTTAAAAAAACCAAGAATTTCGCTACAAGAAATTGCAAATGCAGGCTCAACTGTAATGGCTGTAAATATAGGTGTAATCAAAAGTACAAGTGCGAATACACAAACAAAATTTGATGGATTAAAAGATCAACCTTCTGTTGAAAAATCTCATTTTGGTACAGTTTTCCAAGTAGAAGATAGTACAGCATCAAGTGTAAATGTTGATGCTCCTGTTTATTATAAAAATGTTCAAATAGGAAAAGTAAGTAAAGTTGATTTAAGTAGTGATGGATCAAAAGTTATTGTTGACTGTTTAATTGATGATAAATATAAAAAATTTGTTCGAAAAAACTCTGAATTCTATGACATAAGTGGTTTTGAAATGAAATTCTCAATTTTTTCTGGTTCAAAAATTGAATCAAATACTTTTACTAGTATATTAAAAGGTGGAATTGTAGTTGTTACTCCTTATGAATATAATGAAATTGCAAGTTCTAAAGATAAATTTATTTTAAATAAAACATTAAGGGAAGATTGGAAAAGTATAAGCCCAAGTATTAAATAATTTTTGTATTTACTTTTGTTTACTATTTATTTAAATCATATTTAATTTTATAGGATATATTTAGTTATGTAAAAAGATTTTTTCAATGTAAAAAAGGTCTTTTATAAAATAAATTTTAAGTTTATTTTAATGTTTAATCATATAGAATAAATTTATCAAAGGAAAAATATTTTCCTTAATAAAATTAAAGGATAAAAAATGAAAAAAGTTATGACAACAACTGCTGGTAATCCAATTTCAGATAATCAAAACTCTATGACAGCAGGACCTAGAGGTCCTGTTTTAATGCAAGACTACCAATTAATAGAAAAATTAGCTCACCAAAATAGAGAAAGAATTCCAGAAAGGGTAGTTCATGCCAAAGGAAGTGGAGCTTTTGGAGTTCTTGAAATTACTGAAGATATTTCAAAATATACAAAAGCAAAAGTTTTACAAAAAGGTGAAACTACAAAAATGCTACTTAGATTCTCAACTGTTGCAGGTGAGAAAGGTGCTGCTGATGCTGAAAGAGATGTAAGAGGTTATGCTCTTAAATTTTATACACGTGAAGGTAACTGGGATTTAGTTGGTAATAATACTCCTGTATTTTTCATAAGAGATGCATATAAATTTCCTGATTTTATTCACACGCAAAAAAGACATCCACAAACAAATTTAAGATCAAACACTGCTGCTTGGGATTTCTGGTCATTAAGTCCTGAATCTTTACATCAAGTAACTATTCTTATGTCTGATAGAGGAATTCCAAAATCATATAGACATGTAAATGGATATGGTTCTCATACTTATAGTTTAATTAATGCAAGTGGTGAGAGATTTTGGGTTAAATTCCATTTTAAAACTCTTCAAGGAATTGAAACTATTACAAATAAAGAAGCTGAAGCTATTGTTGCAAAAGATAGAGAATCAAATCAAAGGGATTTATTTGAAAATATTCAAGCTGGTAATTTTCCAAAATGGAGTTTTGAAATTCAAATTATGACAAATGAAGAAGCGAAAGCATGTAGTTTTAATCCATTTGATTTAACAAAAGTTTGGCCGCATAAAGATTAC